>ENA-OUQI01002174-OUQI01002174.1-human-gut-metagenome-genome-assembly--contig:-NODE-2174-length-10535-cov-4.621851_pt1 | contig 10535 bp, 10 predicted proteins | sample MGYA00237953_ERZ548840 | MGnify/ENA primary metagenome ERZ548840 (study PRJEB26490, sample SAMN05194690) | human gut metagenome | biome: terrestrial biome; feature: human-associated habitat; material... | reverse complement strand
AAACTAAAGCAGCGTCACGCTGCGGCCCTCGGTGCTGATGAGGTCCTCCTCGCGCATCTTGCGCATCTCGCGCATCATGGCGCTGCGGTCGGCGCTGATGTAGTCGGCAAGCATGCTGAGGGAAAACGGCAGGGGGAACGTCCGGCTGCCGTGCTCGTCGGCGAGCTGCTCGAAAAAGCACAGCAGCTTTTCGCGGATGGAGCGGCAGGCGAGCACCTCGATCCGGCGGCTCAGATGCAGGGACTTTTTCGAGAGCAGTTGGAAGAGGTTCGTTACGACCTGACTGTGGCAGGCGCAGGCGTTTTCGCAGCGCTTTGTGATCTGATCATAGCGCATGAAGATGACGCGGCAGTCCTCGCGGCACTCGATGAGCGCGCTGCCGTCGCGAAAGCCGGTGAACGCCAGCTCCTCGCCAAAGACGCTGCCCTCGTCCATGCTTTCAAGCACGGTGCGGTTGCCGTCGGCGTGCAGGCGCAGAAGCGCCGCGCTGCCCGAGAGCAGCACGCCGATCATATCCTGCTGCTGCCCGCAGGTGAGGATGGTCTGTCCTGCGCTGAAGCGCTGCTCGTAAGCGCTGAAGCAGCGCAGCATATTTTCGCACGATGCTTCGTCCACACCTGTAAACAGTGCGGAATCGCGGCAGTCCATCGCTCTCCCTCCCGTAAGGCTTGCTGCCCTACCGGTGCAACATCGCCGTTTGCCTATTGCATTATCATATACCAGAGAGGGAAAAAAGTAAATGACAATTTCGCGAAAAAATCGGACAAAAAAGCGTGCGATCCCTGTAAAAAAGCATCCGCCTTATTTGGCGGATGCTTTGTCCTTGGTTTTGCGCGCATAGTCGTAAAACACCTGCGCAATGGGCGATAAAATGCTGTTTTTGTGCTTGACGATATAGAGCTGGCGGCGGAAGCGCGAGTCGGGGAAGGGGAAGGCGAGAAGCTTTCCGAACTGAACATAGTCCTGCGCGGCGCTCTGCGCGATGAGACCGACGCCGAGACCCTCGCTGACCATCTGCTTGACGCTCTCGGTCGAGCGGATCTCGACCGCGGTGCGCAGCTGGGCGATGTCGACGCCGAGCTCATTTAAGAGTTCCTTGCCCGCCTGATACGTGCCGCTGCCCTTTTCGCGGCTGATGAACGTCTCTTCCTTGAGCTGCTCGATGGGGAAGGGCTTGCCCGCAAAGGCCTGATACTTTTCGGTGTTCGGCGTGATGAGCACCATCGGGTCGTTGGCAAAATCCTGATAGACGCATTTGTGGCTCGCCACCATCGTGCCGCAGAAGCCAATCTCTACGCTGCGCGTGGCGACGAGCTCCACGACCTTGGGACTGTCCTCCATCTGGATATTGAAGGTGATGTCCGGATAGCGGGCGCGGAAGTCCTGCAAAAGGTGCGGCAGATAATACTGGCTGGGCACCGTGGAGGCCGCGATGGAGATCGTACCCTTCATCTCCTGCGAGAAGTTGCGCAGCGCGATGGCTGCGTTCTCGCGCACCTGCAGGATCTCCTTGGCGTATTTGTAGAGGAGCTTGCCCGCGTCGGAGGGGTAGGTCTCCTTCGTGGTGCGGACGATGAGCTTGATATTCAGTTTTCTCTCCAGTGCGGAGACGTGCGAGCTGATGGTCGGCTGCGTCAGGTGCAGCAGCTCCGCGGCGCGGGAAAAGCTGCAGTTTTCCACCACGTAGACGAACGCTTCGAGCTCTTTGATATCCATATCAATGTCCATGAAGTTCCCCCGTCAGACAGGCAAAAGCAAAATGTTTTGCGTTGATAGTGCGTTGAATGCTTATTTTTTAACAGTATACACAGTTTAGCGCCGTTTGTCCAGAGAGGGAAACGGCATTTTGCAGGATTTTATGCATTTTTTGCCCGTGCGATGCACCGCGCGGGCAAAAAATGACGACTTACTGCTTGTCCTGCGCCAGCGCCTCGCCCAGCGCGATGGCGAGCTGATCGGGGCAGGAGGTATTCTTGAAGCCGCAGCGGATGCCGCGCATGCGCGCGATGGCATCCTCGGCCTTCATGCCTTCGACCAGGCGCGAAATGCCCTGAAGGTTGCCGTTGCAGCCGCCGATGACCTCTACGCTCTTGATGGTGTGGTCGTCGTTCAGCTCAATGTGCATTTCCTTGGAGCAAACGCCCTTGGTGCGGTAGTTATAAGTCATTTCTATCTCTCCTTTTCTGATAGTCCGCGCCAATCATAGCACATTCGCCCTGCGTTCGCAAGGGATGCACCGAAAAAGGAAAGAAAAAGAAGATGCGGCAATTCGGGGTGGTATTCCGCGAACAACTGTGCTATAATTATCCTGTTAGAATATTGCCATTACAGAACAAAACGCAAAAGGAGTTGTTTTTTATGTCAGTTTTGACCGCCGTTGTTCTCGGCCTTGTGCAGGGGATCGCGGAATTTTTACCGATCTCGTCCTCCGGCCATCTCGCCATCGCGGAGCATTTACTAAGCATCCAGGGCGCGAGCAACGTGCCCAACTTTTTCGACGTGCTGCTCCACCTCGGCACGCTCGTGGCGGTGTTTGCCGCTTACTGGGATGATATCCGCGATATGATCGTGGAGTTTTTCACCGGCATCGGCGACCTTGCCCATCATCGCACGCCGAACCCCGTGCCGCCTGCGCGCCGTCTCATTCTGCTCATCATTGTGGGCACGCTGCCGCTTTTCGTCATGGTGCCGTTTCGCCGTTTTTTCACGGAGCTGAGTGATAATATGTACTTTATCGGCGGCGCACTGATCGTCACGGGCATCCTGCTCTTCGCGAGCGACCGTGTGCGCCATGGCCGCAAGACGGAAAAGACCGCCACGCTGCTCGACGCGCTGCTCGTCGGTATCGGTCAGGCCATCGCGCTGTGCCCGGGCATCTCCCGCTCCGGCATGACGATCACGGCGGGCTGCTTCACGGGCTTTGAGCGCAAGTTCGCTGTGCGCTTTGCATTCCTGCTCTCCATCCCCGCGGTGTTGGGGGCGAACATCCTGACACTCAAAGACGCGATCGACGCGGGCATCGACTTCTCCAGCGTGCCCGTGTATCTCGTCGGTGTCGTCGTCGCGGCGGTGTCGGGCTATGCGAGTATCCGCCTGCTGCGCTATGTTGCCGACAAGGGCCGTTTCGGCGCGTTTGCCTATTACTGCTGGGCCGCCGGCGTGCTGACGCTGGTGCTCACGATCCTGCACTAATTTTTGATTCTGAGGTGAATCATGGCACAACAGAAGAAAAAAACCACCACAACGAAAAAGAAAACGACGGGTTCCTCCCGCTCCTCGTCTTCCGGCAAGCGCACGGCGAAGAAGAATCAAAAGCGCCCCATCCGCCGCGAGGTCGCGGGCGCAATCCTGCTGGTGCTGGCGCTGTGCCTGGGCTTTAGCTATTTCCAGTCGGGCGCGTGGCTGCTCGATCAGCCGGCGAAGCTGTGCCGGTCGCTCTTTGGCTGGGGCTATTACCTCGTCGCGCCCGCACTGCTGCTGGGGAGCTATATTCTGCTCTTCCACCGTGGGCGGAACGTCGCGTCCTGCCTTGTCGGCACGGCGCTGCTGCCGGTCGTGTTCGGCGCGATCATGCACATCGCCCTCTGCAAAGAGAAGTATGTTAACATGGATGGCATCTTGAAGATTCTGTGGACGAGCGGCAACGCGCTCGAGTCCGGCGGCGCGGTGTCTGCATCGCTTGCGATCATGCTGGTGCTGCTGGTGAAAAAGGTGCTGGCGATGGTCCTGCTCGTTGTGCTGTTCGTCGCGTTTTTGATGATGGCGTTCCGCTTGACGCCTGCCGCCGTGATCGAGGCCGTGCGCTCGCACGAGCGCGTGCCCTATGAGCCAGTGGAGGAAGAGGACCTTCCGCCGCAGCGCACCCATGTGCCGCGCCGCAGTGCGCCGGTCCACACGCCGGACGCCGCCATCGACATTCCGCTCGACGGCGAGGAGCGCGTCATCAAGAAAAATCCCACGGGCGGCTTCTTCCGCAAGAAGTCCGATAATATCAAGAGTCCCGACGAGCTGTTAGCGGGCGGAAGTGCCGCGGAGACAAAGATCGCTGCACCCGTTTCGCCTGCCGCCGCGCCGTCCGCACCCGTTAAGCCTGTGACGGTGGAGGCCGACGACTTCGACCTGCCGCCGTTTGATACAGCGCCGAGCGCGCCCGCGCCGGTCGTCCCGGCACCCGCACCTGTGATGCACACGCCGTTTGCCGCGCCCACGCCGAGCGTGCAGAGCGCACCCGCCGCCGCAGCCGCAGCAGCAACGACGGTTCCCGCCGTGCTGACCGACAAGCAGGAGGACAAGCTCCGCCGCGCCGAGGTCGATGCCGCGCGCGAGGAGGTCACGCGCGAGATCGAGGGCAGCGACGCGCAGCCCCAGCCGCCTGCATATCAGTATCCGCCCATCACGCTCTTAAAAGAGGGCAGCGTGACGAACGCCGCTGAGGCGGGCGCGGAGCTGCGCAACAACTCCCGCCGCTTGGCGCAGACGCTCACGAGCTTCGGCGTGGACGCCCAGCCGGGCGATGTGGTGCGCGGCCCGTCGGTCACGCGCTATGAGTTCACGCTCAGTCAGGGCGTGAAGCTCTCGAAGATCACAAATTTGCAGGACGATATCGCCCTTGCGCTGGGCGCGAGCGGCGTGCGCATCGCGCCCATCCCCGACAAGATCTCCGTCGTGGGTGTCGAGGTGCCGAACAAGCTTGTTTCGCCCGTCAGCATCCGCACGGTGCTCGAATCCACGGAGTTCACCACCCATCCTTCCACCACGGCCTTCGCCGTCGGCAAGGACATCAGCGGCAAGAACATCGTCGGGAATATCTCGAAGCTTCCGCACGTGCTCATCGCCGGTACGACAGGCTCCGGTAAGTCCGTGTGCACGAACTCGCTGATCGTCTCGATGCTCTATAAGTCAACGCCCGAAGAGGTGCGCTTTATCATGGTCGACCCGAAGATGGTCGAGCTTGCGCCCTACAACGGCATCCCGCACCTGCTCATCCCCGTCGTCACCGACCCGAAAAAGGCTGCGGGCGCGCTGCAATGGGCCGTGTACGAGATGATGAAGCGCTACAAGATGTTCTCCGAGCATAACGTCAAGGACCTTGCCTCCTATAATAAGGTGGCAGAAACGGACGAAACGCTCAAAAAGCTGCCGAGCGTCGTTGTCGTCATCGACGAGCTGGCCGACTTGATGCTCGTCGCGGCGAAGGAGGTCGAAGAGTCGATCTGCCGCGTGGCGCAGATGGGCCGCGCCGCGGGCATGCACCTGGTTATCGCGACGCAGCGTCCGTCCGCGGACGTCATCACGGGCCTGATGAAGGCCAACATCCCGAGCCGCATCGCGTTCGCGGTCGCTTCCGCGATGGAATCGCGCATCATCCTCGACACCGCGGGCGCGGAAAAGCTCGTGGGCCGCGGCGATATGCTCTATGCCCCGCTGGGCGAAGGCAAGCCCAAGCGCGTGCAGGGCTGCTTCATCTCGAGCGAGGAGATCGAGCGCGTGGTCAACTTCGTCAAGGAAAACGGCGAGACGGACTACGACGAATCCGTCATCGACAAGATCAACGCCGCCGTCGCCGAAAAGGAGAAGGGCAGCGGCAAGGGAGGCGGCAATGCCGCGCCTGATCAGAACGCCGCCGACGATGTGGATGAGCTGCTCCCCGCCGCGATTGACGTGGTCATGGAGACGGGTCAGGCGTCCGTCTCGATGCTCCAGCGCCGCTTGAAGCTCGGCTATTCGCGCGCGGCGCGCATCGTCGACGAGATGGAGACGCGCGGCATCGTGGGCCCGTTCGAAGGCTCAAAGCCCCGCCAGCTGCTTATCACGAAAGAGCAGTGGCAGGAGCTCAAGATGAAGGGCGCCTACGGCGCGACGCCGCCGGAAGAGGAAGAGCTTCCGCCGCCGGACGAGGAAAACTGAACAAAGCGAAAGCACCGAAAGCAAAACGGCTTTCGGTGCTTTTTTTGCGCGTCTCGGTTTCCATGCGCACGGGAGTCGCATAGACTGTCGGGGAAGAAAAAATGGGGGAGGAGATCGACATGGCCTATTCCGACAGGGAGCTGCTCGCGCGCCTCATCGAGTGCGAGGCGGGCGGCGAGGGCGAGAATGGGATGAAAGCCGTGGCGAGCGTCGTGATGAACCGCGTGCGCTCGACGGGCGGCGAATACGCGCGCGTGGGGCAGGGCAGCATCCGCAATATCATCTTTCAGCCGGGGCAGTTCGTCTGCGCGAGCGAGACCGAGCGCGGCAGCTACAACCCGCAGAACATCTACAACATGCGCCCGACCGATATCCATTACGAGATCGCGGACTGGGCCATCGCGGGCAACCGATTGAACGGCCTTGGAACGGCGCTGTGGTTCTTTAACCCGTTTTCGCCGTCCTGCCGCGCGAATTTTCCTTCAAATGTGGGGACGTTCGTCATGCGTATCGGCGACCACTGTTTTTATAACCCCACCGCCGCGTATTACGACACCTGAGAAAAGCAAATCAGCAGCAACGGGAAAGGGAGAGGACGTTTTTATGATCCAGATGGGAAAAAGCATGCCGTGCCTTTATGAGCAGATGGCTGCCGTGCCCGCCATGGCGAGCGCGCAGCAGAGCGGCAACAGCAATAATAGCAGTAATAACAACAGTAACAACAACAGTAACAACAACGCGAGCCAGAGCTATGAGGAAATGCTTGGAGGATCGCCGGGGGCGGGGGGCATGTCGCTCGTGCCGCAGGGCGGCGCGAGCGGGCAGTTCCAGCCCACGCCCGACGAGATCGAAGAGTCTCGGACCGTCGACAAGATGGCCTACAATTCGTGGAAGGGGATGCTCGCGCGCAACATCGGCCGCGCAGTCATCGTGAGCTTCCTCGTCGGTTCGCAGAACACGGTCGTGGCGGTCGGCACGCTGCAGGAGGTCGGAAACGACTATATCACGCTGTTCCACCCCGGCCGCAGCGCCTACATCACCGCCGACATCTACTCCATCCGCTTCGTGGAGTTCCCGCAGGGGAACAACGTGATCACACTCAACTAAAAAGGGACGCTTTCGCGTCCCTTCATTTTTGCTTTTGCGTTCGCAGACGCAAAGAATTTTGATCGTCGATCGCCGCGACCAGCGCGTGGCGATCGACACCTCTCGCTCCGCGCGTGTCGCAGCCGCCAGCGGCGGCAAGGCACAAAGCGGAGTGTGGCCTTTCTCAAAAAAGCGGCTTTACCGCTTTTTTGAAGTACTTAGAATCTTCTTCTCCGCCCGTGGTAGCCGCCGTGTGCCGCGCCGCGGCGGCGGTGGCCGTAGCGACGGCGGCGGGAGAACATCGTCACATAGACGACGAGCGCGACGATCAGCAGTACGACCACGATCAACAGAATGCGGACGAGCGGCTTTGCGAAAAAGTCAGACACCCTGCGCTGCGCCGTCAGGAACCACGAGGCCGATACATCGTTCAGCGCTAAGAGGTCCGTCTCGGCGTAGACCTTACCATTGTAGGAGAGCGTCAGCTTGCCGAGCACGTCGCCCGCGGAAACGGGCGCGTCGACCGTGTCGTTCGTGAGCGTCACGGTGCGCTCAAGCATGTCAGGCTCGACATTGTCGGGCAGCAGGCAGGCGATATCCTCCGCCGCGTGGGTCGAAACGTAGCTCGCCTCGCTCGAAAGCGCGACGGGCACCTCCTGCACAAGGTCAGAGGAGGAGAGAATGTCGCGGAGGACAAAGTTGTCAAAGCCCCAGTCGAACATGCGCGACGTTTCGGAGAAGCTGCGCGTCTGGATGGTCACACCGTCCTCGAGCGTCACGCGCTCTGCGCCCAGCACCACGCTGATCATGTGGCGGCTGCCGCGCAGGGCGGACGAAATGAGGCAGTAGCCCGCCTCGGGTGTCGAGCCGGTCTTGATGCCCTGCGCGTCGCGGTACACATAACCGCGGGCGCGCCAGTTGGAAATGAGAAAGTTCGTCGAATGCAGCTCACGCGGCTTGTCGGTCATGTTCGTGGCGGGCACGGTGTAGCTCTTGGAGTTGCAGATCTCCATGAATTTATCATGCTTCAGCGCCTCGCGCGTGATGAGGTAGAGGTCCCACGCGGTCGTGTAGTGCTGGGAGTTGTGAAGACCCGTGGCGTTGGCGAAGTGCGTGTGCTCGCAGCCAAGCTCCGCCGCGCGCTCGTTCATGCGCGCGACAAAGGCGTCGACCGAGCCGTAGAGCGTTTCGCCCAAAATGTTGCACGCCTCGTTCGCCGAGACGATGAGCATGCAGTTGAGCAGCTGCTCGACCGTCATCGTTTCGCCGGGGACGATGTTCGCCGTGCTGCCGTCGCTGGAGAGCCCCTCGAACGCCGATTCCGTCGCAGTGACGGAGTCGGTCAGCGCGATCTTGCCCTCGTCGATGGCTTCAAACACCAGCAGCGCGACCATCACCTTTGTGAGCGATGCAGGATAGTTTTCCTGATGAGCGTTTTTCTCGTAGAGAATTTCGCCCGTGTCGGCCTCAATGAGAAGACCGGCCTTCGCGTCGAGTGTGAAGTCCTCATAGGCGTCAGCGCTCGTGAGCGAAAAGAGCGGGAGCAGGAGCGCAAAAGATAAAAAAAGTGAAAACCAGCGGCGTTTTTTCATGGAAATATACCTCGTTGTATGATACAATCAAATATAGAATACAGTGAAGAGGAGCGCGCCGTTCGGCACGCTTCGACATCAGTATAGCAAAAAAGGCAGGCGAGCGCAACCGTGGAAAAGCAAGAAAAGAAAACCAAAGTCAGCGGCGTCTACCTTGTGCTCGCCGCGCTGACGGTGCTGTTCGCCGTTTCGCTCGTTTTTCTGCACAAAACGGCCTACGAGGGTGCCTCGCACGGGAATTACACCGTGACGACGCAGGACAAGACCGACAAGATCACCGCGCCCACGCGCGTTGTGACGCTTGTGAACGTCAATACCGCGACGGCGGAGGAGCTTGAAACGCTGACGGGCATCGGCCCGTCGCTCGCGCAGGCGATCATCGACTACCGCGCAGAGCACGGCGATTTTACGGCGGCGGAGGACCTTTTGAACGTCAAGGGCATCGGAGAGGCGAAGCTCGAGGGATTCCGCGCGGAGATCACATTCACGGAGGAGGATGGCGATGAAAATTCTGGTGGTTGACGACGAGCAGCTTCTCGTCAAGGGCATGAAATTCAATCTGGAAAACGAGGGCTACACGGTCGAGACCGCCTACGACGGCGCGACCGCCATCGACATGGCGAAAAGCGGCGGGTTTGACCTCATCATCCTCGATCTGATGATGCCGCAGGTGGACGGGCTGACGGCCTGCATGCGCATCCGCGAATTTTCCAATGTGCCCATCATCATGCTGACCGCCCGCAGCGAGGACGCCGACAAGATCATCGGCCTTGAGTCCGGCGCGGACGACTATATCACAAAGCCGTTCAACATCTTAGAGCTCAAAGCGCGCATCCGCGCGCTGCTGCGCCGCGCGAACGCCGCACCGCAGCAAAAGCAGCCTGAAACGCTCCTGTTGACCGCGGGCGGCATCACGCTCGACCCCGAGCAGCGCGTCGCCGTCAAAAACGGCGAGATCGTCGAGCTCACGGCCAAGGAATACGACCTCATCGAGCTTCTTGTAAAGAATCCGCGCCGCGTTTACTCGCGCGAAAATCTGATGGACCTCGTCTGGGGCTACACCTACGCGGGCGACTACCGCACGGTGGATGTGCACATCCGGCGGCTTCGCGAAAAGCTCGAGGAAAACCCCGCCGCGCCGCAGCACATCCTGACCAAATGGGGCGTGGGGTACTACTTGAAGGACTGATTTCCCACTAAAAGAAAGAGAAGGGGGGGCAGCGCCGTGCAGATGCATGCGAGCCTGCAGCGAAAATTCAGCTTCAGCTATATCGCCATCATTCTGGCGGTGCTGATCCTGCTGAACACGTATCCGCTCATCACGTCGGAAAACCTGACGTTCCGCTCTAAGCAGAGCTCGCTGCAGGGCAGCGTCTCGGTGATGGTGACGGCGCTTTCGGGCCTTGAAGAGCTGAGCGAGGAAAACGTCGCGGGTGCGATGACGCTCGTGGAGGAGACGGGCATCTCCCGCGTGCTTGTGACGGACGCCTCGGGCCGCGTGCTGTACGACACGCGCGAAACCGACGGCGCGATCGGCCGCTACGCCTTTTATACAGAGCTTGTGCAGGCGCTTCGCGGAGAAGACGTCTTTTACACCGAATTTTCGGACAAGGCGTTCAAAAGCCGCGCGGCCTCGCCGGTCATCTACCACAGCCAGACCATCGGCGCGGTGTATGCCTACGAATACGACACCGAGCAAGCGGAGCTGCTGCTGTCCCTGCAGCGAAATCTCCTGACGATTTCCGCGGTCGTGCTGGTGTTCGCCGGCGGGATCAGCGTACTCTTATCCCGTGTGCTGACGCGGCGCTTCGGTGTACTGACCGACGCCATCCGCAAGATGCGCGAGGGCTCGTACAGCCACCGCGCCGAGGTCGGCGGGCACGACGAGATCAGCGAGCTCGCCGCCGAGTTCAACGACATGGCTGACCGGTTGCAAACGACGGAGGACGC
>ENA-OUQI01002167-OUQI01002167.1-human-gut-metagenome-genome-assembly--contig:-NODE-2167-length-10561-cov-4.860841_pt1 | contig 10561 bp, 10 predicted proteins | sample MGYA00237953_ERZ548840 | MGnify/ENA primary metagenome ERZ548840 (study PRJEB26490, sample SAMN05194690) | human gut metagenome | biome: terrestrial biome; feature: human-associated habitat; material... | reverse complement strand
GACCGGAGCCTGCACAAGGAGCCGCCGCTTTAATTGTGCGGTGTTGCCTTAAATATCGTCGTCTTCATCGCCGCCGAGGTCAAACCGCTTGATCTGGTCCTTGGCCTCGCCGGTCAGTTCCTGTTCCATCTCATCGAGCGGTGTCTCTGCATCCGCGAAGGCCGCCGTCAGCACGAGCGGCAGGTTCATGCCGCCGATGGCAAGCGTTTTGCCCAGCAGACCCTTTTCGGTGAGCACATCGAGTGCAGTTGTCAGCGGCGAACCGCCGATGATGTCCGCCGTGAGGATGATTTCGTCCTCTGCGGTAATGTCCTTAACCAGCTCTGCGAAGTTGACACGGAAGGTGTCAACGTCCATGCCGTCGAGCAGGCTGGTCGAGCGGATGTCCTCGCGGTCGCTGCCTGCCATCATGCCGAGCGCGTTGTGCAGACCCGGTGCAAAGGTGCCGTGACTGACCAAAATCAGATATCTCATTTTCCGTTCCCTCTTTCCTGTTTGTTGAGCATAGTATACCGGATTTGGGGGAGCGTGAAATCTGTATTTTGTCATGACCCTCGTGTGATAATCGTCCTGTTTTTTCATGACAAATGTCATGCTGATTATCAAAATATGCAAATAAAATGCGCTCTGTCTGTGCGTGTTGCACAAACAGAGCGCGTATCGCGTTCGATATCGTCAGTTTTTCTGTAAATATTCCTGCACTTCGTGCTGTACTCTTTGCAGCTGGAGTGACAAATTATGCTCATCCTCCATCGCGGTCTGTACCAGTCCTTCGGTCAACAGCAGCGCCTGATCGTAATTGCGGAACCGCGGTGCCGCCACCGCCTGCTCCATGACATCCGACAGCATTTCCACGCCGGACCGGCTTTCGCCTGGTGTGTCCTGCCGGAGAATTTGGCGGGTTTTTTCCGAGTCAGTCACGCTCCGCAACGCGGACACACTGTGCGAATCCGTAAACAGCATGGACTGATTGTCCGCATTGGCGGTCAGCTCGCGCAGAAACTGCCACGCGAGCGTCGTATGTGCCGAGCGGCTGCTGATACCGGCCAGCACGGTGCTCAGCTCCGAGCTGTTGCTGCCCGCCGGACCGTGCGGCATCGGAATGCAGTCCCACGAGAAATCCGAGTAGCGCTTGATGCGCCACGGATACGGCTGATACGTCCGGTAATCCGAGAACAGGAACGGCCGGAACGCCACCCTGCCCTCGTCAAAATCCCGCGCAGAAGGCGCGGTCTCTGCGGTGAGCTTGTCCAGCCGCTGTGCAAACGCCACCGCCTGCACGGCTCTCGGCAGAGAGATCAGACAGCTGCTGCCGCCCTCAGTGAACAGCGACGTGCCGTTCGCGATCAGCGCATCCTGCCAGGTATATCCATAGCAGCCAAACTGATCGATTTCGCCGTCACTATCCGTGTCGTGCGTGACCTTGGCGCAGATGTTGTAAAAATCCTCCCACGTCCAGTCACCGGACGGCACAGCAATGCCTTCGCTTTCGAGCAGCGTCTTGTTGACGCACATCAGCGTCGGTACGCACTCATACGGCAGCGCGTACTGCACGCCGTTCTCCGCGCCGCTCTGCAGCGCCGCCGGATAGAAATCCGTGTCGGACACCGCCTCGTCCTGCGCAAGATAGCCGTCCAGCGGCGCGAGTGCACCGAGTTCGCACAGCTCACCGAAATCCTCCGGCAGCACGAGGAACACATCCGGCTCACTGCCGAGCAGGTACTGGTCGATAAGCCATTCCGAGTAATCCCGTTTGAGGATGCCGCTTGTGTAGGTGACGTGCACATTCGGGTGCTCCCGCTCGAACCGCTCGATCGCCGCGTCGATGACGGCGTAGCAGTTGCCGTTTGGTGCATCCCAGTAGCTGCCCGCTATAAAGCCGAGTCGCAGTTCGACTGGACGTGTGCGGCTGTAAACAACCATCGTCAGACACACCGCTGTCAGCACGATGATCGCTGTCAGACGCTTCGCCAGCCCCTTCATTGCGGACCTCCAAACGGACGGCCTGCTACGCCGGTCTGCACCGCCCAGATGGCAAGCTGCGTGCGGTCGCGCAGATCCAGCTTGCTGAGAATGCTGCTCAGATAGTTGCGCACCGTGCCTTCGGACAGGCAGAGCGCAGCCGCGATTTCCTTATTAGACAGTCCGGCACCGACCTCACGGATGATGCGCCATTCGTTATCCTGCAAATCCTCAGTCTGCTTTTCGTCCACACCGATGGTGAGGTTGCCCTTGGCCATCCGCGCGAACATCTGCAAGGCTTTGCTTGCCACGTCCGGCGCGATAATGGAGCCGCCGCGCACGACTTCGCGCACCGCGTTGGTCAAATCCGCAACAGACACACCCTTGAGCAGATATCCGGACGCGCCGAACCGCAGAGCGTTGAACACATACTCGTCATCGTCGAACGTGGTCAGCACAATCACCTTGATATTCGGATGCGCCGACTTGATCAGCCGCGTACACTCTACGCCGTCCACCTCGGGCATGCGGATGTCCATCAGCACGACATCCGGCTTTTCGCTGCGCACCAGTTCGATGGCCTCGCGGCCGTTCTTCGCCATGCCGACTACCGTAATATCGCCCTGCGCTCCCAGAACAAAGCCCAGACTTTCCCGAATCAGCTCCTGATCGTCTGCCAGCAGCACTTTAATCATATACATCACCCCATCGCAGCGGAATTTCCGCGTGCAGTTCAAATCCTTTTTCGCTCTTTACCTTTAATGTGCCATTTAACAGCTTAAGCCGCTCGCGCATGTGCCGCAGACCAAATCCCGGCTCAATTTTCGTGCAGCCGCAGCCGTTGTCCGTTACCGTAATGCCGAGCCGGCGCTCCTCCGCTGCAATGCGGACACGCACCGCGGTTGCGTGTCCGTGCCGGATAGCATTCGTGATGCTCTCCTGCACGATGCGGTACACCGCGTCCTCCTCGTCCGGCGACAGCCGCAGATCCTCGGCCTGCAAATCGAGCGTGATCTCCGCCTGCGAGGTCGTCTGCATTTCGCTGCACAGCTTCGCTATCGCGTCTGTTAATTGCATGCGCTCGAGCGCATCCGGCCGCAGCGCCCGCACCGAACGCCGAACCTCGTTCATGCCCTCGCGCGCGGTGGACGCGATGCGTTCCATCTGCTTTTTCGCCATCTCCGGCGAGATTTCAAGCATTTGCAGACATGCGTCTGCACCGGCGGTAATGCCGGTCAGTGCGTGGCCGAGCGTGTCGTGAATCTCCCGCGCAAGGCGGTTGCGCTCGCGCGTTTCCGCCATGCGTTCGCTCTCGGCGGCGTAGGCTTTCAGCTGCTCGTTCATGACAGAGAGCCGGTCGTTCGCCTGCTCGAGTTCGCCGTTCAGGCGGCGTATCGCCGAGTTTTCCTCGGTCCGCTGCCCAATGAGCACCACCATGTACACCACGAATAAAATCAAGTGCAGTGCACCCAGCAAATCCACCGTGCTCTGCAAAAGCTGCCGCGTGTGCATGTCAAAATACAGCAGATATTCCGAAAACGGAACCGTGTGCAGCGCTCCCTGCAGGGCACCCAAACCAGTCAGCAGGAACAGCGCGGTCATCGCGCCGAGGAATCTGCGGCGCGTTCTGCCGTGCAGGCCGTCGATCAAATCCACGACCACATACAGCAGCAGGCCGTTGTAGGCCAGATGCAGCGCAAAAATCACGCATAATGCGAACAGCGGCTCGGTCCATCCGATGAAATTCTGTCCGCGCCGGCGCAGCACACCGGCCAGAATGAGCGCCGCCATGCCGAGCACGGCGATAACCAGCGTCCACGGTTTAGCCGGCAGCGCGCTCAAATTCTGTGCGAACGCTACGCCGTCCGACTGTCGCGCCGCCAGTACCGGCGTCATGCCGAACACCCACACAAGGAATGCGCCCACGGTCACGTTCAGCAGCAGCATGATGCGGCGGAAAAACTGCAAACTCTGTACCATACCGTCTCCTCCTACTGCCAGCCGTTCATGTCATAGCCGTTTACGTTGTCCTTCGTTACCAGCTCGACCGGAACCGTAATCTCTTTTTCGTAGTCCTCGCCGTTCAGGATCGCGTAAACCGTCTGCGCGGTGATCTGGCCCAGCCGAATAGGTGACTGTGCCGCCGTAGCCGTCATAGCGCCCTCACTGATCATGCTTTTCGCCTCGGGCGCACCGTCCACGCCGTAAACCGCCGTTTTTTCCAGCAGACCATGCTCCTGCAGCGCCGCCATCGCGCCGAGCGCACTCGGGTCGTTGAGGCACATCACTGCGTCCGGCACGATGCCCTGCTCGAGTAGCCGGTCCATCTGCGGCATGGCGACCTCAAGTTGACCGGCACTGTCCGCCCGGCCGATGATCTGATAATCCGGATGCAACGCCAGCGTATCGCAGAAGCCCTGTATGCGGTCCATGCCGGACTTGGTGGAAGCGTGCTCGATCAGCGCGACCTTCGCGGAATCGCACGAATTCATCAAGTGCTCCGCGCAGAGCACACCCGCGCCGTAGTTGTCGGACGCGATCGTGCATGCGACCAAATTCGAGTCGCTGACCTGCGAGTCGATGACCACGACCGGCACGCCCGCCTTCTGCGCCTCGCGGAGTGCTGGCTCGATCTCGCGGTAGTCCACCGGATTAAGCACCAGCAGGTCGATATCCTCATGCAGCAGATCGCGTATCTCCCCGTTCTGCCGCTCCTGATCGAGCGCCGGATCACGCGTCAGCAGAATATCGCCGTGGCTTTCAATTACCAGCCGCAGTTCCTCGTCAATGACGCTGTAAAACGGGTTGTTCATCGTCATGTACGTTGTGCCGATGCGGAGCGGCTCGTCCGCTTGCGATACAGCCTGATGCGTCACGGCGGCAAGTCCGGCCGCCAGCAGCAGCGCCGCTGCCGCAAGGATTGGTCTTGTGCGCAACGGTATCCCGCCTTTCCCCTTAGTAGTTGATACCATTATAGCATAAATTTTTCCGGTGAAAAAGACAGATGTGATGGGTTCCTTGCGGCTTTGCTTCTCTATTGGTCAATCGCTTGATTTTCCCTGTCCATCTTGACAAATCCGCACTTTTACCGTACGATAAGCGCAGAAATCATCCTGCAGATCACATCCTTTCGTTTGATGAGATACACATCTCACAGGCGCAGGTATCCCGTTTGGAGAAGGGCGCACTGGAGCATATCCGCAAGCAAATTTAACAAATTGAGAATGGATCATGGAGGATGGAGAATGAAAGAAGCCGCCCGAAGGGCGGTTATTGAATAAACGCGCTTTCGCGTTACCGAAATTCTCAATTTTCAATTCTCCATTCTCAATGAAAGAAAAAACAGCAAGTCCAACTGAACTTGCTGTTTTTCTTTACGCTGCCTGACTTTCACCGGAGGCATAATCAATTTCCACGCCCGGCTGGACGTTATAGCAGTACACGTTAAAGCAAATGCCTTCGCCGTCGTCCTCGACCGACCACGCCTCTATCTGCACGCCCGAGGCGACAAGATTGCTGCCCTCAAACACCGGCGTGACCCGATAGAGCACATGGTTGCCGGTTTCCTTCACATAGTCAGCGACCATATTCTCAAACGGCAGCATACCCTCGATATTGAGGTATCGCGTGCCGGTGATCAGGTTCTGCTTGTTGGCATTCTCGGCGGTAAGCTGCCAGCCGATCAGGTGACAGCGGTTATACAGATATTTGCCATCCACGCAGTCATACTTGACGGTATGCCATCCGGTTGGCTTGACCTGACCGATCGAACCGCGTTTTTCTCCATCTGCGGGCATCAGCTCCTGTCCGACATTGGCGTATGCCGTGCCGCACCGTCCGAGATAATCCAAATCCGAATATTCCTCAAACGCTTCGGTCTCCTGCTTGTCTGCGTCGGTGAAGAATGGCTGGTTGCCGTCGATCTCGACATAAGCAGAATCCGAGTAGGCGGGCAGCTCGTCCATCGAAATCATACTGCTCGACGGCATGGGCAGTGCACAGCTGGAAAGCAGCAGGCTGAGCACGAATACAATCGGCGCAAACGCGCGGGTCAATTTTCGCATTTAACAAATACTTCCTCTGTTATTTTTTCATGCGAGGAACCGGCAAATTCGGTCTCGCTCTGCTTTGTCCATCCGGTTTCCGGCAGGGTGAAATACCGGTCGGCGGGATAGACACGATTCCAGTGATATAATATCACCTGCTGCACCTTGTTTAAGTATGGTGCAGGATTGTGCACCTCAGCGAAGCAGTAATCGTCCTCTTCCGCCCGCTCGAGACAATCCTCAGCGATGCAAAGCCGTACTGCCGTATCCGCTCCGAACAGCTTTGCGGTATACGGACTTATCCACAGCCTGTGCATACCGCAGTGCATAAGAATGTGCTCATTCAGCACACGATCGCGGCTCTGGCGGCGATGGTTAAAGGCCAGGCCGCCTTTATCATCCACACATAAGATCAGCTTCATAGAGTCCTCCCTTCATCGGGTATCGGATGCACTGTTGACCGGCGTAACGCTGTATGTGATGCGTCCTGCCGAAATACCCTGCCGTCCGATATACGAGCACAGTGCTTCGGTCAGCCTCGGGGTTGCCTTGCTGTGGTGCAGCCGCACGACTACCACGCCGGATGTAGAGGCGAAATACTGTACGGTCTGCGTATACGCTTCCGCCGCATTTTTCTCGGCATCGCCGCTGTCCAGACCGGCATCCCACAGGCGGTAGCCTGCACCGATGAGCACGCTGCGCTGTGCTTCGGTGAGTGCGTCGCTGCCGCTCTGGTTGGCGGCTATGCGGGCTGCAACACCGGTCAGCAGCGTCAGGCGTTCGTTCGCAGCAGCAAGATCCGCCAGCATGTCGGCTCCGTCGGTTTTGCTGTCCGCCTGCAGCAGAAAGGCTGCCGTATGTCCTTCCGCTGCGATTCGGCGAACCAGATCATCGTCCCATTCGGAGGTATCCGTCGGCAGGAAAAACGCCGCCTGCCTGCCTGCGTCATGCAGATTGTCCAGAACAGCCGCCGTGTTTTCGTTCGGCGCGCCGTAATAGGCAAGATACACGCGGACCGGCTTCTTCGCCGGCTTTTCCTCTACCTTCGGTATTTCGATGGTATCGTTGTCCACTGGCTTTGCCGGTGCCGGATTGGTATTCGTGTTATTGCTGCGGTCCGACTCGGAAGTGCTGCCCTTGTAGTTGTCGATCGTGTTCTCAATCACCTTGGTATGCGCCGCAATAAACGCCGAATCGCTCTGTGCCGAGCCGTCCGCGACACGCAGCACATTTTCCCCCTGCAGGGTCAGTGAAGAATAGGTAAAGCCGAACTTCGCACAGCACAGCTTGACCGGCACATAAACCGTTCCGTTCATCTCATACGCGGGTGTGGAATAGCTGTTCAGATTCTGGTCGTACACATAGCCTTCCGCAGTCGAAAAGCTGAGCGTTTCGTCGTTTGCGGAAAGATCGAGCACGCCGTCATTCTCCGAGGCTGACACGCCGAGCGTAGTAAACACACTGTACGGCACATAGGTTTCGCCGCCGAGACGCGCAGGCATGGTGCTCTCGTCGAGCGGCAGGATGGAGTCATTTATCGCTGTCAGCGTCACCGCATGCGCCGGTGCAGGCAGAAACGTCAGCAGCAGCGCGGCACACAGCACACAGCTGATGATTTTTTTGATACGCACTCACTCCTTTCAGCAATTCGTACGAACATATTATACCAAAGCGCAGCGGGTTTGTCACCCTTTCTGCCGAAAAACACCTTGCGTTGTGAGAATCGAGTGCTATAATAAAAGAGTACAAATTCTTATAAAGAAAGAGTGAAGCAACCATGCTGCAGATCACAACACAGCGCACTACTACTCCTAAAGCAAAGCCGGACGAAAGCAACCTCGGCTTTGGCGTTCATTATACCGATCACATGCTGATCATTGACCACGATGAAGAACAGGGTTGGCACGACGCCCGCATCGTACCATATCAGCCGCTTGAGCTTGATCCGGCAGCGATGGTTTTCCATTATGCAATGGAATCCTTTGAGGGTCTGAAGGCTTACCGCACCCCGGACGGCTCCATTCAGCTGTTCCGCCCGGACAAGAATGCACAGCGTATGATCAACACCAACCATCGTATGTGCCTGCCGAGCCTGCCGGTAGAGGATTTCGTTCAGGCTGTCAAGGCCATTGTTTCCTTCGATCAGGACTGGGTTCCGCACGCTGAGGGCACCAGCCTGTACATCCGTCCGTTTGTCATCGCTACCGAGCCGCATCTGGGCGTTCGCACCTCCCGCACCCACAAGTTCATCATCGTATGCTCTCCGGTCGGCGCATACTACTCCACCGGCATCAACCCGGTTAAGATCTTCGTCGAGGATGAGTACACTCGTGCCTGCCCGGGCGGCACCGGCTTCACCAAGTGCGGCGGCAACTACGCTGCATCCCTGATCTCTCAGGTAAAGGCACACGAGCTGGGCTACGAGCAGACCCTGTGGCTGGACGGCGTTGAGCACAAGTACGTTGAGGAAGTCGGCTCCATGAACTGCTTCTTCAAGATCGACGGCACCGTTTACACCGCTCCGACTGTTGGCACCGTTCTGCCGGGCGTTACCCGTATGAGCTGCATCGAGCTGCTCAAGCACTGGGGCATTCCGGTATCCGAGGAGCGCCTGCCGATCGCTGACGTTATGAAGGCTTCCCACGACGGCAAGCTGGAAGAGGTATTCGGCACCGGTACTGCTGCTGTTATCTCTCCGGTTGGCGAGCTGCGCTACGAGGGCGATGTTGCTCATATCAACAACGGTGAGATCGGCGAAGTTACCCACAAGCTGTACAACACCCTGACCGGCATCCAGTGGGGCAAGCTGCCGGATGAGCTGGGCTGGACTGTAAAGGTAGACTGAGTTATCCCGCGTAAGCAAAAAACCGAGGCGTAAAGCCTCGGTTTTTTTATTGCAGTAATTGAGAATTGAAAATGGAGGATGGAGAATTATCCCTGCGGGATACACCATCCTGCGTTTCATTTTCCATTCTCAATTCTCCATTTTCCATTCATGATATGGTTCGCCGCTCAGCGTTTTCCATGTAAAAACGCCGTTTTCGAGTGTCATATAGCCATGCGCGGTATCATTTTTCGGGATGGACACTGAACCCGGGTTCAGATACAGGTTTTCCCTGCCAAACGGCTCCCATGCCGGAATATGCGTATGCCCGTGCAGCAGCACATCGCCCTGACACAACGGAGGCGGTGTTTTCGTGTTGAATTGATGTCCGTGCGTGACATACACCAGCCGCTCCCCTGCCAGCAGGACGGCATAGTCCGCAAGGATTGGAAACTCAAGCACCATCTGGTCCACCTCGGTGTCGCAGTTGCCGCGCACACATAGGATTGTATCCGCCATGCCGTTCAGCATGGCAATCACCTTCTTTGGCGCGTAATCGCGCGGCAGATCGTTTCTCGGACCGTGGTAAAGAATATCGCCGAGCAGCAACAGACGCGCAGCCTGCTCGCGCTCGAACGCCTGCAGCAGCTGTTCGCAGTAGTATGCCGAGCCGTGAATATCGGATGCAATGAGAAATTTCATGCCTAGCCTCACCTGCCCGCCTGCTTTGGCACATCCACGATGGTGCCGCCGCCTACAACTACATCGCCGTCATACAGCACCGCCGCCTGACCGATCGCTGCGGCTCTCTGCGGCTCGTCAAACACCAGCTTGACACGGCCGTCCTCCATCGGAGAAACCGTCACCGGCTGCTCCGCATGGCGGTAGCGAATCTTCGCCTTGATGTGAATCGGCTCGGTCAGCTCCGGAATCGAAATCCAGTTCATATCATCTACGATCACAGTGTCCGAGAACAGCGCTGCCTCCGGTCCGACCGAAACCGTGTTCTTCTCCATATCCTTGCCGCAGACGTACACCGGCTCACCCATCGCAAGACCGAGGCCGCGTCTCTGGCCGACGGTATAGCGGACAGCACCCTTGTGCTTTCCCACCGGCTTGCCGTCTAAATCGAGGAAATCGCCTGCCGGATAGTGCTTGCCCGTGTACTGCTCCATGAACTTGACATAATCGCCGTCCGGCACAAAGCAGATATCCTGGCTGTCGTGCTTGCGTGCGTTGCAGAAGCTGAGCTGCTCCGCCAGCTCGCGGATCTCCGGCTTGTTGCGGTCGCCCAGCGGAAATTTGGTGTGCGCCAACTGCCGCTGCGTCATCGTGTACAGCACATAGCTCTGGTCCTTGCCCGCGTCCACGCCCTTTTTGAGCAGCCAGCGTCCGGTCTGTTCATCCTGCTCAATGCGGGCATAGTGACCCGTGACAACGTAATACAGGCCGTGCTGCTCGGCAAAATCCAGCAGCTTGTCGAACTTCATAAAGCGGTTGCAGTCAATACAGGGATTGGGCGTGCCGCCTGCTTCATAGGTGCGGACAAACTTGCCGATGATCTTCTCCTGAAAATCCAGTGTAAAATCCAGTACCTCATACGGAATATCCAGCTGAAATGCAACCTCACTTGCGTCCTCGATATCCTTTTCCGAACAGCAGGTGCGGAAATTACATGCACCGAGATCCTCGTTGCGGTACAGCCGCATGGTCGTGCCCATGCAGCGGA
>ENA-OUQI01002160-OUQI01002160.1-human-gut-metagenome-genome-assembly--contig:-NODE-2160-length-10581-cov-2.868326_pt1 | contig 10581 bp, 8 predicted proteins | sample MGYA00237953_ERZ548840 | MGnify/ENA primary metagenome ERZ548840 (study PRJEB26490, sample SAMN05194690) | human gut metagenome | biome: terrestrial biome; feature: human-associated habitat; material... | reverse complement strand
TTTATAAATATTCGGATGAAAAACCGCAACCATATAGACACTCATCAGATTCTGGAAATCTTTATCATTGCAGCTTGCGATCGGATAGATTGTCTTCTCCGGATAAGTCATTGCATTCAAAAAGGTGTTCAAGGAACCCTTCACCAGTTCCACAAAAGGATCTTTGACCGGATATTTGTCAGAACCACACAAAACAGTGTGCTCAATGATATGTGCCACCCCCGTGGAATCCTCCGGCGGTGTGCGAAAACCGATATAAAAGACCTTATTGTCATCATCGTTGGAAATCACTGCGATCCGCGCTCCGCTTTTTTTGTGGCGGAGAATGATTCCTTCGGAATTGAGATCTTTGATCGGGCGTTTTTCTAAAATTTCATATGCCTGTAAATCTTTTAACTGCATCTGTCTGTCCTCTCTCTAATACATACTGTTCTATAGTATACCACACTTCGCGGCATTATCCTATTTTTATCTTCGAAAATTTCTGAAACAAAAAAAGACTGTAACAACCATTCCCTATTCTTAAGGAATACCGTGTTACAGTCCCCCGCTTTTCAGATTCTCATCTATGAATTAGCCGATGCGTCTTACATTTGCTGCCTGAGGTCCTTTTGCTCCTTCAGTCACATCGTATTCTACTTCCTGTCCTTCTTCCAGAGACTTGAAACCATCAGCATTGATTGCGGAAAAGTGTACGAATACTTCCTCGCCGTTAGCATCGTTGGTGATGAAACCATAACCCTTCTGAGCATTGAACCACTTAACTGTACCGTTATTCATTATTGGTACCTCCTTTAATAATTCAGGCTTTGCCTGATCCTTTTGATGATTCTAAAACGTAGGACAAAAAAATCACATATTTTTGTAAAGCATCCGTGAAAAAGTAGCAATGTCTTACAAAAATATGTGAGATCAATGACTTTCATTTAGAATACGGTTAGAGTATACCATTGCCCTGCTTGAAATGTCAATAATTATCTTTGATTTTTAGACCTATTTTCCTAAGGAAAAAGCATATGATTTTAAGAGAAACAGGATGCGGAGAATGACGATGGATCTTAGATTTTTGGGAAAAGTATTACAAGGGGCGCTGATCGGTCTGGGAGCGGTACTCCCGGGGATATCCGGCGGCGTTTTAAGTGTAGTGTTCGGAGTCTATCGACCGATCATGGAGCTATTGTCGGATCCGGTACATAAGTGGCGGACCCATCTGCCGGAATTGTTCCCTTATATGATCGGATCGGCAGCGGCATTTCTGGGGGTGGCGAATCTGTTATCTTATGTGTTGGAGACCTATCCGGAGCATTCTGTCTGCGTGTTTGTGGGACTGATCGTGGGAATGCTGCCTTCGCTGTGGAGAGAGGCGGGAGAACAGGGCAGGAATGTGGGAAATGTGATCTTATCCTGTGCGACATCGGTGGCAATGCTTCGTCTGTTATGCTGGCTGCAGAACTCCCAAAATACCGTGGAACCGGGATTTTTCAGCTTTTTGTTCTGCGGCTTTGCCTTTGCACTGTCGGTGATCGCTCCGGGCATGAGTTTTTCAACGATATTGATGCCCTTGGGACTGTATACGCCCTTTGTGGAAGGGATCGGTCATGTGAGACCAGAGGTTCTGTTTCCGGGAGTGGCAGGGTGCGTGGTGACTTTCATCTGTCTGGCAAAACTGGTAAACCGGCTGTTTGAGAGGCATTATGCGTTGATGTTTCATGGAATTCTCGGGATCGTCGGTGCGGCTACGGTGATGACCGTTCCCTGGGGCAGCTTTGCAACATCGGCGGATGCGGCATCCCGGAATCTGTTCTGCATGGCGGCGGGGATCGTGACAGCGATACTCTTGGATTTTATGAATGAAAAACTGGCATGTTTTCCCGAAAATGAGACACAATAAGATGTAAGAGTCTTAGTTATGGAAAAAGGAAGGTAGAAACATGCAGATGTATGCTGTGGTGGCAACGGGATGGCTGGGACTGCTGATCGGTTTCTGGTTGGGCAGGAGCATCCGATGGAATATGGAAGAAACAGAAGAAGAGGCGGTCAACAGACAGGAAGAGAGAAGAATAACAGGGAACAGACAGCTTGTTATGGAAGGCACCGCCATAGGGAGCCCGGTGAACGGCGAGATCAGGAAAATATCGCAGGATACTTTGCAGGACACAACGGAAGAAGCGGCGGATGACAATACGAAGTGCATTACCATTCTGCCATCGGACGGCAGAGTCTATGCCCCCACTGCAGGAAAAGTGCTGAAGCTTTATCCTATGGGCAACCGGATCCGTTTCCGCACGGACAGCGGGGTGGAGCTGCTATTGAATATCTGTAAGGATAAAGAAGAACTTCACAGCACTTATTACCGCTGTAATGTCCTGCCCAATGAGATCGTGAGAAAAGGCAAGCTTCTCGTAGAATTCGATCAGGAAGGGCTGGCGAGAGAAGGCGTGGATACGGCGGTGACAGTGGAGATGTGTCAGACACCTGACCGGGGACGGATCGTTCGTACCTGGAAGGATTATATCCGGGCGGGCGAGGAGCTGTTGTGGGTAGATTCCGTCTGCCTGCGGTAAGCTCCCGGAGTGGTATGGAAGGTATCCTGAAAGGCACGGAAAAAGGTACGGGAGCTGCCAAAGCCCGCATCCAGCGCAATCTGTGTTACGGATAGCTCCGTGGACAGCAGAAGGTCTCTGGCATAATCAAGTCTTCTGGAATTCACATAATCCGGGAAAGTGGTGTGGAACTTTTCCGTAAATATCCGGGAGAGGACAAAACGGCTGACACCGAATTCTTTCGAGAGACTGTCCAGGGACAATTCCTTCGTGTAGTTAGCATCCAGATAGAGAAGCAGCCTCTGCTCCAACTCCAGATCCTCCGTGCTTTTCCGGGTCTGCAGGGGGAGAGAGGGTAGGAGATCTGCCAAAAGGAGCGTCAGATACCCTTCCGCATAGATATGCACATCAGAAGGAGTGGGACGATCTTTTTCCATGGTGGAAGCCAGAGCCTCGAGTCCCTGTAAGGCAATGTGGCTGTGCTCCGAGAGGGTGGAGATGGCAAAATCATTGCGTGAGGGTTTTTTATTCTGAAAAAAATGTCGGAAGGAATGACAGAAATCCGGCTCGAAGATACAGAGCAGATTCTGACCGGGTTCCACATGTTTTAAGCCGTGCATCTGGTTCGGAAAGACGAGGACACCCTGACCGGGAGTCAGCGGAAATTCCTGTTGTTCCACAGTGACCGTGGTGGAACCGCTTAAGACATAGATCAGCTCCAGCTGTCTGTGAAGATGGACGGCGTAAGGATTATTATTGGACAGATACAGATAGAGTTGTTCTTTGCGATTCTGATAAAAGAAACTCAAGGTGTTTTCCTCCTGCAACTTTTGTCACTATTATGACATTTATAGTCGCTAAATGCAAGATTTGACACAAACTAATGGGAAATTGACACGCGATGTGACGGGATATCTGCTATACTGGTTTTATAAAATACGAAACAGTAGCAAAAGGCTGCGGAATGGAGAGACTATGGACAAGACGAAGATACATAAAATGTGGATCGCCGATCAGGGCGACGGCACCTATACCAATCCGATCCTGTATACGGATTACTCGGACCCGGATGCCATTCGTGTGGGAGAGGATTATTTTATGATCGCTTCCAGCTTCTGTAATACCCCCGCAGTGCCGCTGCTGCATTCGAAGGATCTGGTGAACTGGAAGGTCATCAATTATATCATTGACAAGCTGCCGTTTGACTATTATGACAAGCCGGTACACGGCTGCGGTACCTGGGCACCTGCCATCCGCTATCATGAGGGAACTTACTACGTATTTATTCCCATGCCGGATGAGGGGATTATGATGTGCAAGACCACAGACCCGTGGGGCAAATGGAGCGAGCCTGCTTATGTCAGAAAGGTAGTGGGCTGGATCGATCCCTGCCCTTTTTGGGATGAGGACGGCAAAGCTTATATGGTAACTGCTTTTGCCAGAAGCCGTATCGGCTTCAAGAGCATGCTGTATATGTCTCCCATCGAACCGGACTGCTCCGGAGTGCTGGATGACGGTCAGTTCATCTATGACGGTCATGCGACCCAGCCCACCATCGAGGGCCCGAAGCTGTATAAGAGAAACGGCTATTACTATATCTTCGCTCCGGCAGGGGGCGTGAAGCCCGGCTGGCAGACCGTACTGCGGTCGAAAAATATTTACGGACCCTGGGAAGAGAAAATCGTCCTGCACCAGGGCAATTCTCCCGTCAACGGACCTCACCAGGGCGCCTGGGTGGATACGCCGGACGGACAGGACTGGTTCCTACATTTTCAGGATGTGGGCAATGCGGGACGTATCGTACATTTACAGCCCATGCACTGGGAGAACGACTGGCCGGTGATCGGAGTAAATGCCGTGGACGGCTGTGGTGAGCCGGTACTGCATTATAAGAAGCCGGAAGTGGGAGCTACATACCCCATCGATACCCCGGAGGACAGCGATTTCTTCGAAGGCGATCGTTTAGGACTACAATGGCAGTGGAATGCCAATTATAAAAGGGAATGGTACGAGCTGAAAGACGGTCAGCTCCTTCTCCATGCACAGGCGGCGGATCCGAAGACACAGCTGTGCGACATCAGTAATCTGTTATTGCAGAAGTGGCCTGCACCGGAATTCTCTATTACCACCTGTCTGCATCTGGAGCAGATGAAGGACGGTGATGTGGCAGGACTGGTATCGCTGGGCGGATGTTATACAGCACTTGCAGTTCAGAAAATACACGGCAAAATGAGCCTGCAGCAGCGCACCGGCAACTGGACGAAGGACGATGAAGTGCGCACCAGTCTGGGCGAATGGAACAGTGATGTCATTTATATCCAGATGAAGGTGGAGAAGGAGACTTATCGCACGTTCTACGTGGGAACCACGGAAGAAAATTTACAGCCTGTGGGACAGATGGTGGAAGCAACTCCGGGCCGCTGGGTCGGTGTCAAGGACGGACTGTTTGCCATCAACGAACAGGGTGCGGCTGGCGGTTCGGTGGCTGCGGATTATTTTGTATATCAAAGGCTGTAGAAAATACCATTTACCGTATTTACAATGCAATGACAATGTGCTATTTTGGCAGATGTTAATGTAAGGATAAAGGAATGATGTAAATTATGCCGGAAGAGAAAACAATGTTATTTTCACAGGATGCATTGAAAAAATTATTGTGGCCGCTGATCATAGAACAGTTTCTGGCAATCGCAATGGGAATGGCTGACACAGTGATGGCAGCCAGCTGTGGAGAAGCCGTGGTATCCGGAATCTCCCTGGTGGACAGTATCTGTGTGTTATTGATCGGTCTGTTCACGGCCATGGCCAGCGGCGGTGCAGTTGTGGCGGCGCAATATATGGGACACGGAGATAAGGAAATGGTAGGCCGGGCCTCCAATCAGCTGTTTATAGCGGTTGGGGGTGTGGCCCTTCTGTTTATGACGATAGCGCTGATCTGGAACAGGGGACTGCTGGCATTGCTTTACGGCAATGTGGAAGCGGATGTCATGAGTGCTGCAAGAATTTATTTTTATATTGTGGCGGTGTCCTTTCCTTTTCTGGGAATTTATAACGGTGGTGCAGCTCTGTTCCGTGCGGTAGGAGATTCCAAGGTGTCCATGAAGGTATCTCTGGTGGCAAATCTGGTGAACGTAGTGGGAAATGCCATTTTGATCTACGGTGTTGGAATCGGTGCTGCAGGAGCGGCGCTGTCCACGCTTTTTTCCAGAGTATTGTCTGCGGTGCTGATCTTAATGCTTCTTAAGAAAAGTGACAAGATCATCATGAGCAATCATTGGCGTCTGGATACCAAAATCCTTGGGAAAATCCTGTATATCGGCGTACCGAACGGATTGGAGAATAGCATTTTTCAGATTGGTAAGCTTCTGACCACCAGCCTGATCGCCGGTTTTGGAATGGCCGCTACGACGGCGAATGCCGTAACGGGCAGCATTGCCAGCTTTCAGCAGATCCCTGCCAATGCCATCGGTGTGGCAATGATCACTGTGATCGGACAGTGCATCGGCGCAGGAGAAACAGAGCAGGCATTATATTATCTGAAAAAAATGATGAAAGTAGCATATGCCTGTATGATCCTGTTGGGAATTCCCATGATTATTTTTGCTCGACCGATCTGCGGAATCTATCATCTGAGTCCGGAGACAATGAAAATAACTGTTTTTCTGTTATGTTACAGCTGTGTATGTTGTATGCTGGTGCATCCGTTGTCCTTTGCACAGTCCAATGCACTTCGCGCTGCGGGAGATGTGAGATTTACCATGATCGTGGCGATCGCTTCCATGTGGCTCTGCCGTGTGGGCATGGCATATATTTTGGGACAGGGTCTGGGACTTGGCGTCATCGGCGTCTGGATCGCTATGACCATGGACTGGGTCGTACGGGCATTTTTGTTCACTAACAGGATACGGACGGGAAAATGGCTGAAGTATAAGGACCGGCTGGTGAAGTAAATCATGGTACTGTGCTAAAGTTTTACATTGACAGAATTTGTAATGTGTTTTAGCATGTTTTTATAGAAATAAAGTCGGGGTCAAGCATGTGGGCTTAGACCTTTTGATCCTGGCATCATAGAAAAATACATAAGCACATAAAGTGCAGAAATGAGGCAGAACATGAGCAAAAAGCCCTATGCAGAGCGTAATTTAAAATTCGAGACATTACAGTTACACGTGGGACAGGAGCAGCCCGATCCTGTGACCGGTGCGAGAGCCGTTCCCATTTATCAGACATCTTCTTATGTATTCCGCAACTGCGACCATGCAGCAGCACGCTTCGGATTGGAAGATCCCGGGGAGATCTACGGTCGTCTGGGCAACCCTACTCAGGGTGTCTTTGAGCAGCGTATTGCGGCATTAGAGGGCGGTACCGCAGCTCTGGCAGTAGCCAGCGGAGCGGCAGCCATCTGCTATACGATCCAGAACCTGGCAAAACAGGGAGATCACATTGTTTCTGCAAATAATATATACGGCGGAACCTACAATCTGCTGGCGCATACCCTGGTGGACTACGGTGTGACCACTACTTTCGTGGCTCCTTCCGATTATGACAGGATCGAAGCAAGCTTTCAGGAGAACACCAAGGCGCTCTACATCGAGACGCTGGGCAATCCCAACTCGGATGTGGTAGACATTGAGCGCCTGGCACAGATCGCCCATGCGCATAAGGTTCCTCTGGTAGTGGACAATACGTTTGCTACTCCTTATCTGGTACGTCCTTTTGAGTACGGCGCAGATATCGTGGTACATTCCGCAACCAAATTCATCGGCGGACACGGCACCAGCTTAGGCGGAGTGATCGTAGAGAATGGTAAATTTGACTGGGAGGGCAGCGGCAAGTTCCCTCATCTGTGCACTCCGAACCCCAGCTATCATGGTGTGACTTTCACCAAGGCAGCACCGGGCGCGGCTTTTGTGACTGCTATCCGTGCAATGCTCCTTCGAGATATGGGCGGCTGCATTTCCCCTGTTCATGCTTTTATTTTCCTACAGGGACTGGAGACGCTGTCTCTGCGCGTAGAGCGTCATGTGGAGAATGCACTGAAGGTAGTACAGTATCTGAACAATCATCCTCAGGTAGAACGTGTGCATCATCCTTCCGTATCCACCGATCCGGAGCAGCAGGCATTGTATAAGAAATATTTCCCGAACGGAGGCGGTTCCATCTTCACCTTCGAGATCAAAGGCGGCAAGGAGACAGCGAAAAAGTTCTGTGATAATCTGGAGCTGTTCTCGCTTCTGGCAAACGTGGCAGATGTGAAGTCTCTGGTCATCCATCCGGCTTCCACCACCCATGCACAGCTGTCTGAGGAAGAGCTGAATGAGCAGGGAATCTACAGCAATACGATTCGTCTGTCTATCGGTACGGAGAATATTGATGATATCATTGAGGATCTGGAAGGCGGTTTCCAGTCTGTATAAGGAGATACCATGCTTTCATTAGCTGTTTTCTATTTTGTATTTTTAGGAACAGAGTATCTGTTTGATAACCGGGTGGCGTTATATACGGATCCCACAGGAGTAGTGCTGGCGCAGAGTTATATTCTGGGAGTCAGTGCACTGGGTTTTCTGGCATATTCTCTGATAGAAAAATGGAAAAGCAAATCCGGGAATCCCACTGCGTTCAAGGCAGCGGGATTCTTCTTGCCGGTGCCGGTGATTGCAGGATATGTACTGCTGTTTGCCGGGACCGGGTACCGGGTGCTATTGGGCAGCGGGTGTTTTCTGTTCCTGATACTGGGATATCTGGGCAGCAGGACACATTACCTGGCGGCACAGTTGCTTAGGGGAAGCAAGTATCCGGCGAAGACCGTGAGTGTGGCATATGCGTTGGGGCTGCTTTTTCAGTTTCTGAACCACAATCTGTTGTGGGGAGAGACAGTGGAAGGTATCTTCCTGGCGGTAAGCTTTGTGGTGCTGTGGATACTGACTGTCGGAATGGCGCAGGATGCATTGTCTGGATATCACCGGAGACAGAAGGCAGAGGACGGCGAAACGGTGTCGGTGAAAAACATGCAGGACGGTGCTGCTGCGGAGCGGATTACATGGAAGAATCCCCGGCTGGCAGGTGTAGCATTGCTGGTGACGGTTGTTCTGATGACATGCATCTTCGCTACACTGGACAATGCTGTGACCTTGGCGCATGCAGCGGGTACCATGGATATCGGTCAGTGGCCGAGATTGTTCTTAGCGCTCAGCGGATTGCTGGCAGGAGTACTGTTTGATCTGAATAACGGAAGATATCGTGGACTGATCATGTATGCGGTGACGATCCTGTCGACCATCTGTGTGCTGATCATCGAAAGCGGCGGATCGTTTCTGCCGGGACTGCTGATCTTCTATATGTCTGCGGGATTTTTCGTGGTGTTTTTCACGAACGGATTTCTCCAGTTGTCCTATCGCATGCAGGATGGCAGGCTATGGGCAGGTATGGGAAGAGCGGCGAACAATCTGGGCGCTGTGATCACAGGAGTAGCTTCCATAAGCCTGCTGACCGAAGAAAATCATATCCTGACGGCAGTACTGGCGCTGGTATTGTTTGTACTGATCAGCGTGGCGCTGCTGTGGTATTATAGTTGTACGCAGATTGTAAAGGCTCACGAAGCAATGGAAAATCATGAAATGTCCGCCGGTCAGAGTCGGCTGGAGAGATTTGCAGAATCTTTTGATCTGACGGAACGGGAGCAGGAAGTGCTGCAGCTTCTGCTGTTGTCCGATGATGGCATGCAGGAGATCGCCGACAGCCTCTTTGTTTCACGCGCGATGTTGTATCGGCATATCGCTGCATTAAATGAGAAGACCGGCACCAGAAGCCGAATCGGACTGATCCAGTTCTACTACAACTGGGAAGAAGATAAGAAATAGCGAGAGAACTAGAAAGGCACAGCCCTGTGAGGGACTGTGCTTTTTTGTCGTGATGCCTTGCGGCGCAGAGAAAGCGCGGGTATGAGAGAAGGATTGACGATGTGGTACCCACGGAGCAGAGGAAGCGCGGGTATGAGAGACGGATTGACATTGTGATACCCACGGAGCAGAGGAAGCGAGGGTATGAGAGACAGATTGACATTGTGATACCCATGGACGCAGAAAATGCGTGGATTTGGCAGGTTGAGACAAATGTCAACTTGAAAAAGGCAGGTATCCTATGAATATATATAAGTATATTATAAAAGGAGGACTTGCGCAGATGTACAAAAGCAGAAGAAAGATATTTGTTTTTTTACTGGCACTGGTGCTGATATTGGGAGTTTTGCCGGAATTTCATGTAAGAGCAGAGGACAACAGCCAGACATATAAGGTGGGCGCGGATGATCATACACTGTGGGACAGGGTGCAGGATGGTGTATTCCAATATGCTGCCGGTGGTATGGAAATAGAAGGAGCCGGATTACAGGGGGATGCTGCACAGGCGGATGTGGCAGCAGGAACAGAGATTACCATAACACTGACACCGGGCAAGGATTGTGTGCTGAGAAGCTTTATGGTGAAGGGTCAGAGCATTGCAGTAGCAAGCATGACCACAAATGGTGCTTCGTATATTTATAAAACCAAGGTAGAAAATGCGGATCTGAAATTTGAACCCAGTTTCGAAGCATCGGGAGGAAATGCCTCTGGACCGAATCCGGGAACGGGAAACAATATCTGTTTTCGATTAGAAGGTGACGGTATCTCTCCAAACGATTATGCCACATGGAAAAATAATAATATCGAAATCTATATAGGAATTGAAAATACCTATAAGACTTTGCAAGAATGGATCGGGGAAAACAAAATTTCCGTGGATGGAGCAGAATACAGAGTGGACGATTCTGTGGACACGGTAAAAGTATATGTACTTAACAGCGGTTCCGGAAAATACATGATTCAGGGAGCCGGAAGTTCACAGGAAAATGCGGTGACATGGACGGAAAAAGGAATCCACTCCCTTCAGGTAGACAAAGAGAGAATTACAATAACATGGGGATATGATTCGAAAACCTACGGAGAGGATGCTTATCTGGAGCATGGCACAGCCCGGATCATTCAAATAAATGGTACTGCAC
>ENA-OUQI01002159-OUQI01002159.1-human-gut-metagenome-genome-assembly--contig:-NODE-2159-length-10583-cov-4.653116_pt1 | contig 10583 bp, 10 predicted proteins | sample MGYA00237953_ERZ548840 | MGnify/ENA primary metagenome ERZ548840 (study PRJEB26490, sample SAMN05194690) | human gut metagenome | biome: terrestrial biome; feature: human-associated habitat; material... | reverse complement strand
GCTCGGCGGAGATGTACACCTCGGAGATACGAAGTCAGCGTGCGGCAATGGTGTTGAAAAATGTGAAATACGGGATAGAGTTCAGTTTTGAACGTACCTATCTTAAATCAGACCACCCCGACGAATCTGATGATAAGCATTATAACATAATGCTCAGACGTCTCAGAAATGGCCAGCATTTCAGACAGCCATGCCTTGGCTGCCGTGAATTTGCAATAAAGAGTATTGAACTTGTTGACGATTTTGACCTTACACAGATAGCACCGCAAAATATGGGCGATAAAGACCTTGGCTTTATGCTTTACGGCATGAAGTTTGAGGACGGTGGCAAGCCTGTCAATAATGATTGGAATGACCCTAAGTTTTCTGACAAGGCCGACGCAGTTTTCTACCGTCCACATATGATAGACGGTGTTATTGATGTTGCAAAATACAGGGAGGAGATTAAATGCTGATTAAAGCCTTGTGCGATTACAGTGCTTTGCAGGAGAATAAAACTCCTGCAGGCTATTGTAAGCAAGCCATACACTTTGAAATTCTTCTTACCCCCGAGGGCAAGGTAGCTGCGATAAATGATGTAAAAGAGCCGAAGATCATTAATTTGAAGAATGGCAAAACTAAAACGAATTACGTTCCGATAATGGAACAGCTTCCTGTAAGAACGCAGAAACCGGGCATAGACAAAAACACGATCGAACACAGACCACTCTATATATTCGGTCTGAACTATGATAAAGGAACTTTGACCCCTACAGACGCTACCAACAAAGCGGCAAAATCACACAAATGCTTTTGCGAATGGAATGAGAAGTTCTTTGAAAATATAGACTCGCCTATTTGCAAAGCATATCTTAACTTTATCCGTACATGGGACCCCGAGCAGGAAACTCAGAATCCGCATCTTCTTGCTTTAGGGAAGGAATATTCAAGCTCCTACTAAGAGTTTGGACTTGACGGCTCTCCTGAAATAAAACTTCACAATGACAGAGAATTCAAAGCTGCCTATGAAGATTGCCGCGCCCAGCTTAACGCCGACAGCGACAGTGACGATACCGAACTATCCACCTGTTCCATTCTCGGTGAGAAGCTCCCGCAAGCCCGTATCCATGATAAAATAAAGGGTATCAAAGGTGGAATGTCCTCAGGCTGTGTCCTCGTTGGCATGAAAGAATCTGCCTTTGAGTCCTATGGCAAGAAACAGTCCTACAACAGCAATGTTTCTGAGAAAGCCATGAAAATGTATACCTCTGCGTTTAATTCTCTGCTAGCTGACAGAAGCCATTACAAGACTTTTGACGACATGACTATCGTCTATTTCGCAATGAAGAAGAACGATGCAGAAGAGTGCAATATGTTTGCCGGTATGTTTAGCGGATTTGAGGACGAATTAAATAAAACCGTTGTGACCGAAGCCGACCGAAACATAAACACTGTCATGACCCAGCTTAAACAGGGCAGGACAGCCAATATGCCTTATGACCCTAACGTAGAATTTTACGTTGCAGGCTTTACCCCAAACAGTTCAAGAATATCCCAGAAGTTCATCTTCCACGATAAGTTCGGCAGGATATTTGACAATGTACTCAAACATCAGCAGGATATCTCATTTACTGAGGGTCAGCGCCAAGTGAGCATTGAACGTATCAAGCGTGAGCTTATCTCACCGAAATCGTCCAAGGAAACAGTTCCGCCGCCTCTCACAGCCGCACTTTTTGAAGCAATACTCAAAGGTACAAGATACCCTGACGAACTGCTTTCCACGGTAATAACAAGGGTCAAGACCGACAGTGACGAAGATAACAACCATTTTATAAAACTTAATGATACAAGGGCAGGCTTGATAAAAGGCTGCATTAATCGTAAACATAATAAGGAGGAGATCAAAATGTCATTAGACCTTGAAAACAAAAATCAGGCTTATCTCTGCGGAAGACTTTTCGCAGTGCTTGAAAAGATCCAGCAGGACGCTTCGGGCGGAGGACTTAACAGAACTATCAAGGACTCGTACTTTGCTTCTGCGTGCTCAAAGCCGTCAACAGTTTTTCCAAAGCTGTATAAGCTTTCACAAAACCATATCAAGAAGCTTTCGAGCCCAATATTCTATAACAAACTCTGCGGAGAGATACTTGACGGACTTGACGGTAAATTCCCGTCCACACTCTCCCTTGACGATCAGGGCAGATTTATTGTAGGATATGCACAGCAGAATAAAGCGCTTTACACCAAAAAATCAGAAGAATAAAGAAAGGACGAAATATTATGGAAAATGCAATCAAGAACAGGTATGAATTTGTAATGCTTTTTGACGTTGAGAACGGCAACCCAAACGGCGACCCTGACGCAGGCAATATGCCTAGAACAGACCCCGAAACAAGCCTCGGTATCGTTACAGACGTGTGCCTTAAGAGAAAGATAAGAAACTTTGTGGAGCTTACCAAAGAGGGTGAAGCAGGCTGCAATATTCTTATCAAGGCAGACAAAGCCCTTAATACAAAATTCACCGAAGCCTATAATGCCCTTGGTCTTGCAACAAAGCAGAAAGGCAAAAATCCTGATGATGTTAAGCAGGCTCGTGACTATATCTGTCAGAACTACTTTGACGTAAGAACGTTCGGTGCAGTAATGAGTACAGGTGACGATCCATGCGGTATTGTAAGAGGTCCTGTACAGCTCAACTTTGCAAGAAGTATCGACCCTGTTTTTGCTCAGGATATCACAATCACAAGACAGGCAAGAACAACAGAAGACAGACAGCAGAGCGGTGAGACCGAAATGGGCAAAAAGAGCATAATCCCATATGCGCTTTATCGTGGCGAGGGCTATGTTTCCGCAATGCTCGCTCAGAAGATAACAGGCTTTAGCGAGGACGACCTTGAGCTTCTCTGGACATCTATCATCAATATGTTCGAGCATGACAGAAGCGCCGCAAGAGGAAAGCTTTGTATGCGTAAGCTTATCGTGTTCAAGCATGACTCCGCCCTGGGCAATGCCCCTGCACATATCCTCTTTGACAAGGTGTCAGTTAAGCTCAAAGACGGCGTGACAACTCCAAGACATTACTCAGATTATGACATCATTATAGATAAGGATATGCCTGAGGGCGTTACACTTATTGAAAAGCTCTGATGAGCGAAGATGTAACTATCAATATCCGTGACATACAGCATTATATGTATTGTCCACGCAGGTTTGCTCTTTTAGAAGTTAATGACGACTGGGCTGAAAACGCCTTTGTCGTCAAAGCAAACCTCCTCCATGAGAACGTCCACAGCGGTGAGCGCAACTTTGAAAATAAGCATAAGATCGTCCGAAGTGACGTGTCAGTGTATAATGATGACCCTAAGTACAATATTTTCGGAGTTGTAGATTGTATCGAGTTCGTCCGTGACAAATGCGGCGATTATATAGATACCCTGGACGGCACATTCCGTGTGGAAATTGTGGAGTATAAACCCACCAGACCCAAAGCAGGGGAGTTCAATCAGACCGACGCTATACAAGTCTATGCGCAGAAGCTTTGCGTGGATAACGTATTTCATTGCAATAGCCGATGTTTTCTGTACTATGCAGATGTGCGCAGACGATCAGAATTGCCCTTTGATACTCAGGGCGCAGAGTATGATAAAATGCTTTGCGACTATCTTGGAAAAATGCGTGAGATACTTGCAGCGGATATTATCCCAAAACGTGTAAAAGGTCAGAAATGTTCAGGCTGTTCACTGTCGGATATGTGCTTTCCAAAAGTGAAGAAATATAGCGTGAAAAATACGATTTTCTCCATGAACGGAGGCGAAAACAATGCGTAAACTGCTCAATTCACTTTATATTCTCGAAGAAACTGCCTACCTCACACTTGACGGTGAAAACATAGTGTGCAGGGCAGAGGACAGTGAGAAGTTCCGTGTGCCTTTTACTAATATAGAGGATATCTATATTTTCAGCTATTCGGGCTGTTCACCTGCGCTTATGGGCAAGTGTGCAGAATATGGCATAGCCGTAAATTTTATTTCTCCGCAAGGTAAATTTCTCGCAAGAGTTCAGGGCAAAACAAAGGGCAACGTCTATCTGCGAAAAGAGCAGTTTGAGCTTTTTTCTATTCCTCAGCTCGACCTTATCAGGAATACAGTTGCCGCAAAGCTTTCAAATACACGTTATCTTATCAGACGTTCGCTCCACGATAACCCGGATATAAACAGTGACGGAGCGCTTACAGATTGTATAAAATATCTTGAAAACGGCATAAAGACCGTCTATGAAACTGCCGATAAAGATATCATCATGGGTATAGAGGGAAGCTGTGCAAAGGCATATTTTGATATATTTGACCGACTGATACTCCACCAAAAAGAAGATTTTTACCTTGCCAACCGCACCAAACGCCCACCCCTCGACAGAGTAAACGCCATGCTCTCGTTTCTGTATACTATCGCAATTTCATCATATACATCAGCACTTGAAAGCGTAGGACTTGATAGCTGCCTCGGCTTTTACCACGCCCTGCGTTCAGGCAGAAGCAGCCTGTCCTGCGACCTTGTTGAGGAAGTTCGCTGCGTGGTGGAGCGACTTGTGCTTACTATGATAAACTTGAAAATGATAAAGCACGAGGACTTTGAAACTCAGGTCAGTGGCGCAGTATACCTCTCCAAAGAGGGCAAGAAAAAAGTCCTCACCGCATGGCAGGAGCGTAAGCGCACAAGCATAGTCCACCCATATCTGGGCGAAAAGATACAGCAAGGGCTACTCCCATATGTGCAAAGCTCGCTTCTCGCAAAATATATCCGTGGCGAGCTAGATGAGTACCCGAACTATCTGCTGAAATAGAGGTGATATAAATGATGACCTTAGTAAGCTATGATGTATCAACAACAGATAATAAGGGTAAAACAAGGCTGAGAAAAGTGTCGAAAGAGTGTCAAAATTATGGTCAGCGAGTGCAGAATAGCGTGTTTGAAATAGACGTAGACTATGGCACTTTTCTGAAAGTGAAAGATAAACTTCTGAAAATAATAGACCCAAAGCATGATAGTCTGCGGATATATTACTTAGGAAACAATTGGAAACATAGAATAGAACACTACGGCACCAAAGAGACCTATGACCCCGAAGGCGTCCTGATATTTTGACCAGCGTACCCCAAGTGATCCACAAATCCCTAGTAAGTTCGCATGAAAATGCCATACTATTTGTGAATGCACAGTGAACAAAATCAAGTCGATACCCATTAAATAAAAAAATAAGTCCGCATCACGTTGAGCAAGCACCAGATATACACAACATCAAGTGTCACGCTCCACGTGAGCGTGTGAGTTGAAATTTGTGCAACTACAACAGATAGCGCACAATACGCCGGTCACGCTCCACGTGAGCGTGTGAGTTGAAATATGTATAATTTTTTTGGTATCTGCTACACTTGTGTCACGCTCCACGTGAGCGTGTGAGTTGAAATTTTTTTAAATCAAGGTTTTCCGTTTTTGTCTGAGTCACGCTCCACGTGAGCGTGTGAGTTGAAATGCGTCATACTTGTAGAAATAGTTCCAATACTCTGTCACGCTCCACGTGAGCGTGTGAGTTGAAATGCTATGTATCTTCTCCGCTATGAGATTATTAACAGGTCACGCTCCACGTGAGCGTGTGAGTTGAAATTCTAGCATATTTGTCATATACTGCCTTTCACCGTGTCACGCTCCACGTGAGCGTGTGAGTTGAAATTCCATAAGAGCGTGAGCCGCCGTCAAAGTCTGGTCACGCTCCACGTGAGCGTGTGAGTTGAAATTATAGCAGACAAGCTCCACTGTGCAAGGCAAGGAGTCACGCTCCACGTGAGCGTGTGAGTTGAAATGATTATATTTATTCTGACGAATACCGCAAGGAATGTCACGCTCCACGTGAGCGTGTGAGTTGAAATTCTTGTGGATTGCTCCTATAAGTATTCCTCTCAGTCACGCTCCACGTGAGCGTGTGAGTTGAAATCGTAAACATCATGAAGTCATGCGTGCGTGTCTGAGTCACGCTCCACGTGAGCGTGTGAGTTGAAATATTATCACACTTACCGAAATCAGTATTTTCCTTACGTCACGCTCCACGTGAGCGTGTGAGTTGAAATTAAATACTGGAATAAGAGGGTAACATATGAAACGTCACGCTCCACGTGAGCGTGTGAGTTGAAATGTCAAACTGTGACAGCAGTGTCAGGTGCTGATAGTCACGCTCCACGTGAGCGTGTGAGTTGAAATACCATAAATGAATATTGAAAAGAGGGATAAAATGGTCACGCTCCACGTGAGCGTGTGAGTTGAAATGTGACATTGTATAATGTTCTGTATAAAGATGTGGTCACGCTCCACGTGAGCGTGTGAGTTGAAATATAAAATGATGTTAAAATTGGCAAAAACTTGCAAACGTCACGCTCCACGTGAGCGTGTGAGTTGAAATCTGAGTAACCTGTCAACTTCACAAGGTCATTGTGTCACGCTCCACGTGAGCGTGTGAGTTGAAATGATTGACGGAGCCCATTTGTATCCAAAATCAGTAAGTCACGCTCCACGTGAGCGTGTGAGTTGAAATAAGGTTGTGCGTTATCTCAAGACCTCTATAGAAGTCACGCTCCACGTGAGCGTGTGAGTTGAAATAAGCTTGCGAACTTCTGCCGCGTTCGTTTGTGTCGTCACGCTCCACGTGAGCGTGTGAGTTGAAATTTTCACCCATAAAAATACCGATTTTTCGAACCTCGTCACGCTCCACGTGAGCGTGTGAGTTGAAATGCTCCATCAAGATAGAGCACCTTCGCTCTGCAAGTCACGCTCCACGTGAGCGTGTGAGTTGAAATAGGCTTGCTGATGTCAAGCCTATGCACATAGAGGGTCACGCTCCACGTGAGCGTGTGAGTCAATTTTCGTTTCAACGCAGGACTTAGTGTACGTTATCCGCTCAGACCACAGCAAATGCTGTGCGTGGTGTTCAAAGCTTGCAGTAAAAGACGTTTATCCTGAATTTAACTGGAGAAAAGGGGGCTATGTTCATGGCAGAAGAAAATGATATTTTCACAAAGTTAAAAAAAGGCGAAAAAGTTGAGTGCCCTGTTTGCCATAACGGCTACTATGTTCCTGTGAATACAACAGCAGATAAGGCACATTACTTTGTCTGCACTAACAAAGAATGCAACGGACATTATCGGTGGGAGCCGATAATCAATATTGAATAATACAAATAACCGCTCCGCTACGGCGAGGCGGTATTTTTATACCCCAATACTATACATTTTTCATGTGTTTTCCGTCAAATTCGCCAATTCACACCCCCAAATTTGTGCAAACAAATGATTTATAATTTAATTTGGCAACATTTCTGCAATTGTTGCATTTTTTCTGCAACAAAATACCCACTTTTCGTGTATAAGTAGAAGAGGTTTCACCACAAATCGGAAACCTTGCGGAGCGACAGTGTATGAGGAAACATTTTGTCAACGTGAGTTAGGTGAACACGATGAGAGGTTCTGATCGCACAGAAAAGCACTTCCTGCACTCCGTCTGAAGCTTGAAAATTGAATATTTATACCGACACACCTTAGCTATACCCCATGAGCATACTGCTAAATTTAATTGTTATAACCGCCTTTGTTGACATTATTCATATAAAATGGTATACTTAAAATAAAATTTATACATAATGAAAAGAGTAAATGTGATGAATAAACATACCACTATCGATAAGTCAACAGGCGAGAAAAAATGTAGCTGCTTTAAACGCTGCGGCGGCTGTCAGTTGGATAAGGTCTACGCCCAACAAGTAGAATGGAAGCAGGCAAAAGCCGATAGAATGTTGAGCCGTTTTTGCAGACCTCAGCAGATAATAACTATGGACGACCCCTATAATTATCGCAATAAAGTCCAAACTGTCTATAAGGTCAACAGCTCAAAGCGTATCGTCTCAGGAGTATATCAGTCCTCTACCCATAGCATGGTAATAACTGACGATTGCTTTTTGGAGGATATAAGAGCACAGCAAATAGTCGCTACCCTTAAAGAGCTTATGGCTGACTTCCGTATCCTTCCATATAACGAGGAAAGCGGCCAGGGTCTTCTTAAGCATACCCTTATCCGTACCTCCCAAACAACAGGCGAGGTAATGCTCGTGCTAGTTACAGCTACCCCCATATTTCCTGCAAAGAAAAATTTCGTTAAAGCTATCACTGAAAAACACCCGTATATAACCACTATCGTCCAAAACGTTAATAAAGGCACGACCCCTCTTACTTTGGGCGACCGTGATATTATAATGTACGGCAAAGGCTATATCACCGACGAGTTGTGCGGCTGTAAGTTCAGAATTTCACCTCATTCTTTCTATCAGGTAAACCCCGAGCAGACCGAAAAGCTATATTCCAAAGCAGTTTCCTGCGCAGAGCTTAAAAAAGGCGATAAAGTTATCGACGCATATTGCGGAACAGGCACTATCGGTCTTATCGCTGCAAAAAGCGGTGCAGACGTTGCAGGCGTTGAGCTTAATGCCGAAGCCGTAAAGGACGCAGTTTCAAATGCCAAGCTCAATAAGCTTGACAATATCAGGTTTTATAATGAGGACGCAGGTGAGTTCATGACAAAACTTGCGCAGGCAGGGGAGAGCTGTGATACAGTTTTTCTTGACCCTCCAAGAGCAGGCACAACAGAAGAATTTGTTGAAGCCTTGGGCAAACTCAGACCTGAAAAGATAGTCTACGTTTCCTGTAAAATAGAAACTCTCGAGCGTGATTTGAAGCTTCTTGCAAAAATAGGCTATGAAGCACAGCTTATCCAGCCCGTTGATATGTTCCCGCATACCACAGGTATCGAGAACGTGGTGCTTTTAAAAAGAAAAATGATATCGCTCACACCAAACAGAACACCTGATAAAAAGGGGGATAAAAAAATTGAACGAAAAGGTAAAACTTCTCACAGATAATATCGAAAAAGTTATCGTCGGCAAGACCGACTCTGTGCTTAAAATAATCACAGCCATGCTTTGCGGCGGTCATGTTCTTATCGAGGACGTGCCTGGAGTAGGCAAAACTCAGCTTGTATCAGCCCTTGCAAGGTCAGTGGACGGCAAATATAACCGTATCCAGCTTACCCCTGACGTTATGCCGTCCGATATCGTTGGCTTTTCTATGATAGACCAGAAAACTCATGAGCTTGAGTATAAAGAGGGTGTGGCAATGTGCAATTTCCTCTTGGCAGACGAAATAAACAGAGCCTCCCCAAAATCTCAGTCAAGCTTGCTTGAAGTCATGGAAGAACATCAGATATCCATTGACGGTAAAACTCATGAGCTTCCGTCACCATTTATGGTGCTTGCCACACAAAACCCAGTGGAAACTTACGGCACTTATCATTTGCCTGAAGCCCAAATGGATAGATTTCTTATGAAGATATCAATGGGCTATCCCTCATATGATGATGAGCTTGATATCATGTCAAGAGCCGAAAGATCAGGCTTTGCAAAGAATATCCAGCCTGTCATGACCCTCGAAAACGTCCGTGAGCTTATGGGCTACGCTGAAAATGTGACCGCAGAGCTTTCAGTGAGAAAATATATCCTGAGCCTTGTTACCGCAACAAGAAATTCAGATTATGTAAAGCTTGGCGTTTCTCCCCGTGGAAGCATTGCACTTCTCAAAGCTTCAAAAGCCTATGCCTTTGTTCAGGGCAGAGGATTTGTCATGCCGGATGATGTCAAGGCTGTTATGCCTGACGTTCTTGCACATAGGCTTATGCTTTCTCCAAAAGGCAAATCCGCCTTTGAGAATGAAAGGGAAGCTCTTGAAAATATCGCTCTTACAGTAAAATCACCTGACGCAATAGAGAAATAGAGGATATGACCCTATGAAAAATCTTTTAGGTTATCTTACCTGCGTGGCGGTGTCGATACTGCTTAGAGTTTATATAAACGGAAGCGGCGGCACACTTGTGCTTTATCTTTTAGCCATAGCCTTTGTGATATCTCTTGCGGCACTTCTTATTACCAAAAGAAAACTTGTGGCAGCAATAAAGCTTTCCACAGAAATAAGTGCAAAGAACGAGGAGTTTGACGCTGACATAATGCTTTTAAATGCAATACGCATCATTCCCTCGTGCGTTGTTGAGGTAACGGCAGAGTGTTCAGATAATATCGGTGCTGTAAGCCCACTTGAATTTAAAACTATCGTGGCAGGCGGCAGACAGCAAAGCGTCAGCGTTAAGCTGAAAACATGCTATGCAGGTCTTGGCACAGTGAAAATAAAAAGCATACGTTTGCATGACTATCTTGGAATAATCACCCTGCACCTTGACAGTTCACGTTATGAAAAAGCCGTTGGAAAAATAAAGTTAATGCCGAATATCCCTGACACTGGCTCTCAAACAGAGCTTCTTAAAGCAACTTCCGAGAACGCTTCATTTGACGATAACGAAAGCGAATCAGATGAAAATGCACTTGGTCTTACAGGCGTTCCGGGCTATGACCACAGACAGTATGAGATAGGCGACCCGCTGAAAAGAATAAACTGGAAGCTTTCTTCAAAGCGTGACGAGCTTATGGTCCGTCTTGATGAAAAGGTCACGGCTTCAAGT
>ENA-OUQI01002147-OUQI01002147.1-human-gut-metagenome-genome-assembly--contig:-NODE-2147-length-10650-cov-4.283436_pt1 | contig 10650 bp, 10 predicted proteins | sample MGYA00237953_ERZ548840 | MGnify/ENA primary metagenome ERZ548840 (study PRJEB26490, sample SAMN05194690) | human gut metagenome | biome: terrestrial biome; feature: human-associated habitat; material... | reverse complement strand
GTAACATCGCTTGGTAATGCATAAAACAGTCGCAGCTGCTTCACAAATAAGGAGGATTTATGGCATCAACATTTTTTGGATTAACAATTGCATATACAGGATTGCAGGCAGCACAGACTTCAATCAATGTTACATCACATAATCTTGCCAATATTAATACTAAAGGATACACAAGGGAATCTGCATCAACCAAAGCAGCTGATGCGCTGAGAACTTATGCAAGATATGGAACACTCGGTTCAGGAGTTGTTGTTGATGCAATCAACCAGACAAGAGATTCCTACTATGATGAGAAGTACAGAAATAATAATACTAATTATGGACAGTATAATGTTAAGAACAGTTATATGTCACAGATAGAGAATTATCTTAATGAATTTACTTTAAAGGGATATTCCACAGAGTATGAAAATTTCTTTTCAGCACTTAACCAGCTTGACCGTACTCCGGCTGACACATCTGCAAAGAACCAGCTTATTAATAATGCAAAGAGTCTTACAGATTATTTTAATACTTTATCAACTAACTTAAGAAATGTTCAGGTTGATGCCAATAATGAGATTAAAGATGCTGTACAGCAGATTAATTCCCTGGCACAGAATATTTCATCGCTTAATAAGCAGATTAACCAGATTCAGGCAAATTACGGCAACGCCAATGATCTGAAGGATCAGAGAAATGCCTTGATTGATGATCTGTCACAAATTGTTAATATAACAGTAAGCGAAAGCGATATGGGTAACAATCTTACTAATCTTCAGATAACAATCAATGGTAACAGTCTTGTTGATGGGTATAACTACCATACTCTCCAGACTGTTGCAAGGGAGAATCCAAGAAATGTATCTGATGCAGCAGGACTTTATGATATACAGTGGGAGAATGGGCAGGAGTTTTATATTTACAGTGATTCTTTAAGTGGTGAGTTAAAAGGACTTATTGATATAAGAGATGGCTGTAACGGAGAAATTGAGAAATACGCATCTACAACAGATGCTGCCGGTAATTCTACATATAAGACGGATGCAGATGGTAATATTCTTACAGAAACTGAAAGCCAGAAGGATAAGAACACACAATATAAAGGCGTTCCATATTATCAGTCACAGCTGAATCAGTTTATACAGACATTTGCAGCATCTGTTAATGAGATACTTAAAAAAGGTGTTACTTCTGATGGTTCAGCACAGGGAATTTCACTTTTTGTTATGAAGGAAAATTCACAGGCACTTACTGCAAGCACTGTTACAGTTAATCAGGCATTGCTTGATAACGCAGACCTTCTTGCAACCAAGTACAATGTAAGTGATGGTGAAGCAAATGTTGATCTGATTGTAGATCTTATTAATACTAAGGATGCAAAGATATATGATGGCGGTACAGGATCATTTTTCCTTGAAAGTATCGTCAGTGATATGTCAATAGATTCAAGTAAGGCAATCAATTTTACAAAGAATTATATGAATCTTCAGACAACTATCCAGAACCAGAGACTTTCTGTAATGGGAGTTGATACGGATGAAGAAGCAATGGACCTTGTAAAATTTCAGGAAGCTTATAATCTCAGTTCAAAAATGTTAAGTGTTATGAATGAGTTATATGACAGACTTATAAATAACACGGGAGTATAACAAGGAGACAAAATTATGAGAATTACTAACCAGATGATGATTAACAGTTCGATTTCGAATATTCAGGTTAATAAAAATCAGATGAATACTCTGAGTACAGAACTTTCTACACAAAAAAAGATAAGCAAGCCATCTGACGATCCAATTATTGCGATAAGGGCATTAAGACTTCGTTCGAGTCTTGATGAGGTAACCCAGTATCTTGGAAAGAATATACCGGATGCATCATCATGGCTTAGTGTTACACATGATGCACTTGATGAAAGTAACAGTATTATCAAGGATTTATACAAATATTGTGTGCAGGGCTCTACAGATTCTTATTCAGAATCTGAAAGAAATACTCTTGCAGAAAGTCTTAATAAGCTTGTGGAGGCTTATTATGAACAGGGAAATGTAGATTATGCAGGAAGATATGTATTTACGGGACATGCGACTGACAGACCGCTTACATACCAGTCAGATGCAGATGCCAAGGACATTGATTATACAATCACACAGAATTTTACAAGAGAGGATCTTTCAACAAAGACAGCATATACTAATGCCTATAGCAATGATGATATATTAAATCTTACAGTTAAGACAGATGCTAATGGCAATATAATTACACCTAATATCCAGAGTGTAAACAGAATACAGTTAGCATATGATGAGATTAATGGTGGAACATTTACATTAGGAATGGGAAATAATAATTCTGCAAATGTTACTATCAATGCAGATGGAACAGTTACAATGAATGGAAGCCTTACTGCGGATATAACTCAGGCTGATGGCAGCGTGGTACAGAATCAGGTAAGTGTTGTGACAACATCAGATCCTAATTATATTCCGGGAGATAATGAGATTGCCATAAATGCAGCAACAGGTGAATTGCTTCTTGGACAGAATGTATATCAGTCTGTATACCAGAATAATGAATTCTCGGTTACATATGAAAAGAGCAATTTCATAAAAGGTGACATTGATCCGACAATGTATTTTGACTGTGTTGATAATAATACAGGAGTTGTATATGATAAAAAGAGTGAGGATATTGAATACATAGTTAATTTCTCACAAAAGTTAAAGGTTAATACAGAGGCTGACGAGGCTTTTAACATATATCTTGGTAGAAACGTTAATGACCTTGTGAATACAGTTCAGAATGTTCTTGATATTGATGCCCAGATATCTAAGGTTGAATCAATGCAGAAGGATTCACAGTATAGCGATGATGCTTCACAGGAAAAGCTTAAAACCATTATGGAAGGACTTACAAAGCAGAGAGATTTTGCAAAGTCTGAGATGAAGAATGCTTTCGAGGCAGGAATTGGTCAGATGCAGGGGTATATGGACCAGGTATCAAATGCTAAGGCAGATGTTGGAAACAGACAGATAAGGCTGGATCTTACTAAGACACGACTTACAGAACAGAAGACTAACTTTACTGATTTGAAGTCACAGAATGAAGATATTGATCTTGAGGAGATTGTTGTTACATATACATCAGCAGAGCTTGTGTATCAGGCAGCATTATCAGCAGCCAGTAAGGTTGTACAGCAGTCACTGCTTGATTTCCTCAGATAGTAAGTTTTAGCAGGATATGCAGCATGGATAAAGGATAGATTATAAAATTGGAGGTTTGACATGAAAGTACAGACTAAATGGTTTGGAGAAATTGAAGTAAGTGATGATAAAATCATTACATTTGACAAGGGAATCATAGGATTCGAGGACTGGAAGAAGTATACACTTGTGTATGATGCAGAGAAAGAGGAGAATATCTCTATCATATGGCTTCAGGCGATTGATGAGCCAACACTTGCACTTCCAGTCATGAAGCCGGAATTCGTGTATGAGACATATGATCCTGTTGTTGAGGATGAGCTTCTTAAGTCTCTCGGAGATGATATACAGGATGATAATATCAGAGTGTACTGCGCGCTTACGGTACCACAGGATATTACTAAGATGACAATTAATCTTAAAGCTCCTATCATTGTTGATTTTGATACAATGAAAGGAATACAGCTTATAGCAGATAATTCTGAATATCAGGTAAGATATCCTATATACGATATTCTAAAGAAGGAGGAGAACTAATATGCTCGCATTATCAAGAAAGAAAGACGAAGCAATCATTATTAACGATGATATTGAGATTACTATAATTGAAATCAAGGGCGATCAGGTAAAGCTTGGCATATCAGCTCCGAAGTCAATACCTATATATCGTAAGGAAGTGTATGCACAGATACTTGATTCTAATAAGGAAGCAGCAAGTTCGGTTGATGTTAAGTCTCTTAACCAGTTATTTAAGAAATGATTTGTTTTATTTGTGTATATTTTTTCCCAAAGGGTTAAATTTTACTTAACATTTTCCGATATATGCAGTACAACATGAATGTAACTACAGGATAAAGTTTTGTTTTCACACGGAGGTGGAATTGTATCATGGGAATGGAAGTTAATGGAGTAGCGGCAGCGTCAAGCTATCAGAGCCAGAATTCACAGGCTGCCAAGCCGGTATCACATGTAAGCAGTGTTACAACAACTACAGATAAGAGCAATGAGGTTGTTGTTGATTCAGCAAAGTCAGCAGCATCTAATGTGGCAGTTTCTGTAGGACAGGCAGCAGACAGTGAGAAGAATGGCAGTAACGCTAATGACAATGACAAGGCAAAGAAGCAGGCTGAATCTATGGCTGATGTTAAGGATATAAGGAAAGTCCTTAACAACAATACAATTGCAGAATTCGGCTACAACGAACCAACTAACAGAATCACAATTAAGATTAAAGATAAAGATACAGACGAAGTTATTAAAGAGATACCTTCAGAGAAAGCTCTTGAGATGCTTGCCAAGGCATGGGAGCTTGCAGGTATCATAGTAGATGAGAGGAGATAAGCTATGGCAATAAGATTATCTGGTATGGTATCGGGTATGGATACAGAATCACTTGTTTCAGCGCTCGTATCATCATATAAGTTAAAGAAAGACAATCTTGTTAAAGCACAGACCAAGCTTTCATGGAAGCAGGAAAAGTGGAAGACCATGAATACAAGTATTTATGGGTTCTATAGCGGAAAGCTTTCAAGTGCAAGATTTTCTACAAGTTATAATCTGAAGACATCAAGTGTGTCTAATGATAAGTATGCTAAGGTTTCTGCAAGTTCATCTGCGGTAAGCGGAACACAAAGACTTAAGGTTAAGCAGCTGGCGTCAACAGGATATCTTACAGGTGGACAGATTAAAGCTGCTGATGGAAGCAAGGTTACAGGTGATACTAAGATATCAGACATAGTTGGAACAACAGATGGTTCTATAAGTTTTAAGACTGCTTCTGGAACCAAGAGTATTGATATAACATCAGATATGAATGTTAACCAGTTCGTATCTAAGTTAAAGGAAGCTGGCGTTAATGCAAGCTTTGATGAGAATAATGCAAGATTTTTTATAAGCTCTAAGGAGTCAGGCAAGGATAACGATTTCTCGCTTGTGGCTAATGACTCTAACGGACTTAATGCATTACAGAAGCTTGGAATATATACAGTTAATGATACTGATTCAGCAGAATACAAGAGACTGGCAGCTTTAACAGAGGGCAGTGATGCATATAATACAGAACTTGAAGGTATGTATAGTAAGATTACAGCTGAGGATACTGCCAAGAGTTATGCTGATAAGTATAATGCAGCCAAGGATAAGCTTGACGCACTGGCAGCAGATGATACTTGGGATCATTCATTGACATTAGATGAATATGTCGCAAAGCTTAAGACAGAGACACCAGATATTCTTAATGCTTATGATAAGTATAAGAAGGAAAAGGTGGATTCAGAGGGCAATACAGTTAAAGATTCTGATGGCAAAGTTGTGTACGAATATGACACAGAGGCTATGGAAAAAGATGGTGTCAAGGATGAATATGAGGCTGCGGTAAAGAAAAAAGCGTCTAATGAATCACTGATTAAGGTGTATGATGATAATTCCAAGGTTATTGAGGATACTAAGGATTATGTAACAATCGGCGATGATGGAAAAGCTGTGGCAGATGCTTCTAATGCCAATATATTACAGGAAGTAAACGATACTAATGCTGACAGACAGGCTAAAGCTAAGGCATTGCTTGACTCTAAGATTGAAATGGCATCAAATGTTGCTGGTAGTGCGTCATCTTCAGGTGCTGTCAGAATAACAGGACAGGATTCAGAGATTGAGCTTAATGGGGCAACATTTACTAACAACTCTAATAACTACTCAATCAATGGTCTTACAATTGAGGCAATGGAAGTTACTGGTAATGATGAAGTAACTATCACAACCAACACGGATGTAGATGGCATATATGATATGATTAAGGGCTTCCTTAAGGATTATAACGATCTTGTGAAGTCTGTAGATGTTGCTTACAACGCGGCAAGCTCTAAGGGATATGAGCCTCTTACAAGTGATGAGAAAGATGCAATGTCTGATGATGAGGTTAAGAAGTGGGAAGAAAAGATTAAGGATTCACTTCTTAGAAAAGATTCAACACTTGGAAGCGTTCTTGATACTATGAAGAATGATATGGCAAGATCATTCAAGGTGGGAGATAAGTCCTATTCACTTTCAAGTTTTGGAATAGCCACACTTGGATATTTTAATTCTCCAGAGAATGAAACAGGTGTATATCATATAGATGGTGATAAGGATGATTCTAAGACATCAGCTAATACAGATAAACTGAGAGAAATGATAGCAAGTGACCCTGATACGGTTATATCATTCTTTTCACAGTTATCTACACAATTGTATACTGATCTTGGAAAGAAGATGGCAGCATCATCAACAAGCAGTGCTTATACTATATATAATGATAAGCAGATGAATACGCAGTATTCAGAGTATAATACTAAGATATCTGCGGCAGAAGACAAGGTTACTACATGGGAAGATTATTATTATAGTAAGTTCTCAGCAATGGAATCAGCGCTTGCCAAGATGAATGCGCAGTCATCATCGTTGACAGGTTTATTCAGTTAATTATAGAATATATTAAATTATGGGATATCCATATATCATGGAGGAGTTATGGCGTTTAATCAGAATATCGCACAGGAGTATAACCGTAATAAAATTCTTACAGCAAGTCCGGCAGAGCTTACACTTATGCTTTATGAAGGGGCAATTAAATTCTGTAATATTGCATTAATTGCTATAGAGAAGCAGGACTATGAAAAAGCAAATATTAATATTAAGAAAGCTGAGAACATAATAACGGAGTTTAAGGTGACACTTAATCATAAGTATCCGGTTGCTAAGGATTTTGAAAATGTATATAATTATATATATTCATTATTGGTTGATGCTAATATTAAAAAAGACACTGAGATACTTAATAGGGCACTTGATGAAATCAGGGGCATGAGAGATACATGGAAAGAAGTTATGAACCGAACAAGGTCAATGAATAAGTAGGAGACAGGTATGACTACTAATTATCTTCAGATTATGATAGACAGTCTTAAGAAGAAGAAGGATATTCTTGATAAGATTATAGTTCTTAATGAGACTCAGAATAAGATACTTTCTAATACAGAGTTTGATCATGATGTATTTGAAAATAATATGCATGAAAAGGGTGAATGCATTGATGAATTGGAGAAGCTTGATGAAGGCTTTCAGAGTGTATTTGACCGTATTAAGGAAGAACTCAGTGATAATAAACAGATGTATTCTGATGAAATCGAAACTATGAAGACACTTATTAAAGCAGTTACAGAACTTGGCGCTAAGATAGAAGTTCAGGAAGCTCGAAATAAGGTTAAGGTTGAGGCAATGTTTCGCAGGGAACGTCAGGAGCATAAGGAAGCTAAAAGAAGTGCTTCAATGGCGAAGTCATATTATCAGAATATGAGCCGTGTAAGTGATGAACCTCAGTTTATGGATACGAAGCAGTAAAAGTTTTTTAAAAAGTTATATTACGGACTAAAGTTTTGGTACTAAGGTCCGATATATAAAGTACAAGGAAACAGAAAGTTTCCTGTAAACCATAACTAGATGCAGCATGGAAGCTGCATCAAAATATAATTTCAAGGAGGAAAATATTATGGTAGTACAACACAATTTATCAGCAATGAACACAAACAGACAGATGGGTGTAGTTACAAGCGCACTCCAGAAGTCAACAGAGAAGTTATCATCAGGTTATAAGATTAACCGTGCTGGTGATGATGCAGCTGGTCTTTCAATCTCAGAGAAGATGAGAAGCCAGATCAGAGGTCTTAACAAGGCATCTGATAATGCACAGGATGGTATATCTCTTATTCAGGTAGCTGAAGGTGCTCTTAATGAGACACATTCAATTCTTCAGAGAATGAATGAGTTAGCAACACAGGCTGCTAATGATACTAACACATCTACAGATAGAACTGCAATAAAGGCTGAGATTGATCAGTTAACATCAGAAATCAACAGAATTCAGTCTACAACACAGTTCAATACACAGAATCTGTTAGATGGAAAGTTCACAAGCAAGAATCTTCAGGTTGGTTCTCTTAAGGGACAGGTTATCCAGATTAGCATCAGCAATATGAATGCTTCAACATTAGGTGTTAGTGGACTTACAGTTAATGCAAACAGCACAGCTGGAACAGCAATGTCAAAGATTCAGGCAGCTATTGATAAGGTATCAACACAGAGATCTAATCTTGGTGCACTTCAGAACAGACTTGAGCATACTATCAACAACCTTGATACAACATCAGAGAATACTTCAGCAGCAGAGTCTCGTATCCGTGATACAGATATGGCTGATGAGATGGTACAGTACAGCAAAAATAATATTCTTGCTCAGGCTGGACAGTCAATGCTTGCTCAGGCTAATCAGCAGACACAGGGAGTTCTTTCACTTCTCGGTTAATAACAATTACTACTATAAGCAGAAGAGTCGGTGCTTGCACCGGCTCTTTTTGTCTTTAAATATAAAGGGGAATGCATATGAATTTTGACAGAGAGTTTTTTGAAGATGAAATTAGAAATGGATTTTATGTAACGGCAGAGATGAAACAGGCATGGGCTGCTCAGATAGAAGTGCTGGATGATTTTGACAAGGCATGCAGGGAAAATGGTTTAGAATATTTTGCGGATTGGGGAACAATGTTAGGCGCTGTAAGACATGGCGGATTTATTCCTTGGGATGATGATATAGATGTGTGTATGAAGAGACCTGATTATGATAAACTTAACAAAATAGCCAAAAGTATCTTGCCACAAAATTATGATATATTCAGTATATATAGTGATGGAGATAATGATAATATGGTTACAAGAATAATTAACAGCCGGACTATAAGCTTTGACAAGGAAAGGTTAGAAAAATACCATGGATTCCCGTACATAGCGGGAATTGATATATTTCCGTTTGACTATGTTGCACCAACAGATGAAGAACTTGAATTTCAAAAAGAAATCATTGGCATCGTAGAAAGTCTGTCTCTTATACACATCTGACGCTGCCGACGAGAAGATTTAGAACAGGAAATAGAAGATTACATTCAGGGAATAGAAAAAATATGTGCAGTTACTATTGACAGAGATAAAAATCTTGCACAGCAGATGAATATATTTCTTGATAGATTATGTAGTTTGTATAAGGAATCAGAGGCAAAAGAAATAGCTCCTATATTAAGAGCAATGAAGGATAGAAAATACAGATTTCCTAAAGAATATTATACTAATCCTGTCAGGCTAAAATTTGAAAATATAACCGTTCCAGTTCCGCGGGAATATGACAAGATATTGACAACATATTATGGGGATTATAATAAAATTGTACTTGAATTTGGCAATGTACATGAATATCCTTATTTTGAAAAATATAAGAAAGTAGCAAGGCAGTATAATGCGGCATTAATTTCTTTTGATGCAGATAAAAGAGAATATGAAGATATTTTAAGAGAAAAAGAGAATAATAGAGAAACGAAAATTAACAATAATCATGAACATAATGGTAAGAAAAAAATTGTTTTTATGCCTTTTAAAGCTAAATATTGGAGTACAATGGCTCCATTATGGGAGAAATATTCAAACAATGATGAATATGATGTTGTTGTTCAACCAATCCCTTTTTATTACAAAAATATAGATGGAACATTAGAAAAGTATATAGAAATGGATAGTTATCCTCATAATATTAAGCTTACATCGTATGAATATTATAATTATGAAGAGGATATGCCTGATGAGATTATTATTCAGAATCCATATGATGAATATAATATTGCAACAACAGTTGAACCTATGTATTATACTAAAAAGTTGGTTATGAATACATATAAGCTTACATATATTCCGTATTTTGTAACAAATGAGATATCATATGATGATATGAGATCGGATTCAAGTATGAAATCATATGTAATTATGCCAGGGGTTGTTTATTCAGATAGGGTAATTGTTCAATCGGAAAATATAAAAAAACTATATATTAGAAAACTTGTTCAGTTTTACGGAGAAGAAACAAGACAACAATGGGATAATAAATTGTGTACATTGGAACATATTAATTAATATAATAGTGTGGGGAGACAAGATGCTGTTAGATAATGTTGTAAAACAAATGTCACAGGAAGAGATAGTAAATTTGGCAAATGAACTAACTGATGCTGTGGAAAAAAATAAATTTAATATGTTATGTGAAACGGGTAAGTTAAAATATGCACATCTTATAGCAATGTTTCTGGCAACACAGGCGATGGATGACGGCAGGAAATTATATTTGTATTTCTACAAATTAGCAATGAAATGTGGAAAAGATAGAATTATAAGTAAAGTAAACAATGGAAATAAGATAAAAATAGCATTTTTGCCAATATCTGCATCTGAGTGGCAGGCTGAGTATATATATAGAAAGCTGGAGAATGATAACAGATTTGAAGTAGAGATAGTTCCTGTGCCTCTGATTGGGAGAAGTAAAGAGGATAGAACAGCTATTTATTTGCAGACATGCCGCTTTTTTGGTAGCGATAAATACAATGTAAAAGAGATATAT
>ENA-OUQI01002141-OUQI01002141.1-human-gut-metagenome-genome-assembly--contig:-NODE-2141-length-10679-cov-2.401355_pt1 | contig 10679 bp, 7 predicted proteins | sample MGYA00237953_ERZ548840 | MGnify/ENA primary metagenome ERZ548840 (study PRJEB26490, sample SAMN05194690) | human gut metagenome | biome: terrestrial biome; feature: human-associated habitat; material... | reverse complement strand
TCGTGGGTCTGGGCAAGAAGGTGCTCCTCTCCAACCAACTGGCGGTGGTGGCCGACCGGGCCTTTGGCCAGGGGGACGGCCTGTCCGCCTCCTTCGCCTGGCTGGGCGCCCTGTGCTACACCCTGCAGATCTACTACGATTTCTCCGGCTACTCCGACATGGCCATCGGCCTTGGCAAGATGTTCGGCTTCCACTTCCTGGAGAACTTCAATTACCCCTACATCTCCCGGTCCATCACCGAATTCTGGCGGCGGTGGCACATCTCCCTGTCCACCTGGTTCCGGGACTATGTCTACTTCCCCCTGGGGGGCAGCCGGGTGAACTCCAAGGCCAAACACATCCGCAACCTGTTCGTGGTGTGGCTGCTCACCGGCGTCTGGCACGGGGCCAACTGGACGTTCCTGGCCTGGGGACTGTTCTACTTCGTGTTGCTGGTGCTGGAAAAATATGGTGGTCTTGGCCGGGGCTGGCCGGTGTGGGCCAAATGGCTGTTTACCTTCCTGATGGTGAACTTTGCCTGGGTGCTTTTCCGGGCGGACAGCCTGGCGGCGGCGGGGCAGTACCTCCAGGCCATGTTCGGCCTCGGCGCCGGGGGGTGGGACGATCTGACCGCCCTCTACCTGCGGGAGAACTGGACGGTGCTGGCGGCGTCGGTGCTCTTTGCCGGCCCGCTGGCCCCCCGCCTGCGGGACTGGGCCGCGAAAAAGGACAGCCCCCTGCTGGACGCGGGCTACGCCGTACTGGCGGCGGCGGTGTTCCTGGTGTCGGCGGCCTTCCTGATCAAGGGTACCTACAACCCCTTCATCTACTTCAATTTTTGAGGAGGCAGAAGCGTGAAGCGACGCAATACCATGACCGCCGCGGTCTTCCTGCTGGCGGTGGCGGCGGGGTTCCTGCTGCTGGCCACCTCCTTCTTCGGAGGGGAGGGGAAGTTTGAGGCCCTGCTCAAGACCTTCCTCCGGGAGAGGGACGTGATGGCCTTTGTGGATGGGGCGGAGACCGCCGTCAACGGCGATCTGGATCGGGATCACCTGTTTATTCAGCTCTACGGCGGGGTGCAGCGGCTCTCCGGCCGCCGGGTGGTGGAGGACGCGGTGGGGGAAAATACCGTAGTCCGGTTATCCACCGGCGGACTGAATTTTGTGGATCTTCAGGCCGCGCCCGGCGTCGGGCCGCAGGTGGCGGAGAACGCCGCCGCCACGGCGGCGTTTGCCCAGAGCCTGGAGGCTCTGGGCATCCCCTATCTCTACGTGAACGCCCCACAGAAGCTCCAGCGTGGGGAGGCGCTGCTCCCGACCGGGGTGGAGGAGTACGGCAACGAGAGCGCCGACGCGTTCCTGGAGGAGCTGGAGCGGCAGGGAACGGACTATGTGGATCTGCGCCCCCTGTTTGAGGAGAACGGCATCTACTCCAACTGGTTTTTCCGCACCGACCACCACTGGAAGCCCGAGGCGGCCTTTTTCGCCTGGCAGGCGCTGACGGACGAGCTGGAGGAGCGGTACGGCCTGGCCGCCGACCCGGCCCTCACCGATCCGGCCAACTGGGATACCCGGGTGCTGGAGCACTTCTTCCTGGGCAGCCAGGGCAAGCGGGTGGGCTCCCTCTACGCCGGGGCGGACGACATCACGCTCTATACCCCAAAATTCGATTCCGAGCTGACCTATTCCTGCCCCGCCTACGGCTTTACCCGCACCGGCCCCTTTGAGACGTCGGTGTGCTTCCCCGAGCGGGTGGCCCAGCAGGACTGGTTCAACGGCAACCCCTATACCTACTACGCCGGCGGCGACTACCCCATCGCCACCATCACCAACCACAAAAATCCGGACGGGCCGCGGGTGGTGCTGCTGCGGGACTCCTTTGCCTGCGCCCTCACCCCCTTCCTGGCCCTGTCCTGCTCGGAGCTGACCACCATTGATCTGCGGTATTTCGAGGGGGATTTGCTGGACACCATCGCGGGCCTGGAGCCGGATATAGCCCTCACCCTCTACGCTGCGAGCACCACCCGGCTGGACAACCTGTTCCAATATGAACATACGGAGGAATGAGCCTTGACCATACAGAGACAACCCTCCCTCCGGCGGCTGGACTGGCACTATATGGCCATGCAGATCGGCTTTTGGGCCATGTTTGCCTCCATCGTGGGGTACCAGACCGCCCTGCTGCTGGACCGGGGCTTTTCCAACGGGGAGGCCGGGCTGATGACCTCGGTGCGCTGCCTGGCGGGCATTGTGTGCCAGCCCCTGCTGGGGGGCTTTGCCGACCGGCACCCGGAATTCCCCCTCAAGCGTATCGTCTCCCTGTCCATGCTCCTCTCCCTGGGGGTGAGCGTCTGGTACTGGCTCGCCCCGGGCATGGGGCTGGGGGAGACCGCCCTGGTGTGGGCGGTCATCGGCGGGCTGGAGGTGTCCTCCTACCCCCTCATGGACGCCATGGCCATCCAGTTCATCAACGACGGCGTCCCCATCCGCTACAGTCTGGGCCGGGGACTGGGCTCCCTGGCCTACGCCCTGACCTGTGTGTTCCTGGGCTTCCAGGTGGGGCGCTCCGGGGTGGAGAGCACGCTGCTCACCCATGTGGTGCTGGTCGCGGCGGAGATCGCCCTGGTGGCCACCTACCCGCCCTACCGGGGCAGGCCCCGCGCCCGGGATGCGGAGGGGCCGAGGCCACAGTCGGCCCTGGCCCTGCTGCGGTCCAATCCGTCCTTTACCCTGATGCTGGCCGGGGTGCTGCTGAGCCTGACGGCGGTGCTCCCCCTGTCCAACTTCCTGGTCAACATCGTCACCAGCCGGGGCGGCACCGATGCCGACTTGGGCCTGGCCATGTTTGTGATGGGGGCCTTCGAGCTGCCCACCGCCTTTCTCTTTCCACGGCTGCTCCGCCGGTTTGGCAGCGGGCGGCTGCTGGTGCTCAGCGCTGTGTTCGGCACCCTCAAGGCCGTGGCGCTGCTGTGTACCTTCAACTACGCCGGCGTCCTGCTGGCCCAGCCCCTGCAACTGCTGGGCTACGGCCTGTTCACCCCGGCGTCGGTCTACTTTGTCAATGAGTCCGTGCCCGAGGCTGACCGGGTGCGGGGCCAGACGGTGATGATGGTGGCCTCCAACGGCATGGGCGGAATGCTGGGCGGCCTGCTGGCCGGCTGGACCTTGGATATGGGCGGCGCAAACTGGATGCTCGCCGCCTGTATCGCCTGCGGCTGCGCCGGCGCGGCCCTCTGCTGGGCGGCGCTCCGGTGTCCGGCCTGGCGGACGGTTTGAAAAAATTGTAGGCGGAAATCATAAATTTAACCCATTTCACCCTTCCCAAACGGGGCGGGATGGTGTATGATATCTGCGGATTTTTGTTGAGACCTGGAGATTCGGATACCCGACGGAGGGACGATTGTATGAACATGAGAAAGACCAAAATCATCTGCACCCTGGGGCCTGCGGTGGATCATGCGGAGACCATTGAACGGCTGATCCGGACCGGCATGAACGCTGCCCGCTTCAACTTCTCCCATGGCAGCCACGCCGAGCAGTTGGCCCGGCTGAATATGTTCAAGAAGGTGCGGGACACCCTGGGCGCCCCCGTGGCCACCATTCTGGACACCAAGGGCCCCGAAATCCGTATAAAGACCTTTGCCGACGGCCCCGTGACTCTGGAGCAGGGCCAGGGATTTATCCTGACCACCGATGACGTGCCCGGCGACGGCCGCCGGGTGAGTGTCACCTATGCCAACCTCCACAAGGAGGTGGGGCCCGACGGCCTCATCGAGTTGCGGGTCCAGAATGTAGAGGGCCACGAGATCCACTGTGAGGTGGAAAACGGCGGCCCCCTGTCCAGCAACAAGTCCATTAACATACCTGATGTGCACATTCTGTTGCCCTCCCTCACCGACAAGGACCGGGAGGATCTGAAGTTCGCCGTGGACAACGACTTCGACTTCATCGCCGCCTCCTTCGTGCGCAAGGCCAGCGACGTGGAGGACATCCGCGCCGAACTGCGCAAGCACGGCGGCGACAATATCCGCATCATCGCCAAGATCGAGAACCGGGAGGGCGTTGAGAACCTGGAGGGCATCATCGCCGCCTCCGACGGCATCATGGTGGCCCGGGGCGATCTGGGCGTGGAGATCCCCGCCCACGAGGTGCCCATCCTCCAGAAGAAGATGATCAAGGCCACCATCCGGGCCGGCCTGCCGGTCATCACCGCCACCCAGATGCTGGACTCCATGATCCGCAATCCCCGTCCCACCCGGGCCGAGGTGTCCGACGTGGCCAACGCCGTGTTCGACGGCACCTCCTGCGTCATGCTCTCCGGCGAGACGGCCTCCGGCAAGTACCCCATTGAGGCCCTGTCCACTATGGTTAACACCGTCACCGCCGCGGAGGAGGCTATCGACTATTGGGGCCGCTTCCGGGAGCGCAGCCTGTTGCCCGTGGTATCCGGTATCAGTGACGCAATCACTCACTCCTGCTGTCTGACAGCCATGGATCTGAACGCCTCGGCCATCCTGGCGGCCACCCGGTCGGGCTACACCGCCAAAGTCATTTCCCGCTTCCGCCCTGCCTGCCCCATCGTGGCTCTGTGCCAGAATGAGTCCACCCGGCGGCAGCTTGCCATCTCCTGGGGCGTGCACCCCTACCTGTCCGGCGAGGTGGATTCCACCGACCGGATGTTCTCCCTGGCTGTGGATGTGGCCCGTAAGGAGAACGCAGTCCAGATCGGCGATACGGTGGTGATTACCGCCGGCGTACCCCTGGGACAGTCCGGCACAACCAACCTGATCAAGGCCCAGATTGTGGAGGGTGGCCTGTAAAAAACTGTAAGAAGGAACGCATAACAAGAACCGGACCGGCTCCTACGTGTGCCGGTCCGGTTCTTTCTGAAGGGCCCGCGGCCCCTCAGATGGTGCCGCCATAGTCTATCACAGGGGGTTCGTCGTGTCAAAGGCGGCGGCGTTCTCTGGGGAGAAGATGGGGACGGCGATGCAGCAGACACCGGCGCTGGCGTACTGGATGGCCGCGTTCCTGGTCATGCCGATCACCGCTATCCTACGGTATACTGGATGTTTCCGCAAAAGAAAAGGGACCGCACGCAGAGCTGCGGCATACAAATGGGAAAAGGGGGGAGCATATGGAGAACCGCATTCTGGCCCGGCTGGACGGCCGGGCGGACCCGGAGTGGCTGCTCACCCTGCTCAGCGTGCTGCCGCTCAACACCTACACCCTGGAGGAGTGGAACGAGGCACTGTCCCAAGCGGCAGGGAGGCGGATCTTCTGCCCGTCTTACCGGACGTTATCCGACTATTTACACCGGCTGGTTTTAGGAGTACAATAGCCTTGTAGAAACTGCACAAGGAGGTGCCCCATGAAACTGACCTTTTTCGGCGCGGCAAGGGCCGTCACCGGAAGCTGCCACTGTGTGGAGTGCGGGGGAAAGAAGATTCTGGTGGACTGCGGCTTGCAGCAGGGCCGGGACGAGCGGGACAACCAGGAGCTGGACTTTGCCGCCGGGTACATCGACGCCGTGGTGGTCACCCACGCCCACATCGACCACTCCGGCCGCATCCCCCTGCTGGTGAAGCAGGGCTTCACCGGCAACATCTACTGCACCCGCCTGACGGGGCAGCTTCTGTCCATCATGCTGCGGGACTCCGCCCACATCCAGGAGAGCGACGCCCAGTGGCAGAACCAGAAGGGCAAGCGGGCCGGGGAGGAGCCGGTGGAACCCCTCTACACCGTTCACGACGCGGAGGAGGCGGTCAAGCGCATCGTCACCTGCGAGTACGGCACCACCCTCCAGATCGCCGACGGGGTGAAGGTGCGCTTCGTGGACGCCGGGCACCTGCTGGGCTCGGCCAGCGTGGAGATGTGGCTCACCGAGGGGGACGACACCCGCAAGGTGGTCTTTTCCGGCGACATCGGCAACCGGGATCAGCCCATCATCCGCGACCCCCAGTACATCAGGGACGCCGACTACGTGCTCACCGAGAGCACCTACGGCGACCGGCTCCACGACATGGACAAAGACCCGGACTACACCGCCGATCTGGCCGCCATCATCGACGAGACCCTGGGCAATGGGGGCAACGTGATCATCCCCTCCTTCGCCGTGGGCCGCACCCAGGAGCTGCTGTACTTCATCCGGGAGATGAAGGAGCAGGGCCTCGTCAAGAGCGTGCCCGGCTTTTCCGTGGTGGTGGACTCCCCCCTGGCCGGCGAGGCCACCCGCATCTTCTCCGGGGATCTCCACGGCTATCTGGACGAGAAGGCCATCGCCGCCCTCAAGGGCGGGGCCCTGTTCCAGTTCCCCGGCCTCACCATCACCGAGAGCAGCGATGAGTCCCGCGCCCTCAACCTGGACCCTACCCCGAAGGTGATCATCTCCGCCTCCGGTATGTGCGACGCCGGCCGTATCCGCCACCACCTCAAGCACAACCTCTGGCGGCCGGAGTGCGCCGTGGTGTTCGTGGGCTATCAGGCCGAGGGCAGCCTGGGCCGACGGCTCCTCAACGGCGTCGGCTCGGTCAAGCTCTTCGGCGAGGAGATCGCCGTGCGGGCGCGGATCGTCAACTTCCACGGCCTCTCCTCCCACGCCGATCGGGACGGCCTGCTGCGGTGGATCGAGCACTTCAGCCCCCGGCCCAGGCAGGTGTTCGTGGTCCACGGCGACCAGGAGGTGACGGAGGTCTACGCCAACACCCTCCGGGAGAAGGGACTGGCCGCCCACGCCCCAAACTACGAAGAGGTCTACGACCTGCTGGATAACCGGATGCTCTCCCCCGGCCTGCCGCCGGAGAAGAAGCCCGAGCCCGCCTCCGGCGGCTCGCCGGCCTACCAGCGCCTGGAGGATGTGGGCCGCAGGCTCATGGAGGTCATCGCCCACAACAAGGGCGGCACCAACAAGGATCTGGGTCGGTTCGCCGACCAGCTCCGCGCCCTCATCGAGAAGTGGGATCGCTGACGCGCGTCCCAAACCCCCGGCCCGCAGGGCCGGGGGTTTTCCGCGCCCCGCATCCGCGCAAGAGCGCCGCCAGCTTTGCTGGCGGCGCTCATTTTGTATTTATTCGGCCAGGCTGCTGTGGCCCCGCTTGAGGTAGCGTCCAGCGCCCCGCTTGCCCACGAACTGGTTGTCCCGGGCCACCACTTCTCCGCGGGAGAGCACCAGGTCAATGGCCCCCTGGAGCTCCATACCCTCATAGCAGGTGTAATCCACCGCCGAGTGCAGCCCGGCGTGGGTGAGGGTGCGGCGCTTGGCCGGGTCGAGGATGACCACGTCGGCGTCGGCGCCGGGCTGGAGGGTGCCCTTCCGGGGGTAGAGGCCGTAGAGGCGGCTGGGGTTGGCGCACAGCAGGCGCACCAGCTCGCAGATCGACAGGCGGCCCTTGGCCACCCCCTCCGAGTACAGCACCGGAAGCCGCTCCTCCACGCCAGGGGCGCCGTTGGGGCAGGCGGTGAAGTCACCCGCGCCGAACTGCTTCTCCACTGCGAAGCGGAAGGGGCAGTGGTCGGTAGCCACGGCGTCGATCACCCCGTCCTGGAGCCCCTGCCAGAGGGCGTCACAGTCCGCCTGGGTCCGCAGGGGCGGGGACATGACGGCCTTCAGGCCCTCCTGGGGGTCTGCGTAGGCGGCCTCGGTGAGGGTGAGGTACTGGGTGCAGGTCTCCACGCCCACGCCCTTCTGCCGCTGGGCACGGGCCTTGCGCACCTCGGCCAGGCCGGCGGCGCTGGACAGGTGCACCACGTACACTGGCGCCTCCCCGGCCATGGCGGCCAGGTGGAGCAGGCGGCTCACCGCCTCCGCCTCACAGCGGGCGGGGCGGCTCCTGGCGTGGTAGATAGGCTGGGTGAGGCCCTGGGCCTTGTACCAGCCCCGCAGGTAGTTGACCACTCCATCGTTCTCGCAGTGGGCGGGGATCACGATACCGTCCTCCTTGGCCTGGCGGAGCACCTGGAACAGGGCCCCGTCGTCCAGGCCAAAGTCATAGGTCAGATAGGCCTTGAAGCTGGTGATACCCTCCCGGTCGGCGAGTTCCCCCATCTCCCGGAGCACCCGTTCATCCACATGCTGGAGCACGCCGTGGAAGCCGTAGTCGATGACCGCCTTTCCGTCGGCCAGACGGTGGTACTCCTCCACCTGGTGCCACAGGGAGCAGCCCTTGGGGCCGAAGGCCATGTGATCCACGATGGTGGTGGTGCCGCCGCAGGCGGCGGCCACGGTGCCGGTGTAGAAGTCGTCCACCGCCCGGTGGGCCCCGGCCTGGAGATCCATGTGGGTGTGCACGTCCACCGCGCCGGGCAGGACGTACTTGCCGGAGGCGTCGATCACCTGGGCGTCCGGGACCGACAGCCCCGCCCCCACGGCCTTCACCACGCCGTCCTCCAGGAGCAGGTCGGCCCGGAAGGCGGCGGTGTCGCTGACAATGGTGCCGTTTTGAATGATGGTACGCATAAGAACCCCCTTTATCAGATGTCGGATGTGGAAACCAATGTGTTCAGCGGTCCTGGCGCTTGCACAGGGCGCTGTAAATCACGAAGGCGAACACACAGCCCAGCAGGTAGGAGCTGTCGTAGATCCACCTGAGGACGGGAATAAACTGGCACACGAAAATGAAAATGAACAGGACTGCCATGGTCACCAGGGCCAGCACGTTCCAGCCGCCCTGATAGTAGTAGGCGCCGCCGTCCTGGTAGTAGAGGTCGGGCAGGCGGAGGCGGTTGCGGTACTGGCTCCACAGGGCCGCCAGACAGATGCCGGTGATGGGACCCAGGAACACGGCCAGGGTTCCATTTAAAGTATACACGTAGCTCTCGGGATTCTCAACCAGTTTCCAGGGCAGGAAGCAGATGGAGAGGATCGTGGCCACAACGACGGCCTTTTTGTAGGTGAGCACCTTGCCGAAGAGAGAGGAGAACACCACGGAGGCGGCCGCCAGGTTGCAGGCTACGTTCGTGGTCAGGGTGGCCAGGATGATGAACAGGGAGAAGATGATCACCACAGCGGGATTGCCGAAGTGGGAGACCAGAATGCTGGGATCCCAGAAGGCCTCGCCGAAGGCCAGCTCGGAGCCGGAGGTGCCGCAGATGCCCACAAAGACGATGAAGGCCGTCATGATGGGCGCACCGATGAGCTGGCCCTTCACCTGGGCCCCCTCAGTCTTGGCGTGGCGGGTGTAGTCGGAGAAATTCAGGGCGATGGTGGCGTCAAAGGCGATCATGGAAGTTAGGGAGGGGAAGAACTGAGACCAGAAGCTCTCGCCGTTGCCGCCTGCCACCTGAGTGGTGAACAGTGCGGCAAATCCTCCCTTCTGACTGGCCAGCCAGAAGGCCCAGACAATGACTACGCCGCTGAGAATGATCAGGATGGGGGCGGCGAAATCCTCCAGGAAGCGGATGGCCCGGCTGCCGTGGTAGCCGATGTAGAAATTGATGAGTACAAACAGGCCGAAGCTGAGGAAGCTGTGGAACGCCAGACCGGTGTAGGCCGGGAAGATGACGGCGATGATGGCGTCCAGAGCTGTGCCGCCGATCCAGTTCTGAATCCCGAACCACAGGCAGCCCATGAAGGCACGGATGATGGTGGGAATGGCCGTGCCCTTGGGTCCGAATACCATCTTGGACAGGACGGGAAAACTGGCGCCGTAGCGGGAGCCGAACTTTCCCAGCAGGATGGAGGGGATGAGGACCAGCGTGTGGCCCAGCACGCAGATAAACAGCGCCTGATACCAGGTTAGGCCGGCGGACAGCAGGGCGCTGGCCATCATATACACGGGAATGGAAACCAGGATACCGGTCCAGAGGGTTATGTAGTTCTTGGTGGACCACTCGCGGCCGGACAGGGGAATGGGCTTTGTGTCCTCGGTGTAGATATTTTTGTGGGACTGGATTTCCTGAACGCCCTCCGGGGTCAGCTCAACCACGAAGGAGCGCTCCGTCTGGAGCTCTGCCATAGAATAGCCTCCTCTGTTAAATGGATAAAACAAAAAATAATTAGCGCTAAATATTTTTCAGATCAATAATATACCGGAGAACTCCCGTTGTAAAGGTCAAATCTGATGAAAAACCAGTAAATTTTTTGTGCAGAAAAGCAAAGAAAAGAGAGCCGTATAACTTTCTCCTGGTCTGCCATACTAACCCCATCAAGGAAGAAACAGGGGAAGCGCGATGGAACAATTTCAACTCAAGCCCACAATTTTCTTTGGATCGGACGCCCTGGCGGCCCTGGAGGGGCTGGCCGGGCGGCGGGTGATGGTGATTACCGACTCCTTCCTGGCCCAGTCCGGCCTGCTGGAGCGGGTACGCGCCCGCCTGCGGGACTGCACCGTGGAGGTGTTCGACCAGGTGGTGCCCGACCCGCCCCTGGAGCTGGTGGCCCAGGGGGCCAGGGCGCTGGCGGAGTTCCGCCCCCAGGCTGTGGTGGCCTTCGGCGGCGGCTCCGCCATCGACGCGGCCAAGGCAATCGTGTTCTTCGCCGCCCGGGAGCGGGACATGCGGGACTGCAAGTTCATCGCCATCCCCACCACCAGCGGCACCGGCTCGGAGGTGAGCCGCTTTGCGGTGATCACCGACCGGGAGAAGGGGGTCAAATATCCCTTGGTGGAGGACAGCCTGCTGCCCGACATCGCCATTTTGGACGCGGAGCTGACCACCAGCGTGCCTCCTACCGTGACGGCGGACACCGGCATCGACGTGTTTACC
>ENA-OUQI01002128-OUQI01002128.1-human-gut-metagenome-genome-assembly--contig:-NODE-2128-length-10788-cov-4.467903_pt1 | contig 10788 bp, 9 predicted proteins | sample MGYA00237953_ERZ548840 | MGnify/ENA primary metagenome ERZ548840 (study PRJEB26490, sample SAMN05194690) | human gut metagenome | biome: terrestrial biome; feature: human-associated habitat; material... | reverse complement strand
GGTGGAGAGCATGGTGCCGATGCCGGCGATACCGATGCTGCCCACGACAAGCGGCACCACGAGCAGCCAGCCCGTATCGGCCGGCGCCGCGAAGCTGGAGAAGAACACCCAGTACAGCGGCACGGCGATCACTTCCACCAATGCCAAAAACACCAAATTCGACGTCGCCTTGGCCAGAAAGATCACGCCGCGGTCGAGCGGAGCCAGAAGCAGGCCTTCCAAGCAGCCGTTCTCCGTCTCCTTGGAAAACGAGCGGTTGAGCCCCAGAAGCCACGTGAACACCACGAGCGCCCACAGAAGGCCGCCGGACACCTCGAGGAACTCGGATCCCGGACGGGCGAAGGAGAGCGCCACGCCGAACACCACGATGACGAGGAAGGCGTAGATGCCCATGGACACGATCATGTCCTTGGTGCGGAACTCCGCCTTCAGATCCTTCGCCAGCAGCGTCTTGTACTGCGTCCAGGTGCTGGGAGCTTTGCAGAGGGCGCTTCTCGTCCCTCCGCGTGCCGCTACGGCGCATTCCGATTCGCTCAAACAGTCCTCGCTTTGCGAAACAGCCCACTGGGCTGTTTCGGTCGCTGCGGAACTCGCTCGGTCGGAACGCCCCGTATCGTCACGCTGCGTTTTCTCGATCATCTAGCTCACCCCCATTCCCACGGTGGTGCGGTACAGGTTGGCGAACTCATCGGGGCTCATCTGATCCTTCTCGCCGAAGTGAACCACGCGGCCGCGGGCGAGCACGAGCACGTGGCTCGCGAGCGCGAGGCCCTTGTCCAAGTCGTGACTGACCATGACGAACGTTCGGCCCTCGCGCACCGAGGCGATCAGCTCGTCGAAAATGTGCATGGCGTGGGGGTCGAGCCCCGAGTAGGGCTCGTCGAGCAGCACCACCGACGGGTCGTTCACGAGCGCCCGGGCGATGGAGACGCGCTGGGTCATGCCGCGCGAGAACGTCCGCACCCGATCGAGCCGGCGGTGCTTGAGCCCCACGGCATCGAGAAGCTCTATCACGCGGTGCTCAGGGTCGGCCACGCCGTAGAGCTTCGCGTACAGAAGGAGGTTTTCCTCGGCGGTGAGGTCGTGGTAGACAAAGCTGGAATAGGACAGCCCGTGTCCGAAGGGAAACAGCGGCGTGACCGTGTCATACAAATAGGTGCGCTCTGCCTCGATGATGTCGTATTCCATGATGTCCGGCAGATCCTGCGCCGAGCGGTACCAGGTGATGGGACACCGGGCAGCCGGGTTGTTTTCGCCCAGGAGTGTGGCGGCAACAGCGCTGCCCAGTTCCGGTCCGGCGTGGGTGGTGTAAAGGATCGCCGGGACAAGCTCCTGCGCCTCGCCCAGAGCGTAGGGATAGCTGGAAACCAGGGTCAGCACCGTGTTCGGGTTGGCGTCTGCCACAGCCCGGAGTAGCGCTTTCTGATGCGCCGGAAGTTCCAGGTCGGGACGGTCGTAGCACTCCCGTGCCACCTGCATGGGGTGATTGCCCAGGCAGAGGATCACCGCATCTGCCTGCTTTGCCAGTTCTGCCGCACGCCGGATGCCGTTTTCCACCGGCACCAGCCGGAACAGCCGGTCTGCGGATGGCTTGCCGTGGCGGACTGCCCGGAGCGTGCCGTCTGTCTGGAGCGCAATGTCCATGGGCTTGTCGTGCCAGCTGCGGAAACGCATGGCATCGCCATAGGGTTCCGGACGCAGCCACTCCCGGATGAACCACTCATACGGGGTGTCGCTGATTGCCTTGTATGCGCCGTCCTCGGTGACATACTTCCCGTTGCAGCAGGCACGCAGGTTCATGCTGCCGAAGTCCCAGTCATGGAGCAGGAACTTTTCCCGTTCGCCGACGGTGTCCGCTGCGGCGTGGAGCGTGCCGTCCTCTGCCACGGAGAAATACTTGCCGGTCTGCACCGACTGGAGCGCTGTTACATCATAGCCGTCATCGAACAGCACGTTTTCCTCGCCCAGCTGTCGGCGGAGTCCGTCTGCAACGGAGATCGCATAGGAAGAGATGCCGGTGTACCAGTCCCGGTAGTTCTCGCTGCCCAGCGGTCCGATGACTGCCACTTTTGCGCCGGGTCTCAGATGCAGCGGCAGGATGCCGTTGTTGTGGAGCAGGCACATCTGTTCCATGGCGGCAACTCGGTTGACCGCACGGTGGAGCAGGGTGTCGGTCTCCGCCGGCTCGGTGTTGTAGGGGCAGCTGTCGCCGTCGAATTCGCCCAGGCGGAAACGGCCGGACAGAGAGTTTCCCACAGCACGGTCGATGTCTGCCTCGGTGAGGAGTCCTCTGTCCAGGGCATCTCTTGCCGCAGCGGCTACCATATCATCGGCGTCGGTCATAACGTCGTTACCGTTTTTCAGACAGGCGGCAAGTGCCTCGGCGTGGGTGGCGTGGGAACGGTGCGCCAGTACATTCTGGGAGAAGTCTGCACCGTCGGTCACGATGAATTCCAGACCCCATTTGTCTTTCACCAAAGGCTGCAAGTCGGGATTCATGCACGCCGGAACGCCGCTCAGTTCGTTATAGGCGGTCATCATAGAACCGGTGCCGCCACGGACGATGGATGATTCAAATGCACGGTAATAGTATTCGTGCAGGGTGCGTGGGGTGACGTTCGAGGAGCAGAGTATCCGGTCTTTTTCGTTGTTGTTGGCGCAGAAGTGTTTCAGCGTGGGGATGGTGCGGCGGTATACCGGGTCGTTGCCAGCCATGCCCTGGGTATAGGCGGTGGTCATCTCGCCGATGAGGAACGGGTCCTCGCCGTAGCCCTCTTCGGTGCGTCCCCAGCGTGGGTCACGCTCCGGGTCAACTGTGGGACCCCAGAGCATCAAATGTCCCTTGGGGTCTTTCCGGTGATAAAAGCGAGCCTCTTCGCCGGCGATCTCGCCCAGCTGTTCCATCAGATTCGGGTCAAAGGTGGATGCCAGACCGATAGGCTGGGGGAATACGGTGGAAGGCTCTTCGGGGTCACGGGAGACATAGCCACGGGCGACCTCCTGTCCCACATACCATTCTCCGATGCCCAGGCGTTCTACCGGGAGCTGGTGGGTGGAGAGCAGACCGATTTTTTCTTCGACGGTCAGACGGGAGAGCAAGTCCCGGACACGTTCTTTCAAGGGCAGTTTGGGGTTGCGAAAATCCTGCATAATGTTCCTCCTAAAAAAGCAAGCCTCCTTTGCATCCACAAAGAAAGCCTGCTGTCCTGTGTTGGTATGATTATAGCACTGCCGCCGGGGTGTTGTCAATAGAAATTGTATAAAGTATCGCACAAAGAAAAGGTGCAGTGTCACAATTAGTGACAGAGGAGTCTGTGACCACGCATTTTTTTGCACAAAAAACAGCAGACCGAAGTCTGCTGTACTTATATCTGAATTCCGTTTTTTGCGATTTTCTCCGCCTGCTTTTTCAGCCGCAGTTCCCGGAAAAAATCTTTCAGCACCTGTGCGCATTCCGCCTGGAGCAGTCCGGCGTGTACTTCTGGCGTCCAGTTATAGGGCAGTGTGAACAGATGTTCCACCGAATCCACAGCGCCGCCTTTCGGGTCAGATGCGCCGTAGACGACCTGATCCAGCCGTGCGTGCAGGATCGCTCCGGCACACATGGGGCATGGCTCCAGGGTCACATACAATACGCTGTCCAGCAGCCGCCAGCCGCCCAGATTTCTGCTTGCGGCATCGATTGCCATGATCTCGGCGTGTGCCAGGGGAGAACGGTCGATCTCCCGGCGGTTGTAGCCTTCGCCGATGATGCGCCCGGTGGACTTCTGCACTACCACTGCGCCCACCGGAACTTCGCCCATTGCCGCCGCCTGTTTCGCCAGGTCTAAGGCACGCATCATATACCGTGCCTGCGGCACAAATCCGGTTTCCGTCAAAAAATCACCTCGATCACCATCAGAACGATGCAGAGAAAGAACACGACGCTCAGCGGTCCCAGGTGCATGGTGGTATAGATGCGTTCTTTCATGGAAAGGTAGTGTTTCTGCGTCAGCAGTGCAGGACTTTTCCGGGTGGGACGAATGGACAGGAGACAGAGCAGGATACCGACAAGCAGTACCAGAAACAGGAACAGCGGCCGGTATGCCTGGAGCGTCTGGTTCGGCCAGATCTCCATGGCGAACAGTCCGAACAGCATAACGTGATACAGCATCCGGCAGAAAATGGACGGGATCAGAGAACCGCTCCGGAGAACGGCAATGCCGGAAACGATGGAGAATGTCAGTTCCATCAGAATCGTTGTCCAGCTGTGCGAAACGCACACTGCCAGGATCGCCGTGAGGATGATGGCGTACCAGTCGCCGAACTGCCGCAGTACGTGAAGGACTTCTCCGTGGAGAAACAGCTCTTTGCAGATGCTGACCGTCAGCAGTTCAAAGACCAGATAGACCATCTGATAAGACGGCCGCATATAGGATACGGTGTAATACGCCTCGCCCAGCGTGCTGTTGCTGAGGAAGTTGATGGGCGAGAACAGCATCCACACGTTGGTCACGGCAAAGATAATCAGCGTGACCGCAATGGTCGCCGGGAATTCCCGTGGGGCATCCGGTTTCAGATGAAATGCCACACGCCGTGGCATCCGGAAAGTCAGCCGGAAAATCAAGATCGGCACCAGATATTTCAGAATGGTTTTCAGCATCAGAATGGCTAATACAGCGGTCTGGTTGCCGTAGACCGTGCCGTCGCTGTAGCAGTATCCCACGTCCAGTCCGATGACCTGCGCCGCACCCATCAGAAGTGCAGTCAGCAGGTTTTCAATCAGCAGAAAGGCAAACAGCGCCATGCCGATCACCATATTGATCTGCATGATGGCACGCCGCTCTTCGGCTGCCGGGTCCGGTTCGTGATAGCCCTTTCCCTCCACATAAACAGCCTCTTTGGTGCGCTTTCGGCAGCGGAACGCATATTCGTTCTTCTCGCTGCTGCGCCAGGTACGAAAGGCTTTATTGTATGCCTCGGATGTGGTACCATAGTTGGACTCTGCCACCACATCTACCGTGTCCGGGGCGGATGCCGGTAAATTCTTCATAGGATTTTTTGTCATGTTGTTACGCTCCCCCAAGCGTTGCGGCAGTACCGCAGATGTTCGGCATCTGATCGCACCCTTTTTGCAGAATCAGTGCCTGCGGCAGCTGCTGAAACAGTAGTTTACCGAATGCCGAGTGCATCCGGGAACAGCAGCATCTTTTTTCTGTGTATTCAGAAATTTGCGGCTGTATATCAAATTACTGTGATTTTTCTCATTTTTTCTACTTATATTATAGCACACCCGAAAAATGGATGGTTTAGTGAAGTTGGAATAATATCGTTGCACTTTTTGAAACTTCCATATTTTTGATACGAATAAGATAAAAGAATAAATTATATCATTCTGCATTTTCGAAAATGAATTGATAATGCAACAAAAAACGGTATGGCAGAATAAAATTGCCATACCGTTTTGCTGTACCGCCGGGAAAACGCCGGACATATTTAGTCTGCGGAAGGAACGCTGCCGTCCACTTCGATCTCGACATCGCCCTGTGTGTCGCCGTCGGACTTCACCATAACAGAGTTGCTGTTCTCTTCATAGGTGAACTCGTTGCCGTTCTTGTCTTTTACCTTATATGTCAGATCGTCACCGTCCTGGCTGACCAGGTCGGCGTCATAGTCCTGTTTCTCCCCGTTGATATAGAGGGAGAGCTTGGAGAAGATCTCGCCGCCGGTGGCTGCGTTGGCGGTCACCAGGGAGACTGCGCCGACAGCAACAGCGGCTGCGGCAAAGATGATCGGACGAATGCGGCGGAGTTTGGATTTCTGTTTCATGGGGAGTACCTCACTTTCTGTGGGCTGAGAAGATTCGGCGATCCGGCGCAAGACACGCTTTTCGACCTGTTCTGCCATCTGCGTTTCTTCTTTCAGCTGTAACGGCGGATATTGTGCAAACCAATCGTTTTTATTCTGCATGGTCAAAACCCCTTTCGATCATATATTTCCGGAGTTTTCCTCTGCTTCGGTGGAGTCTGAGCCGGACAGCAGTGTCGGTCAGACCGCAGGCTTTTGCCAATGCTGAGGTCTTTTCTCCATAGAAGTAAAAGCGTATCACCAGAGAGCGGTCCGGCTCTTCCAGCTTGTCCAGCGCCCGGATGAGGCAGGCGATTGCCTCGGTGGTCTCTGCATCGCCGCAGAGGTCGCTTTTGTCGGACAGGAGCAGGTCTTCATAAGACTGCCGGACAGGCGGCTGCTTTCCCTGGGTGCGGAAATAGTTCTTCATGCAGTTTCGTGCAATGGCTGCTAAATAAGGGGAAAGATCGGCGCCGTCCTTCAGCTTGTCCCGGCTGCGCCAGAGCCGGAGGAATACATCTGCGGAAAGCTCCTCCAGATCCTCCGGCGGCAGGGTGCTGCGGGAGAAATTGCGGAGGATGGTGCTGACATAGCCGGTGCGCTGCCGGATGATCTCGCACAATGCGTCCTCGTCGCCCTGCCGCAGGCGTGCGCTCCAATTTTGTTCCATGGGATCACCTCGTTTCTGAACGTTCGCTTATATATACACCGCTTTTGGAAAAATGTTTCATGGTGAGGACTGGGGATTTCACTTTATAATAGAATTGGCTGGGCAAAAAAAATTTTTTCCATTTCCTATTGACAACTGCTTTTGGATATGGTATACTATACGTGTTGCATGATAAGTACAACACTTACAATACATACAACGCAGTGGATGCAGCGTGGTGTTTGTGTAAAAATAGAATGGAGGTTTTGCCATGTTCCAGATCGACCCGATGTCAAGAGAACCGGTCTATGAACAGATCATCCAGCAGGTGCAGCAGTTCATTCTGACGGATGTGCTGCAGCCGGGCGGTCAGATCCCGTCTGTGCGGAGCGTTTCGATGACCAATTCCATCAATCCCCGGACGATCTTAAAGGCGTATACAGAGTTGGATGCCAAAGGACTGATACAGTCCGTGCCGGGAAAAGGATATTATGTCTGTGCGGATGCAAAGCAAAAGCTGTTGGAGAAAGGGCGAGAGAAGATGAAAGATCTGACGGAGATGCTGACGGCGCTGGCGATGGCCGGCGTGACGAAAGAGGAGATCACCGCCTGTGTGGAACAGGCGTTTACTGCTGCAAAGGAACAGCAGAAGGGAGGAGAATGAGTATGATCGAAGTCAAAAACCTGACCAAGCGCTTTCATGATTTTACGGCGCTGGAGGATGTCTCCTGTTCCATCGGTTCGGGCTGCATCTATGGCATGGTCGGTTCGAACGGCGCCGGAAAGTCTACGTTCCTGCGTGCGCTCACCGGCGTATACCAGCCGGATGCCGGCAAAATTCTCATTGACGGTCAGCCGGTGTGGGATAATCCTGCTGTAAAGCGGCGCATCGCCTATGTGCCGGATGAGCTGTACTTTCTCGCCGGGGCGAATCTGAACCGGATGGAACGGATGTATCAGAGTCTGTACCCCGACTTTGATAAAAATCGTTTCGAAAAGCTGTGCGGTCATTTACAGCTGCCCCGGAACAAATCCCTGGGACAGTTCTCCAAGGGAATGCGCCGCCAGGCGGCGACCATCCTGGCGCTGTCCTGCCGCCCGGACTATCTGTTCTTCGACGAGACCTTCGACGGTCTGGATCCGGTGATGCGCAGCTTTGTGAAAAAGCTGATCTGCGAGGACGTGCTGGAGCGTGGTGCATCTGCCATTATTACCTCCCACTCCCTGCGGGAACTGGAGGATATCTGCGACCAGCTGGCACTGCTGCACAAAGGCGGTCTGGTGCTGGAAAGCGACATCGAGAATCTGAAAACTTCACAGTTCAAGATCCAGATCGCTTTCCGGGAGGACTATGACAAGAGCAAGTTTGACGGCATCCAGATCTCCCACTACGAGAAGAGCGGCAGCGTCGCCAATCTGATCGTCAGCGGTGAACGGGAAGATATCGTGCAGAAACTCCGTGCTATGGATCCGATCCTGCTGGATGTGCTGCCGCTGTCGCTGGAAGAGGTCTTTACTTATGAAATGGAGACGCTGGGCTATACGTTCCAGATCGATGATTTAATAGAGGAGGAGAACCGCCATGCAGAATCTTAATCGGGACGACCGCCGGGAGATGCGCCGCCAGATGGTGAATTCACTGGTGCTGCTGCTGGTGGTACTGGGGCTGGCTGCGGTGTGTGCCGTGGCATATCTTCACGCTAGGGGAGGATTTCTGAGATGAAACGCAAAAAAATGACTTTTTCGCTGAAAATGCTCTGGGAGGGTTTTCGGCAGTGTAAGATGATCGGCATTTTTGCCGCTGTTATCATCGTGCTGGGCGCTGTTCTGGCGCCGGTGGCACAGGTGATCGAAATGAGCGGCAGCCCGTATCACACCAAGGTGGTCTATGAGGCATGGAGTGCGAACCCCGTTATGCTGCTGGTGCTGGTGGCTGCGCCGCTGATGACGCTGATCCTGTTCCACTTCCTGGACAGCCGTGCCGCATCGGACCTGTACCATGCGTTGCCCTGTAAGCGCATCACCTTATACCTCAGCTATGCCGGGTCAGTGCTGACCTGGGTGGTGGTGCTGCTGTTGCTGGGAACGCTGACTTCTTTGATCACCTGCGGCTTTACACACAATTATATCGTACTGCTGAAAGACAGCCTGCTGCCGTTTGCAACAAGCATCTTCTGCATCAGCTTTCTGGTGGTCTCCGGCATTCTGGTTTCCATGAGTATCACCGGTACAGTTTTCACCAATATTCTCTTTTCGGGTATCCTGCTTTTTTTGCCACGGTTCTGTGCTTTTGCTTTGCAGAACTCTATGGTAAGATCGCTGCCGTTTCTCACGGATTCTATGAATATGGGATTTTTCCGGAATGGCAATAACCTGTTGTTTGCCGGTGTGAGCGCCGTCTTTGGCATCACAGATTCCGGGACGGTTGCCGAAGATGTTCTGTCTCCGGGCTGGCAACCGCTGCTGTATACGTTCCTGCTGGGACTGCTGTACTTCCTGATCGCAGCGTTCCTGTTCTGCCGCCGCCGCAGTGAGGCTGCCGGACAGTCTGCGCCCAGCCGTCTGCTCCAGCATATCTACCGCATCGTGGTGACCATGACCATCTGTATTTTTATTGCCTGCATGCTGTATATGGACATTGTAAACCACACCGCACGGAACGGCTGGTTTATGTATCTGATCTTGTATCTGGCTGCGGCGCTGGTTTACTTTGCATACGAACTGATTACCACTCGGAAGTGGCATAACCTGCTGACGGCACTGCCGGGGCTGGGCATTGTGGCACTCTTAAATGTAGGCATTCTGCTGGGAATGCACATGGTGCAGAGCCATATCGTGGCACAGCGCCCGGCAATGCAGGAGATCGAAAGCGTATCGTTCTGCAATACGGACGGCAGTGAGTATATTTCTTCCAGCAGCTATCTGAGCTACCAGGACTATGTCAACCTGGAGTGCCGGGACATCGAGATCACAGATCCCACGGCGATAACGCTGGTGTCCTACTATCTGGACGAAAACCTCAAGACCTGGGAGGAAAGCGCAAGTGCCTATGAGAAGAAGTACCGCACTTCTGTTTCGGACACTTATGAAGCGTATGCGGAAAGTGACGAATCGGCTCTGACGAACCGCAACGATGTTTATTATGCTTACAATGTAATCATCCGCACCAAGGACAAGACGCTGAACCGTCTGATCTATGTGCCGGCGGCAGAGACAGAAAAGCTGCTGAGCGCACTGCAGTCCAACCAGGCGTATGTAGACGCATGGCGCAATCCGCCGGAGGAGATCGACGGAACGGCAACGCTCAGTGAACAGACAGGCGTTTACTATCTGAGCGCAGACCAGGCAGAAGAGCTGCTGCAAAGCGATCGGGAAGAGTTACAGACCGTAGATTTTGAACGGCTGTATCAGCAGGTGCAGAACGGCGCTGTGGATGATACCTGGGTGAGCGCTATCAGTTATTCTTTCCGGAAGAATGGAAAGCTGTACACCCTGGACTGCCCCATTTATGAGGGTATGACCCCGAAAACGGCGAAGAAGTTTTACGAAATGATCTATGAGGCACAGAAAGACGATGCGGCATTTCTGCGCCAGCTGACGGAAAACAGTGACAAGGACATCTCGTATTCCATCAACGCATACGGCGGCGATGATACTGCCCATGCCGGATACTACGCTTTTGCATCGGATACCGCACAGCTGAACAAAGATGCGGCAGTACAGCTGCTGATGCAGTATGTGCAGGACAGACCCATGCAGGCAGGCGAGAGCTATGTGACCATTTACCTGTGGGCAGACGAAGGCTTGTCCGATGATACACAGTCGCTGAATCTTCAGTTGTCGCTGGATGATGCGTTTTTCAGCGATGAAAAGACAACTGACTTGTTCGACATCGACAACTATAATGAGGACGGACTCATCGACAACTCCGGCGAGGACGGACTGGGCTAAGTTCTGACATCTTCAAAGCGGAGTCTGCAAGTTTCTCCATAAGAGCCGGAACAGACTCTGAGCAGACTCCTGCTTCTTCCTTATTTTCCACGAAAAGCATTCTTTCCCTGTTGGGAGAGGATGCTTTTTGCGGTTTCTGATCGTTATTGTAACATATGAAACGTGCCGCTGTAAAGCGGTTTGGCGCAAAAAACACGGTTCGGCTGCGGCGTGTTTTCTCCGGAAAAAACTTTTTTTCGGGGCAAAATCAGAGATATCCCGAAAAGACGCCTGTCCCACTAATTTTATTTTCAGAGATGATTATATCTAAAAATAGGTATATTTCGATTTAGAAAGACAAGTTTCACACTCTTGAGCCTGTC
>ENA-OUQI01002122-OUQI01002122.1-human-gut-metagenome-genome-assembly--contig:-NODE-2122-length-10810-cov-6.069828_pt1 | contig 10810 bp, 10 predicted proteins | sample MGYA00237953_ERZ548840 | MGnify/ENA primary metagenome ERZ548840 (study PRJEB26490, sample SAMN05194690) | human gut metagenome | biome: terrestrial biome; feature: human-associated habitat; material... | reverse complement strand
TCTATGTTCCGTTTCTGGCGGAAAATAGTGTTACGTTAAATAATTTTGCGCCTATGAGCTGTTTTCGTGGATTGATGATTAGTCATATTAAGTTAGCGGTCACGATACAGACCATATTATATGGAATGTTATGTGGCAGCATGGGTGTGCTGACTATGGCATTTTCTGCTTACATTAATAATTCTTTTGAAATCTACGTCATTCCTTTTCTTTTATATTATTGTTTTTATTTCTTATTTGCGGGATTCTTCAAATATTGTCCTATGTTAAGTATAGAGCATATCTATGAAGCAATTGGTTGTTATACGAAAAATCCTGTGTTATTTTTCAGCTACGCATTTTTCATAACGATATGTTTTGGGATAGTGGGTGGAAGATTGATGTATCGTAAGATGAAGAGGGAATTCCAATGAAGATGATACTGTATAGTCTGAAAGTATGTTTATATCAGATCCGTATTATGTCTAAAAATTACAAAATATATACAATCCCCGTATGTCTGTTTATTTTTATGAAAAGCTTCCTGGATCCTTTTCGTGAATTTCTGATTGCATCAGGGGAGAAAGCAACCCCTTTTTTATTTCCTTTTTTTCTGAATGGAAAATTCTGTGCGGCGGTGGTGTTTGCAGGGATAGTATTGTTTTTTGTGGATGCTCCGTTTTATGATAAAGATAAACTATTCGTAATGATCCGGTGTGGAAGAGCGAAATGGGTTACAGGACATTTTTTTTATATTATTTTTGTTAGTATTGGTTATATGCTGTGTTGGGTTGGAATTAGTGTTCTGATGCTGATACCGAGAATTGATTTCAGCAATGAGTGGGGAAGGGTGTGGACCACACTGGCACTTACAGACAAAGCATATGAGTTAGGATTATCATTTTATGTAACTCCGGAATTAGTTATGAATTATCAGCCTGTGCGGGCATTTTTTCTTGTGTTTGGCATGGGATGTCTGATCTGTATTTTTTATGGGTTATGTATGTGGCTCTTAAACATCTATTTAGGGAAAATTATAAGTTTTGCGGTGATCATGGCTTCTGTATTACTGGTTACAAGAGTAGAGTATATGCCGCCCTGGATGATTTATCTTGTTCCAAGTGGATGGGCAGATGTTGGAAATCTTTCGGCGTATACAGCTCATGGACTTTCAATAAATAAAGCGAACCTGATTTTGATTATCGGAAGTATATTCCTGGGAATATTAGTGTATTGGAAAACAATTAGAATAGATATAGCAAAGGGATGATAAAGAAAATGAGCAAACCGGTGATTTCTATAGAAAATGTAGTGAAAAGTTTCGGAACAGCTGTTGTTTTGGATGATATTACACTTGATGTGGAGAAAGGAAAAATTTGTGGAATCATAGGAAGAAACGGTTCGGGAAAAACCGTGTTATTTAAGTGTATCTGTGGCTTATTAAATATTGATTCCGGAAAGATACAGGCAGATCGGACACAGCTTGGTGTAATCATAGAGGAGCCTGGATTTCTACGGCAATATAGTGGAAAGAGAAATCTTCAACTTCTGGCAGGACTTTCTGATAAGCCACATATGGATATTACTGAAGTGATGACATTGGTTGGGCTAAAGGATGCAATGAATAAAAAAGTCGGAAAATACTCTATGGGAATGCGACAGAGGCTGGGAATCGCGCAGGCAATCATGGAGTATCAACAAATCCTGATTCTGGATGAACCTATGAATGGGCTGGATAATCAGGGTGTGAAGGAGATGCGGGAGTTATTGATGCAGCTGAAAGAGAAGGGAATAACAATCTTACTGGCGAGTCATAATCGTGAGGATATAGAAGTTTTATGCGATCAGGTCTATGAAATGGATGCGGGGAAGTTAAAAGTCCGCGCTCAATAGGTGAGAGTTCTCACTGAATGTGAAGAAGCAACGGCATCTATAAACAAGTAGTGAAAGTTCGATTCGACAATTACATATGTATACAGAAAGGGACTGTCTGGAATTGACAGCCCCTTTTCTTACGTTATACGAACAAACAGTGAAAGGATATTATCGGCATAAGATTAAGCCGTTTTTTTCGCATAAGATTTCGGCCATTTCTTTGCCCGGTAACAGTAGTAAACGATAAACATCACCGCCGTGATCGCCCAGGTGACCGGGTAGCTGAGGACGATGGTGTTGAGGCCCGGAGCGAGTGGTACGATGAAGAAGAGCCAGGCGATACGCAGCAGGCAGACACCGAAACAGGTGATAAGCATCGGGATCACAACATCTCCGGTTCCGCGGAGTGCACCGGAGAGCAGTTCGATGAAGACGAACAGGCAGTATGCCGGAGCAACGTGGTGTAACATCTGCATACCGATAGAGACTACATTTTCATCGGAGGTAAACAGACGAAACAGCGGAGTGCCGAAGTTATAGAATATGAGAGTCAGTGCCAGAGCCGTACAAAGTCCCATACAAAGTCCGATGCGGACACTCTTTTTCATGCGGTCATATTTTCCGGCACCAAAATTCTGTCCTACGAAAGTCGTAACAGCGATACCGAACGCATTATTGACCATCCAGTAGAGAGAATCGATCTTTCCGAAAGCACTCCAGGCGGCCACTGTATCGGTTCCCAGATTATTTAAGAACGTCTGGATCAGCATGTTGGTGACACTGTATAAAATGGACTGGATGCCGGTAGGACAGCCCACCCAGATCAGACTGATCAGAGCAGATTTGTGGAATCGGATCTTTTGGAACTCCAGCTGATACAGATCATCGGAACGCATCAGGGCGCGGGTGACCAAAACAGCACTGACTCCCTGAGAAAAAATCGTGGCGATTGACACACCGGCAACGCCCATGTGAAAAACGATCACCAGAACGATATCCAGCACAATATTCAGGATACAGCAGACGATCAGATAATATAACGGTCTGCGGGAATCTCCCATCGCACGAAGGATACTGGAACCCACATTATAGATAAAGACAAAGATAATACCGGCGAAGTAGATCCGCAGATAGAGCAGTGCATCCGCCATGGTTTCCTGTGGTGTGTGCATCAGTTCAAGCATCCAGGGAGCGGTCAGAATTCCCAGAGCGGTGATGAAAATACTTCCAATGATAGAGAATGCATAGGCAGTATGCAGGGCACGGTTCAGCTGTACTCTGTCTTTGGCACCGTAAAACTGGGAAATGATAACCGAAGCACCGGAAGCCAGTCCTACGAAGAATCCCACGATCAGACCGACAATCTGTGCGGCGGAACCACCGACGGCGGCAAGAGCTTCTTTGCTGACAAAACGCCCGACAACGATCGTATCTGCCGTGTTGTACAGCTGCTGAAAAAATGTTCCCAGAACAATGGGGAAAAAGAACAATAAAAGTTGTTTCCAGATCACGCCCTCGGTGATCTGATTGGTTGTAACAGTTTCTTTTTTCATTTGTGTAAAAACCCTCCTGTGTAAAAAAACGCCCTGCATTTTCCCCCATGAAACATGCAGCGCTCTTATGTTCAGCATAAGCGAAACCATCCGGAAAGTCAATGGGTGGAAGGACGGAATTATGAATTTTCAAGGAAGATGAAAGGACTTGAAAGTAAAAGAAAACATGTTATACTGGATGTAGAAATATAATAATGATGTTGGGGTCAAAAGGTATTTTGACCCCTTTGATACCAGATTGCTACGTGCTTTGCACTCTCGCAATCCTCAAAAACATTCGTAATCCGCTCATTTTTCTTTGAAAAATGGCTACTTACTCATGTTTTTGGCGGGTCAAGAGGTCAAAAATCCTCTTGCAAGCAAGCTTGCATCAGCTTTCTGACCTTTTGACCCTGGTATCATAATAATTATTTTATGACAGGAAAAGGTAGCTGTGAAGGACCGGAACAGCTGCAAGCAGATGCCGGAAAGGATTGGAAGATGAGTTATTACAGAAAAACAATAGTACCCAACATAGAAGCCCATTATGAAAATCTGTCTGCAGTGGAAAAAAATATCGCTGATTTTTTTATTTCCAATGAGGAAGATATGGATTTTTCATCCAGACATATTTCTTCGATGCTGTATGTGTCAGAGGCATCTCTGTCCCGATTCGCGAAAAAATGTGGTTATAAGGGCTATCGGGAATTTGTGTTCAAATACAAAGAATCATTCGGAGAAAAAGATCACCAGATCACAGGACAGATGAGAGAAGTATTTGACTCTTATCAGGAGTTACTGAACAAAAGTTATAATCTGGCAGATGAGGCGCAGCTTCGCCGGATTGCCGGGAAGATGTCAGAGTGCCGGCGGGTGTTTGTTTACGGGAAAGGCAGTTCCAGCCTGGCAGCCAGAGAGATGCAGTTCCGGTTCATGCGTCTGGGGCTGGATATGGATGCGGTAGATGAGACTCATACGATGCGGTTTCATTCGACGATCGTACAGGAAGACTGTATGGCGATCGGCATCAGCATCAGTGGCAGAACCGAGGAAGTAATAGAATGTCTGGAACAGGCACACCGCCAGGGGGCTTATACCGTGCTGCTGACTGCCAATGACCGCCCGGAATACAGTGAATTTTGTGAAGAGGTAGTGTGTCTGGCGGCAAAGAAAAATCTGGACTTTGGAAATATCATTTCTCCGCAGTATCCGATCCTTGTGATGACGGATATTTTATACGGATACTATCTGGAGATCGATTCATCGGTGAAACGGGCACGGCATGATAATTCCGTCATGTTGATAAAATCAAGGCAGATTCAGGAGAAGGATGAAGGAGGAGAAGAGCAATGATCATCAGGGGCGCAAAGGTTTATACCGAAGAAGGCATATTTAAAGAAAAAGAAGTCTGTATACAGGGCGAAAATTTTGCAGAGACCGGCGAAGACGGAGAAACAATAATCGATGGCAGCGGCTGCTATCTGATCCCGGGACTGACAGATATTCATTTTCATGGATGCATGGGAAAGGATTTCTGTGACGGAACGGAAGAGTCTATTCAGGTAATGGCAGATTATGAGGCCAGCCAGGGTGTGACAACGATCGCACCGGCAACCATGACGTTTGATGAGGAACGGCTGATCCAGATCGCGAAAGCGGCGAAAGCCCATAAAAATGAAAAAGGTGCGATCCTTTGCGGAATCAATATGGAAGGTCCGTTTATCTCCATGGCAAAAAAAGGGGCACAGAACGGAAAATACATCCACAAACCGGATGTGGCAATGTTTGAACGGCTGCAGGAAGCCGCAGGAGGTCTGTTCAAACTGGTAGATCTAGCACCGGAAGAAGAAGGTGCGATGGAATTTATCCGGGCGGAAAAAGGAAAAGTCGTGCTGTCGATCGCACATACAACAGCGGATTATGAGACAGCAAAAGCAGCGATCGAAGCAGGTGTCACTCATATGACCCATCTGTACAATGCGATGAACCCGATCAACCACCGCGCACCGGGACCGATCATCGCGGCAGCAGATGACGAATACTGTGAGGCCGAACTGATCTGCGATAACGTACATATCCACCCGGCAATCGTGAGAAATACATTCAAGATGTTCGGAGAGGATCGTGTGATCTTCATCAGTGACACCATGGAAGCTGCCGGTCTGGAAGATGGCATGTATGAGCTGGGCGGACAGCCGGTGATCGTAAAAGGAAACCGCGCGACCCTGGAAGACGGAACGATTGCAGGTTCCAATACCAACCTGATGAAATGTATGCGTACCGCTGTGAAGCAGATGGGAATTCCTCTGGAAAAAGCGGTAAAATGTGCAGCAGTTAACCCGGCAAAAAGCATCGGTATCTACGACAAATACGGCAGCATCACACCGGGAAAAGTGGCAAATGCAGTACTCCTTGACCAGGAGACTCTGGAAATCAAAGGGGTTATCCTGAAAGGACAGATGCTGTAAATCATGAGAAGAAACCCATAAGGACGGAGCATACAGATCTGACCGGCAGAGAGTACGCAACGGAGAGAAAACAGAGATACAGGAAGAAAAAACAGGAGCAGAGACGGATGCGATACCGTTTTGCTCCTGTTTTTGTCCGGCATGATAAGAATCACCGTTTCAAATGCTCCCTCAGATTATCATCTTCATAATCAAAAACACAGCGATCGTAAGCATTGATCACATGAGTCTGATTATACTGATCGTAGCGTTTTTGATTCCGTCCGTAGGACATATGTACATGTCCGTGGATAAAAAATCTCGGGTGGTATTTGTCCATCAGCGTGTTGAAAATCTGAAATCCCTGGTGTGGGAGATCCAGACCATCGTTTAACTGGTAGGCGGGAGAATGGGTCAGAAGAATATCAAATCCACCGCGGTACAGCAGTGGAAACCATAGTTTTTTGACCCGTTTTTTCATTTCTTTTTCAGTATACTGATTAATCCCGGGGCGGTAGCGCATGGAACCGCCCAGTCCCAGAATACGAACCCCTTCATGGACATAGATCTGATCTTCGATACAGATACATCCATCCGGCGGTGTCTTTTCGTACTTGTCATCGTGATTTCCCCTTACATATAAAACCGGTGCTGTGGTAAAGGTGGCGAGAAAAGACAGATAGTTGGGGTTCAGATCTCCGCTTGAGAGAATCAGATCGATTCCTTCAAGCTTTTCTTTCTGGAAATAATCCCAGAGATACTTGGATTCTTCGTCTGCAATTGCTAATATCCTCATAATTAAAATCCTTTTTTGTTGTAAGCCGCGCGTTGTTGTCTAAATCTCCGGGTTGTCGATACCCTGCAGCATCACTACAGGTTTTGCTTTTTCAATCAGATCTTCCATCTTTGGAATATAACCGATGACATTCTCAGCAAGCCAGTCCATGGTGATGATCTCTTCCGGATCCATAACAGCGTCTGCATTCTTCTGAACAATACCGGACTGAGAATACAGTACACCGGAGAACGGATTATAATTCATTTCGCAGATACTCTTTTTTAACAGAGCGACCAGACGGGAGGTACCGATCGGCAGGTGCTGGGAGCAGATCACATCGATGATGCCTGCGGACATACCCCACCAGTAGTTCAGACCTTTGGTGGAATCGTTGGTGTCGTCGATTTTCCATGCTCCGTTCATGATGTTACGAATCATCTGTTCATAGAATTTACCCCAGTGCCAGATAGGCATCGCAAGGTTCAGAGGCATATCTTCGGAATCACGGTACAGACCGAAATGTCTGGACGGTTCTCCGGGAATCGTCATATCCTGACCGGAAATATAGTGGACTTCGTTCTCGGCGAAGCTTTTTGCCACATCGTGATCTTTCAGGGTGGACCATTCCAGGTATACTTTCGCACGCGGATTAACCATTTTTGCACCAAGAGCGAAGGCGTTGATGTTGGCAGTCATACCGAAAATCGGATAGTCGGCAATATAACCGATCTTACCGTTTTTGGACATTGCACCTGCGATAGCTCCCATCAGAAATTTTGCTTCATACATACGTGCATAGTAGGTACGGATATAGCGATGGGAAGTGTTCAGGGAACAGTTCAGGATCTTCACTTCCGGATGCTCGATGGCTGCCTTCAGGCTGGCTTTCAGAAGCGGCGGGGAAGTGGTAAAAATCAGGTTGTTGCCGTCGGCGATGGCTTTTGCAAGCAGATCGTCAGCATTTTCTTCCGTGGCGTTATCGTAGCAGGTTGTGGATATCTGATCCTCAAAGGTCTGCTGCAGATGCATACGGCCAAGTTCATGTGCATAAGTCCAGCCGGATATTTCGGCGTTTTTCTCGTGGATGAAAGCCACAAGAAGTTTTGGGGTGCTGGTAGGGATCAGACGGGCGAAGAAGTTTTTCTTTACTTCGCTTTCGTCGGTAGGATCCATCTGCAGTTCCACAGATTCGTCGGTAGTCAGAAGCCGGAACTCATCCCAGGATTTTGCCAGCTGTTCTTTCAGCTCCACGGCAGTCATATCGTCGAGTGAACGGTAGTCATACAGGCCGATAAAATAAAGGAACGCATCACCGGTAGTAATCGGGATCTTATCACCACCATTTGCCTTGTATTCGGCACGGAAACGGTTATAAGAAGACGCAAAATCCAGTCTGTCGTCATCGCTCCATGCTTCATCCGGACGTTTGCCGACAAGACGCTGCAGTTTGGCAAAGCTTCCCAGTTGGGTGAACCAGATATAGTTGATATGAGACAGGGCGTAAAAGTCCATGAATTCATAATAGATTTTATTTTCTTTTTCTTCCGTTCTCGGGGGAACGATACGGGTAACATTGCCCGGAATAGATACTGCATCGAAGAATTTTAATACGCTGACCCGTTTGTTCCCTTCTTCCACATAGAATTTGTTCATGAATTCATATGCTTTGATGGGTTCACGGATCCCTTCATTCAGATGCGCCTTGTACAGGGCCATCCATTTGTATGCAAATTCTGTGTTTTCTTTCAGCAGAGGTTTGAAACTTTTGCTGAATGCGGAACTTCTGCCTGCAGTTTTGGTTCCTACGATCAGTTCAGAAGGGATCTGAACCAGTCCAAGAGGAACCTCCCGGACAGCGACAATGTTTTTTTCTTTTAATATATCATCAAGATTGGGAAGAATCTCGCCTTCTCTTTTGCCGGCGCGCATCGCTTTATAATAGTCGTTTTGTGCTTCGGCCATGGTTGCTGTTATTGCCATAGTTTTACCTCCTGTAAAAATAAAGTGAAGCTGTTATCTGTAAATTGCACTCTTGTAATGATCAGATAGTCGGAATACATTGCGACTCGTAATTGTAAGAGTGTCAAACAGTTACGATGTTTTATAAAAATATCGTATCATCGTGATAAAGAGAAATCAAGCGGTTTTTGTTGAGGAATGTGACGGGAGTGTGGTATAATTACAGAAATGGATGTCCATCGACTGACATATTTTAAGATACAACAGAAAATCCGGATGTGAGAGGTGAGATTTATGGATCAGGCGTATGAAATGTTTCATGAGGTGTTGGTAAAACTGTTCAATGATATTATGAATATCGAAGCAAAAGCAATTATAACGCCGGAATTTAGAGATATCACCAATAATGATATGCATGTGATCGAGGCGGTGGGGATCCGGGAGCCGAGGAATATGTCTTCGGTAGCGAAAACACTGGGGATTACGGTAGGAACCTTGACGATATCCATCAACGGTCTGGTAAAAAAAGGGTATGTGCATCGGGTGCGAAGCGATGCTGACCGGAGGGTAGTACTGGTGTCGCTGACAGAAAAAGGGGAGAAAGCATATCATCACCATGAGAAGTTCCATGAAGATATGATTCAGTCATTGCTTAAAGACCTGTCGGAAGAAGAGACGAAGACCCTGGTATCGGCACTTACGAACCTGCGGGATTTTTTTCAGGATTACAAATAGATATAATAAAAAAGAGAGATTTTGCCATCTATAGTTTTGTAAAAAACGGCGGAATCTCTCTTTTTGCGTATAAAACGATGATTTTTCAGACACGCTCTAGCGCATTTTTTTGAGCTGCTGAACCAGTTCCAGATCGGAAGCGGTTATTTTCAGGTTGGTTTCCAGTGTTTCACCGTTCGGGGTAGTAATCTGCATTGCGATCACAGAACCTTCTGCCAGTACGCCTTTTCGGGAAGCGGCGGCAATAAATTTTGGGAATTTTGGATGGTTTGCGGTAAATGTACTCCAGAGACTGGAGAATTTCATCATATCTAATGGGTTCATCCCAGTGGTTCCTCCTTATATAAAGTGTTATAACGTTCCGTTTTTGGTGTTGTGGCAAAATATTACAGTTTTCTTATAAGCATATCCGGATTGGTTGCATAAGTCAAGGCGATTTCTTTTGAAATCCTTCCGGACTTGTACAGGGCGAGCAGACTGTTGTCCATGGAGATCATGTCCGGCTTCGCAGAAGAATAGAGGATTCCGTCGATCTGCGGAATCTTATTGTCCCGGATCATATTACGGATTGCCGGAGTTACGGTCATAATTTCAAATGCCGGAGCAACACCACCGTCAACAGTAGGAATCAGCTGTTGGGATACAACTGCATTTAGCACCATGGAAAGCTGTACTGCAATCTGGTGTTGCTGGTTAGGCGGAAATACATCGATGATACGGTCGATGGTATTGGCTGCGCCGATGGTATGAAGCGTTGAGAAAAGCAGATGGCCGGTTTCTGCGGCGGTCATTGCCACATTGATCGTCTCGTAATCACGCATTTCTCCCAGAAGAATCACATCCGGACTCTGACGCAGAGCCGCGCGCAGGGCAGCTACATAACTGTCAGTATCCACATGAATCTCCCGCTGACTGACGATACTCTTGTTGTGCCGGTGGAGAAATTCCAGAGGGTCTTCCAGAGTGATAATATGTTTTTCCTGATTCTGGTTGATCTGGTCAATGATACAGGCAAGGGTTGTTGATTTTCCGCTTCCTGCAGGACCGGTGATCAGTGTCATTCCTTTTCCGCCCAGACCGAGATTGATGATCGCATCCGGGATTCCCAGCATATGATAATCCGGAAGTCGGAAAGTGATCACACGGATCACAGCAGAGAGTGTACCTCTTTGCTTATAAGCACTGACACGAAAACGGGATACGCCCGGGATGGCAAAAGAAAAGTCATCATCCCCGTGAGAAAGCAGAGATCTCATATCTCTGTTGTCAGCAAGTTCATAAATTTCTTTTAAGAAGGCAGCGGTATCATCCGGTAAAAGACGTTCCTCATTCTCCATGGAAAGGACACCGTTTTTCCGAAGCGAAAGCGGACGTCCGGCAACCAGGAAAATATCGGACGCATTCTCTGCAACCGCCTGCTCTAACATAGCTCGTGCATTCATATATATTACTGCCACTCAAAATGTGTTGAAATATACTCAAACACATCGAGAAATTGAAGCCCT
>ENA-OUQI01002120-OUQI01002120.1-human-gut-metagenome-genome-assembly--contig:-NODE-2120-length-10822-cov-4.886505_pt1 | contig 10822 bp, 9 predicted proteins | sample MGYA00237953_ERZ548840 | MGnify/ENA primary metagenome ERZ548840 (study PRJEB26490, sample SAMN05194690) | human gut metagenome | biome: terrestrial biome; feature: human-associated habitat; material... | reverse complement strand
CAGTAAATAGTAGCGGTAACGTCAAGTATAGCTTCACCGTTTCTATTTTCACGCTCGTTAAGATGTTCGATAGTCACAGCTATGCCGTGAGGAACTTCGTCATTAAGGTTATTGAGTGCCTTTTCTCTTATTATCTCAGCCATTATGACCTTTTCAGGCTGGTCTGTGAATTTATCATCAGGGAAGTAGTGCGGACCCTCCACAGCATTCTTTTCAAGATCTTCCATAATAATATCAAGACCGTCATTTTCAAGAACGCTCACCGGTACGATATCTATAAAATCAAAAAGCTTTGAATATTCTGCTATCACTGCGATAAGATCCTCTTTGTTTTCAAGAAGATCTATCTTGTTCAGCACAAGTATCACCTTAGTCTTGCCTGTCTTGAAGCCCTTTACAAGCTCACGCTCGTTTTCGGATATTTTCTTTGTGCAGTCAGCCATAAGGATAATAAGGTCAACCCCTGCAACAGACTCGTTCACAGCGTTGAGCATATGCTCGGAAAGCTTGTTTTTAGCCTTGTGCATACCGGGTGTGTCCATGAAAACAAACTGCGTTTCTCCCTTTGTGAGAACGCCTGTTATCTTTGTTCTTGTTGTCTGCGGCTTGTCGCTCACTGCGGCTATCTTTTCGCCCACAAGTGCGTTTAGCAATGAGGATTTGCCTGCGTTCGCACGTCCAACAATGGTGACGAACGCATTTTTTGAATTTGCATTTTTCTTGTTCATATATATTTTTCCTTATCTTTTTTTATCTTTGTCAGCAGGCGTTTTGAACACCCATACGAGCCACAGTATCACACCTGCGGCTAAAGCTATCCCTAGCCATATGTTTCTTGCAAAATAAGAGGCTATCGCCATAAAAGCATAATAGTCCCAGAATATCCTTATTCCCACAGCCACAGAAGCTACCGCCGCAATGAGTACAGCCCCTGCCGCACAGTCTTTAGCCTTTTTAGCAAGGGGGTTTTTATCTTTACACGCCATATCCACAGCGGCTTCAACAGCCGTGTTCACAAGCTCTAGTGAAATAACAAGCCCTATGCAGATATAAACTGCGGCAGTTTCGGCGGCGCTAAGTCCGTAAAATCGCATAAGCAGTATCACAAGCACTGCAACGCCAATGTGAAAACGCATATTGCGTTCTGTTTTTATACAGCTCACAATGCCCTCAAAGGCATAAACAAAGCCCTTGAAGAAACGTCCTATCCCTGTTTTACCTGTGTTCATGCTCGCCTAAGAACGTGGCGTCTCGGGATATGCCCAGATTGCCAAGTATAGCTTCTTCCTTTTCACGCATTATCCTCTCCTGAAGATTGCTTTCTTCATGGTCATAGCCAAGGAGATGAAGCATTGAATGTACTGTCAGAAAGCCTATCTCTCTTTCAAGAGAGTGTCCATATATCTCAGCCTGACGGTAAGCAGTTTCAAGGCTTATGACTATATCTCCCAGCAGGTAAGCGCCTGTTTCGTGGTTCATGTCAAAATCACCGTTCTCGCCAAGAGGAAAGCTCAGCACGTCTGTTGAGCGGTCTATGTTTCTATGCTCCTTGTTAAGCTCATGTATCTGCTCGTCATTCACAAAAGATACAGAAACTTCAAAATCATCATTGTGACCCTCATATTCCAATACAGCATGGCAACAGCGTCTTACAAGAAGCCTTATGCCAACAGGTATCTTTACCTCTGTCTGGTTGTTGGTTATCATTACTTTTACCTTGCCCATTACTTTTTCACATTCCTTTTTTGTTATATTTTTCATAAGCAAGGATTATGTCCTGCACAAGCTTGTGACGGACAACGTCCTTGTCGGTAAATCTGTTTATCGATATATCGTCAATGCCTTTGAGTACGTTCATTGCCTGAATAAGTCCTGACTTTCTCTGGTCAGGCAGATCTATCTGCGTTATATCGCCTGTTATGACTATCTTTGAGTTGAATCCAAGACGTGTAAGGAACATCTTCATCTGCTCGTGAGTGGTGTTCTGCGCTTCATCAAGGATAATGAAAGAATCGTCAAGTGTACGTCCTCTCATGTATGCCAGCGGAGCGACTTCGATACAGCCACGCTCCTGCTGTTTGGCGAAAGTGTCAGGACCGAGCATTTCAAAAAGTGCGTCATAAAGCGGTCTGAGATATGGGTCTACCTTACATTGCAGGTCGCCCGGAAGAAAGCCCAGCTTTTCTCCTGCTTCAACCGCAGGACGTGTGAGGATTATCTTCTCCACCTCGTGTGCCTTGAAAGCTTTTACAGCCATTGCCACCGCAAGATAAGTCTTGCCCGTTCCCGCAGGACCAATGCCCATGACGATAGTCTTTTTCCTTATTGCTTCAACATATCTTTTCTGACCGAGAGTTTTCGGCTTGACGAGCTTTCCGCTCACCGTCACGCACACTCCGTCATCAGACATATGCTTTATCTCATACTGCTTGCCCTCACGCACAAGTGTGAAAACATATCTTATAGTCTGCTCAGTGATAGCCTCGCCCTTGTTGATAAGAGCAATAAGGCTGTTTATAGCTTCCGAGGCGTTAAATACGTTCTCTTCATCGCCTGTTATCTTGATGTCGTCACCTCTGCCGAGAATCACAACATTATACTCTTTTTGGATAAGATTAACATTCTCGTCATAATTGCCGAAAAGGCTGAGCACAGTTTCCATTCTGTCCACGCTGATAAGTTTTTCCGCCATTAGCACAACTTCCTCTTTTTTTGTTCTGATATACCTATTATATAAAGTTATTATATCACATTTTTCCTCTGATTGCAACAATCTCAGTAAGATTTAACACTTTTTTTATGCACCTTTTCACACTTTTTGATCATTTCTTAATAAAAAATTCCACCTCTCTGCAAAGCTCGCCATATAGGGTGTATGTTACAGTAGCGGTTACTCCGTTTTCCGTCACATTGTCCTCCACTTGCCGGTCTTTAATCTCATAGTCTGAGAGAAAATTTTCCTCATATAAATACGCCTTTTCATGAACGGCGTCAAGTGCCTGCTGTTCTGTCAGGGTGTCTTGTGAAAATTTATATTCTTCAAGTTCGCAGGTGGTTATGCCAAAAGGCATTTCAAGCCCGAAAAGCGACAGGGGAGAATATCTCTGCTCATTTTTCCAGTAACCCTCAGGCTTTGAGAAAAAAAGAGGGATATCAGCGTCAAACACAGTGAAAAAACGCTTTGTATCTCTCTTGCCTGTCGTCTTTTCTGCCTTGTCCTCAAAGGGCTGTGTGAATGTGACAGTGCGCTCAAAAGTGCCTAGTATCTTACCCTTTGAGCGTGCATAGCTTGTCTTTGTTTCAACGTTTTCCTTGCCGTCTATCCAGCTTGATTTTGATGTGATGATCTCACCGCCTACAACGATATCGCCCTTTGTCACACCGCTTCCCACAGGTATCTTTAGCTGTCCGTCATAAACCTCGATTTTTTCGATAACTCCGTTTTCGCAGGCAACAAGATTCGAGGGATAGCGGTTTGACTCACGCTTTGTGTCACCCTCAGTTTCGATAACGTCGATTATCAGCGTGTCGCCCTTGCGTGTTATGCCTGCCCATGATATGCCCTCCACCTTTTGCTTTAACGCACGTTCTGTGACTATAAGGTCAATGCTTGGGATATAAGTGCCGGTTTCAACGCCCTCCTCTTTAAGCACCGACATAACGCCTTTTCTGATATTTTCATCATCACTGAGTATGTCAAACCTCACCACCACGTTTGATAGATAGAAGCACGAAAGCATGACAGCCGCAGTGCCTATGACAAGTCCTCCTCTTCCGAAAAAACGTTTTGCAAGAACAAAGCTTCCGTGACGTTTTGTGGCGGTGTATTCAAGCCCAAGTTCATCGCATAGTCTTTCAAGTGCCTTACAGTGTTCTGCAGGCATACGCAAAGTGAGCTTTCCGTTCTTTTCACACATTTTGCTAACGGGAAGCTTATCCGACATTATCCTGCGGAAAAACTTGGTGAAGCTGTCCCCTGTGATAACATAGTCTATATAACCGAAAATCATTATCCTCTCTCCCTGATACTTCTTGACACAAGCTTGACTGACTCTATTTTTCCTCTTATCTCCACGCTGTCAGAGCAGAAATTTGACATTGTTAGTCCGCTGCCCCATATCTCTATCTCAAAAGAGCCTGTCAGCACCTTTGCCATTATCTCACTGCATTCCACTATCTGCTTGCAGTTTTCGATAACGGCGGCTCTGTCGTCGGTTATGCTTATGTATGAGCTTAGTGCGGTCAATTCTTTTGTCATGCCGAAAAATCTTAAAAATGGTATCTTCTTCATTTTTGCGTCCTCCGTTCATTGTTTTATGCTTAATTATATTATTAGACAGACTGACATATACTTAAAAAGTAAAAGTAGGGAGGTAATAAAAATGTTGAAAAGACTTGCAAAGGAGCTTTGCATATACATACTTGCGGGGGTGGTCATATGGTTCTGCATTATCACCATATCAGGGGGCGAGAGCGTAAAGCTTGGTATCTCCGAAGCCGTTGACCGCTGTATGAATATCATAATCCCGTCGCTGTTCGTTTTTATGGCGCTGTCGCAGATACTTGTTTCAAGTGGGCTTTACTACTGCGTTTCAATGCCTTTTTATCCTATATCGAGATTTATAATGGGCATACCGCCTCAGCTTTTCTTTGTATTTCTTCTTGGCAATACCGCAGGCTATCCTGTGGGAGTAAAGTTTCTTTCGGATCTGTGTCAGAGAAAGATAATATCCCAGCGTACTGCAAAGATAATGTCCTGCTTTTGCTGCTGTGGAGGGCCTGCTTTCTATTCTGGTACAGTGGGTCTTGCAGTGTTTGGTTGTACAGGAGCAGGCATTGCAGTGTTCGTATCCATACTAGCGGCAAATTTTCTCACTGCACTTGTTCTCGGCAGAGCTATAAATGAGGATAAGAAAACATCAAAGCCGACTTTCAGACTTGACGGCAGAATGTTCACCGACAGCGTTATATCAGCAGGAAAGTCGCTTTTTACTATCTGCGTTATGATAGTCTTTTTCGGAGCGTTTATGTCCTCTCTTGAATGTTGCGGAGCGTTCAGCTTTCTGAAAAATGCGTTTTCACTGTCAGAAAACGAGCTTGTGCTTGTGAAAAGCTGTCTTGAAATAACCTCTCTCACTGAGCTTTCGGAAAGTCCATTTTATCTTCTGCCATTTATAGCCGCTGTCTGCTCCTTCGGTGGTCTGTGTGTGATTATACAAATAGCTGCACTTGGCGTGGATTTCTCCCTTGTGCCGTTTTTTATCTCACGTTTGACATCAGCCTTTTTGTCCGCTGTCATATGCCGTTTTATCTATCCTTTCTTTATTCCTGATTCAGTTCTGACTTCTGTTACAAATAATGTTAAATTCGTCAAAGTGAACAATTTTGTTCCCTCGTTTTGCTTGATTATGATGATTTTATTACTAACTCTGAAGAAAAGACTAGCATTTTCTAAAACAGTATGATATAATTAATAACAAATGAAAAAAGATTAACTTATCTTAAAGGAGTTGTATAAATCATGGCAAAGAAGAGCTATTTTGGTAACAGAATTTCACCGTCATGTTCTTACTGCCTTTTCGGCAACAGATCAAGAGAAGGAAATAAGGTCCTTTGTGAGAAGCAGGGTCTGGTAGACGCTGATTATAGCTGTAAGAAGTGGGTCTATGATCCTATCAAGCGTGTTCCAAAGAAACAGCTTAACATTCCAAATCAGGAAGACGATGTTATCTGATACATAAAATATGCCGTACATTTTTTGGTGTACGGCTTTTATATTGCAAAAGATCCGCAGAGCGTTTTGTTTCGCCCTGCGGATCTTTCTATCTTATATCCTTATATCTTTTTTATCTTCGTGTAATTTGCCATTATCTTCTTTGTGCCACGATTATCAAATGCTATCTCAACAAGAGTATCGTTAGCCATAGGTTTTGAGCTTAAAACAGTGCCTTCACCGAATATCTTGTGCAAAACTCTGTCACCGGGGGCAAAAGTTTCAGTATTCACAGAAAAATTGCTCTTATCAGCCTTTCGCTGAGCCAATTGCTGTTGCAGGCTCATGCTGTGAGGCTTTTCATAGCCGTTGAGATAAGGTGAAGCCTTAGTTTCCTCGGCTTGCTTTTCTATGCAATCGGCAGGAAGCTCCTTTATAAAGCGTGATATCCTGTTTCTGTCAGTGCGACCGTAAAGCATACGTTCCTCTGCGTGGGTAAGATAAAGCTTTTCCTTTGCTCGTGTCACCGCAACATATGCAAGTCTGCGCTCCTCTTCCGTGTCAGCTTCTGATTCAAGACTTCTTGATGACGGGAAGATGTTGTCCTCCATGCCTACCACGAAAACTATAGGGAACTCAAGACCCTTTGCAGAGTGCATTGTCATAAGCACAACATAGTCAGCGTCAGAGTCGAGATTGTCAACGTCAGTGTAAAGTGATATTTCCTCCAAAAATCCCGACAGCGACGGCTCGTCAGCATTTTCTTCGTAGCTTGACATGGTGGATTTAAGCTCGTTGATGTTTTCAAGACGTGTAAGACCCTCGTCGCCCTGCATTTCAAGATGGCGCTTGTAGCCTGTCATATCAAGAAGCTTGTCCAAAAGCTCCGCAAGTGGCAGAGTGTCAGAAAGCTCAGTAAGCTCTGAGAGCATATCGCCCACAGGCATAAGCTGTTTTGAACGCTTCACAAGTGGAGCAAGCATATCGGCTTCCTGCATGATGTGGATAGGTGAATCCCCAAGGTCTGAGGTTATCTGCTCCAGTGCATTTACGGTGGCTTCGCCGATACCACGTTTCGGCTCGTTGATTATTCTTCTCAGACGGAGAAAGTCGAAATGGTTGTTTATAACAGAAAGATAAGCGAGGATATCCTTTATTTCCTTTCTGTCATAGAATTTCAGACCGCCTATTATTTTATATGGTATTCCACTTTGTATGAACGTCTGCTCCAAAGCGTTCGATTGTGCGTTCATTCGGTAGAGAATGGCATGGTCGTTGTATTTTCTGCCCTTGTTTATGTCCTCTAAAATAGTGTCAGCCACGAATTTTGCTTCACTGCGCTCGCTTGAAGCCTTGTATACTGTTACCTTTTCACCGTCACCCGAAGCTGTCCACAGATTTTTGCCCTTTCTGCCCTGATTGTTGCTTATAAGCTGATTTGCGCAGTTAAGAATGTTCTGGGTCGAGCGGTAATTCTGTTCAAGCTTTATAACATCAGTGTCAGCATTGCAGTCGAACTGCTCCTCAAAGTTGAGGATGTTCTCGATAGTCGCACCACGGAACTTATAGATACTCTGGTCGTCATCACCTACAACGCACAGGTTGTTATACTTCTGTGACAGCAGCGAAACAAGTCTGAACTGTGCCTTGTTGGTGTCCTGATACTCGTCTACCATTATATATTTATACAAGTTCTGATAGTGGTCGAGGACGTCAGGAAACTGCTCAAAAAGCTTGACTGTGTGGCAGATCATGTCGTCGAAGTCCATAGCGTTTGCGGCTTTAAGCTTCTTCTGATAGTGCTTGTATACCTTGCCTATGGTCAGATTACGATAATCTCCTGCGGCTGAGGCGATGTATTCATCAGGCTCTTGGAGCAGGTCTTTAGCGTGGGATATCTCGCTGAGTATCGTTCTCGGTGGAAACATCTTCTCGGATATGCCAAGCTCTCTCAATATGCTTTTTACAGTTCTCTGAGAGTCGTCTGAATCATATATGGTGAAACTGCTTGAAAACCCAAGCTTGTCACATTCACGCCTGAGTATCCTTGCGCAGGCGGAGTGGAAAGTCGCCGCTGTTATGCCCTGACCTGCCTCTCCCAACATTCCTGCAAGACGTTCTTTAAGCTCGCCTGCCGCCTTGTTTGTGAACGTGATAGCAAGTATGCTCCACGGCTTTATGCAGTCATATGCCACAATGTCTGCGAGGGTAGAAGCGTCGTTTGTCTTGCCGTCAATGTAGTCTTTGAGAAACTGTATGTCCTGCTCAGAGGGCGTGCCGTAGGTCTGCTCTGTGTTGTATGCGTTGCCGAAGTATATCATGTTTGCGATGCGGTTTACCAAAACAGTGGTCTTGCCGCTTCCTGCTCCTGCCAGTATAAGGAGAGGTCCTTTTATTTTGAACACAGCCTTGCGCTGTTGATCGTTCATTCGTGAAAAATATTTTTCAAGTGCTTTTCTTTTAAGAGCCGTAAACTGCTCCATTATATACACCTCCGTAAAATTTCTTTTATGCCGTATCCTACATTATAGCATATTTTTTCTATCTTGAAAAGGGCGGCGGCAAATTTTTTTCACATGAATAACAGTGGGTATGTTTTCCAATAATACATTAAATCAAATATTATGAACGGAGGAACATATATGAAAGCTGTTGTTTTATGCGGAGGACGTGGAGAAAGATTGATGCCCATGACAGACAGGCGACCTGCGGCTCTTCTGAGATTATGCGGAAAAGAAGTTCTGCTTTTTACTCTTGAAATGCTGGAGAAAGCAGGCTTTGAAGAAGCTGTCCTTGCGGTGGGCTATGGTTCTGAACAGGTAGAAAGGCTTCTTGATGAAAAATACTCAGGTAAGATAAAGCTCCATATGATAAACACCGCAGGCAAAAGCACTGTGCAGGCTGTTAGAACAGCAATGTGCGATGAAACAGAAATTCTTGCCGTGGAATGTAACTGTATCTGCACTCACCCTCTTGATGAGATTATAAAAGTTCATTTGAGCCACGATACCTTTTGTACGGCTCTGACTTATGATACTGAAAACAAGCCTGCTGGCATATATATAGTGAAAAGAGAGCTTTTTGATAGTCTTAATCCTGAAAAGCCTACGGATATGACGGAGGATATTATCCCCGAGGCTGTGAAAAGTGGCGAAGCTGTCCTGCTTGATGGAAAAGGCTATTATAAAAGGATAACCACGCCTGAGGCTTTTCTTGATTGTCAAAGGCATATGCTTTACAACGAAAATATGTCACAAAGGCTGACGGAAAATAATTTCAGCGGTGCGGCAATAGGTGAGCCTGTTTATATAGGAGAGAACGTTTCTGTCATGTCAGGGTCGGTCATAGAAAGCGGAAGCGTCATAGACAATAACGCTGTTGTAAAGGGCGGCAAGGTGAACGGATATGTTGGCATAGGCTCTGTGGTATCTGAACGCTGTGATATAAACAGTGCAGTGGTATGCCGTGGGGCTGTCCTTGACAGCGGTGTGAAGTGCGGTGAATATTCCGTCATAGGCGAAAAGGCTCATATCGCAAGTGAAGCCGTCATCGAGAAAGGCGTAGGCATATGGTCCGGAAAAACTGTGGAAAAGGGTGTAAGACTTTATGAAAACATGAAAAAATCATCTGACAGCCGACTTGCGATAGACGAAAACGGCGAGTGCAGCTTATGGGGCGGTGAAGCCACAGCGCAAAAGGCTCTGCTTTTTGGACTTTGTGCCGCAAGCGCTGCAAAAAAAGGCGGAAGTATAGTGACAGCCTATGGCTCTGACGAAAGCCTTTTGCTCAAACAAGCCCTTGACTGCGGCATATGTCAGGCTGGAGTGAACGTGTACAGTATAGGCAGAGCAGGCATTTCAGAGCTTTCTTATGCTGTGAACAGATTTGGCGGAGAGTTCGGCATTCTCATAGGCGCAAACATTTCAGGTCATGCAAGGCTTATTTCGGCAGGGGGAATGTTGCCTGATGAAAAGCTTCTTGACCGCATTGGAAGCATAGCTGACGACAGAGCTTATCGCAGTGTGGGGCTTTCTCAGACGGGTTGTGTGACAGATTTTTCAGCGGTGAGGGAGATATACGTCGCAGAGCTTGAAAAAATACTCCCTGACCGATTTAAAGGCGTAAATGTGGATATCCGCGCATATGATGTTAAAAAGGCGACCCTTGCCGACAGACTCTTTCATGGCAGGAACGATATAGACGGCGAGCGTATAGTATTCAATCTTTCCGCAGACGGCACAAAAGTATCAGCTTACAGTGAGAAAACAAGCTATGTCATGTGGGAAAAGCTGGTGGCAATGTATGCGGGGGTGTGCTTTGAAAAGGGGCTTGCGGTGGCATTGCCTGAGAATTTCCCCTCTAATGCCGATGCCGCTGCTGAAGACCACTGTGGCAGGCTTTACCGATACGAAAACAATGCTGACATAGCAAAGGACGTTGCCGTTTCGACCCATAATATGTTTGCCTATGACGGACTTTACCTTGCGTCAGCGGTGACGTCTTATCTGTCAGAGCAGGGGATAACGCTACAAAAAGCTCTCTGTGATGTGCCTGACGCATACACTTCAAGCCGATTTGTTGGCATAACAATGAGCCGTGAAAACAAGGAAAAGATATTTTCAGAGCTTGGCTGTTCGGCAGAGGGTGAGATAACAAGTGGCAAGACCCACGCAGTTATCAGACTGCTGAGGGATAAAAAAGGTATAACAGTGTTTGCAGAAAGTGTGAGTTGCGAGCAGGCGGCTGCCTTTTGCGAGGATATAACAAGCAGGATAAAGGGCATATTCAGATAAATGTAATAAATTGCTATTGACATTGAGACGAAAATGGAGTACAATATAATCAGATATTTTTGTTCGGACAAAGGCGGCTCATGCCGCTGTATTTAAACTGCGTTCATCACACCATTTTGTCTTTCTTTGAGGCTTTAAGCGTTTTTGACAGCACATGATAATAAAGCCCAAACGCAGCGGTATATTGAATCTAAACGGAAAAATCGAATATTATTTGAGCATGATAAAATGCAGCAGGAAGGAGATAATTGCTCCTGCCGTATGTTTGTGCTGCTTTTTTGCGGCATTTTGTGCCTTTGAAGGCTTAAAAGCGGAG
>ENA-OUQI01002119-OUQI01002119.1-human-gut-metagenome-genome-assembly--contig:-NODE-2119-length-10823-cov-4.890416_pt1 | contig 10823 bp, 10 predicted proteins | sample MGYA00237953_ERZ548840 | MGnify/ENA primary metagenome ERZ548840 (study PRJEB26490, sample SAMN05194690) | human gut metagenome | biome: terrestrial biome; feature: human-associated habitat; material... | reverse complement strand
TGAATAACTGCCAGATATTGAATTTTCAAGGTGCATAGCTAAAATTTATGTGCGAAGTTTGAGTTTATAATTAAAATTGTACTTTAAAAAGCACAATCACAACAAAGCCCGTGTTCAACTAGCTGAAAAGCTGATAAACACTGGTTTTATGACCTTTTTAGTAGAATTGTAAAATTCTAATACAATCAAAGTATTGCTTGTTTTGTTATAATCCGTGTGTTATATTAGACATGTAAATGATTTTTGCTCAAATCATTGCAGGGCTTACCCTCTTCCTTGGGTAGGCCCTTTTTATTTCTCGTCATTTTGTGGTGTATTTACACCTCTTACCCTTGTAGATACTATAGCTCCTAAAGGAACCATATTTACAGTCACCTGACCATCAGCTTTTCGCGTAATCAGTGTACCACCTCTCTGTATATAACTCTTATCAATATCTTTATATCCAAGATAATCTATCGACATTCCATATGTCATCTGGATTCCCTTATATATAAGTGAAAGTGTATTCAGATGGTCATGTCCGCAAAACATCCATTTAATAACACCATTCTCCACTGCTTTGTTAAAAAATATTCCTTCAAACTTTGAAATTCCAAAATGCTCATTCTTCTCAGCAATACTGCCATGCTGATATATTACGCTTTTATCACCAAGCTTCATCTTACGGTATGCTTCCTTAAATTCCGCAGGCGGCATGTGGAAAAATGCCATCGCCTTAATATCCGGATTACATTTTTTCAAGTCATTAAGCCTGTTCATGCACCACTCAACCTGATCATCATGTATCCGGTCAAATCCGCTGTAAAACCAGCCTCCTTCACCATACATATTAGAATCAAGCATAACAAGTGGCAATAAAACATTTTCATCTGAGCCGGTAAGATTAATAAAGAAGTTTCCTACACCTGTAAGTTCTTTCCTACCTTCTGTAAATATGCAGTATTTCCCTTTCTTATAAATTTGCGCAAGTTCTTCCTTATTACAAGTCGAACCCATCTCGCAGTCGTGATTACCAAAAACAAGTGTATACGGAATTGCAAAGCTGTCCATGAATTTCATCAGCTTGTACGCCTGCTTTCTGTTATTAAGCGTACCCACCTTCGGCAGAAATGGAAATATAGAATCTCCAGTTAGCACTATCATATCAGGCTTTGCTTTATGAATAATCTTTGTTACTGCATTTAGCGCCAGCTTATCCTTCTTTCTTGATATAAAACCAAATCCCAGATGAAGGTCTGTAAGCTGCAATATCTTAAAATCTTTATTCTTATCAATTGTATATGTAAATGTTTCATTGTCTGTCTGCTTTAAATTGTCCGATTTATACATACTTTCATGCCTTTCTTTCTGGCACTAAAGTTAATGCCGGTGATATATTTAGCTGAGCGGAATTAATGCGCCGATAGCTGAAACTATCGTCGATACTACCATAAGAATCTGAAATGGCAGCGTTCCTATCACTCCACATATAGGACTGGCTCCTGCTTTCTTTCTTGATTTACCATATGTCAGAACGAGCATTATGCTCACCAGTACAACTACACCACTCATAATTCTTGTAAGTATTATAAAACTGCTTACTCCGAATATTGCAAATAATATACATGGAACTGTCGCTATAAGCCAGCTTACACGGTTGCCGATTCCAACCTGCTCATGCACGACATCTCTTAAAGCAAGTGTGTTACTCCAGAATGTTGTAAGCAGTGCAAAAAGCGAAAAGATACCTGCAAGAATAACTGCCCATTTTCCGATGCTCTCTCCAAGCTGCATATAAGCAAGTTCCTTATCTATTGTTCCCTTAGTTCCAAGAAGAACGGTAAGTGTTACAACAAGCACGAACGCTGACGACAGACCAAATCCTATGAATATTGATTTTCTTATCTTGCCCGGATTGCCGTCAAGCCCTTTAACGACCTGAATAACCGCCTGATTAGCTGATGTCGCAAATACAACCATACTATACAGCGCAAGCAGATTATTCCAATGGAAAGGTGCTGTATAGAATCCATTAACTGGATGTGTAAATGTTCCTACTGTCATAACTGCAACTATTCCCATAAGAAGTATTACAGCGTATTTCTGTGCAATTCCTACCGCCTTCATTCCCATAAATACAACAATTCCGGCAATTACATAATATATTATCTGCGCTGCCCACAGTGGAAGTCCGAACCAGTTCACAAATATCTGTGCCCCACCGTTAATATTGCCGCTCACTCCTATCATAATCGCAAGCCCATACACCACGAAAACAATCCAGCTGAATACCTTCTTCATAACTCCGTGGAACAATTCCCCCTCAAAGCTTTTTACAAGCTGTACACCACCGTTGTTATACGAAAGTTCCGCAATTATAAGATGTAGAATTACATTAATGATGTAAGCCGCTCCTACCATCCAGATGACATCAATCATACTATTCTTCGTTGCAAGATACGGAACTGCTATTATTCCCGTTCCTATACTGTTTCCCACAATCATGCTTATTGCCTCAAATGTGGTGAGCTTTGCTTCTGATTTTATTGCCATGTGTGCCTCCTTTTTACTTAGAATATAATGCATCATTTCTAGAAAGAAGATATACACAATATTGATTCATACTTATTCCTTCTTTCTTAGAATGTTCTACAAGAGAACGATGCAGACTTCGAGGTATTCTAAGTTTAAACTGCCCTGAATATTCGTCTAAGCTATCCGGTTCATGTATCTCTATTCCTTCTTCCAAAGCTGCCTCTAACCATGCCTTTTTGGCATCAATAGCATTTGCTACTGCTGACTCAATAGTTTCACCACATGTAAGACATCCCGGAAGTTCTGGATACGAAACTACATATCCGCCTTCTTCTCTATCCTCTATAATTTCCATACGATAATTCATTGCCATATAATCGTTAAGCGTTTTCATTATTCATTGCCTCACTTTCAACAATCTCTTTTACCATCTCTACATATACTTTTTTAATTGGTTCGTGTCTGGGTATTGTAATTGGCTGACAGCCTGGTTTCCTAAATGTATAATGACTGCTTCCACTCCTCGGCGCATTCATTTTATAACCATAGCTTTCCATTACTTTTCTTAATTCATCAAAACGAATATCCTTTGATAAATTAGATATTCTCATTAATAATTTATCCCATTTGGACATTACAAATACCCCCTATCTATATTATATATGGTGTCATATACGGTGTCAATCTATTTCAAAATTATCTCATGTAATTGTATATGTATATTATCATTATTTTATATCATATTCAATATATCATATATAAACATTTTATTAAGTATAGTATCCATCCGTATTTGACCACAACCGCCCCCAGTGCTATATTATGTACAAAAAACGCGCATACAGAAAAGGAACAAACGCAATGAGCAGAAATGATGAAAACAATTATACACTGCGTCCTCTTACTATAGATGACGCTGAAGAATACAATGCACTCTTAAGATATGCCTTTCAGGTAACAGAACAGGAGCTTGCTGAGACAGGCTGGAAGGATGATGAGATTACCCAGTCCAAATTCCCAGTTCTTCAAAGAGCTGATGTACTTGGCTGCTTCAATGGTAATGATCTGATTGCACAGTTTGCGGTGTATCCACTTGATATGAACATTTACGGTGTTAAATACAGTGTAGGTTTCGTTACAAGCGTATGTACTTATCCTGAATACACAGGACATGGAATTATGAAAAGACTGATGATTCAGAGCCTTATACGAATGAGAGATGCTCACAAATCATTTGCTTTGCTGTATCCTTATTCAATTCCATTATACCGTGGTCTTGGCTGGGAAATTATCTCTAACAAGATGACTTATACAATCAAGGATACACAGATTCCAAGAAAGCTTAATGAGCCCGGTTATGTCAGACGAGTTTCATGGGACGACAAAGAATTTAAAGAACTTCATACCAAATTTGCTGAAAAGACTCATGGCTGTCTATATAGAAATAACCTTGCATGGGAAGAATACTGGCGCTGGGACGAGGACGACACTTCTGTTGCCATCTATTATTCTAAGGACGATGTTCCTTACGGATATATGGTATACATGATAAGTTCTGATGTCATGCATGTTAAAGAAATGATTTATCTTAACCGCGAGGCACAGCTTGGCTTGTGGGAATTCATACATGCCCACGATTCAATGATTGACGAGGTCCGTGGAAACAATTACTACAGTGAGCCAATCGCATTTGAACTTGATGACAGCGATATTAAAGAGACAATCCGCCCATACACAATGGGTCGAATTATTGATATCAGACAATTCTTTGCCAAATATGCATGCGACCCGGACGAGCCTTCTGTATGTATACGCTTCTACATTGAAGATGACCTCCTTGCATGGAACAACGGTTACTTTACATACCTTTTTGATAATGGAAAATGTATTGAAACCGAACAGCAGCCTGATTACGAAGTATCCATGTCAATCGGCACATTAACTACATTAATGCTTGGTTACAAGACTGCTGAAAAGCTTCACGTCATGGACAAGATACAGGCATCAGATGAAGCTGTTGAACATCTGGATGACATACTTTTCCATAGAATTCCGTATGTGTCGGATTATATCTGATTATGATGCTGATATGATTTTTTAACACAAAAGCCCATAGAATCTGCTTCTATGGGCTTTCCTATCAATTATTATTCAATTTCTCATTCCTTATAACCAATATTATTGTTACCAAAACATTTGTAATATGAAATACCTGTTAATTTCTCAATTACATTTCTTGTTTCCTCAGAAACGTCCTCTTTTCTACCACCTGCATGGACTCTGTCAAGCTCGTCAATGACAATCTTACACCTGTATAGAAGAATGGCAGTGGTGAATCCTTGCCAAGCATTCCGATGAAGAAGCATAAGCGGAATACCTGTAAGTATAAAGAATCTTCTTCGTCCAAACTTCCTTCCAAGCTTAGTTCTGTAAAAGCTGTCTGTAATAAATCCCATCAAAGGATTAAGAATTACATCAAGATATGTTGCAATTGAAAATATAAGTGTAGCCTTAACAACCGACATATTACAAAATATCAAGTGTTAAAAAATAGAAAGTTTAATAAAAATGTGCTATAAAATATATATCATTAACATTTGGGGGTATTTATGTTAAATATTACAGAAAAATCAGAAGATGAAGCTGCTAAAGACTATGTACTCAGACAGCTTATTGACAACATTGTCCACACCAACCTGCTGCCGGGTCAGAAGCTTGAAGCACCTGAACTCTGCTCACTTATGCATGTCAGCAATAATCCTTTACGCGAGGCAGAATTAGAGCTTGCCCAGTCAAAGCTGATAGAGATAAAACCTAAGATTGGCGCATATGTATCATATGTCAATACAGATATCGTAGAACAGCTCCGCGACTTGCGCTGTGTACTTGAGACGCAGCTTGCTGTTGAAGCATGCGATATACTGACAAAGAACCAGCTTGATTCCTTATATGAAAATGTAGCTTTATGGGAAATGTATATCAAACGAGGTGATGAAGAAAAGATTTTCACACTTGATAAAGAATTTCACGGAAGCCTGTATAAAATGTGTGGCAAAACAGTTTGGTATAACCTTGTCGAAAGCATGGCACCACATTTTGACAGAACTACAGTCTTAAGTTTCAGATGCAAGGAAACAGGAAGAATCTTAAAAGACCATGGTGAACTTGTAGCTGCCATCGAGAAGAAAGACAAAGAAAAAGCTGCCCATATATCACAGCGACATATGAGCAGATATTCTGAAAATATTGATGCAATCAGGAAAATGTTCCCTGAGTACTTTAATGATTAAATACGTGTTGTCCACTTTCCACAGTCCCACACATCAGTCGCAAGACCATCGTAGAACTCCGGTTCGTGGCACACCATAAGTATACTGCCCTTATATGCCATAAGGGCTCTTTTTAATTCATCCTTGGCATCCACATCAAGGTGGTTAGTAGGCTCATCAAGCACAAGAATGTTGCTCTCCCGGTTAATCAGCTTGCACAGACGCACCTTTGCCTGCTCTCCACCAGAAAGAACCTTAACCTTGCTCTCGATATGCTTGGTTGTAAGACCACATTTGGCAAGGGCTGAACGAACCTCATACTGTGTATATCCTGGAAATTCCTGCCATATCTCCTCAAGACATGTAGTTTCAATTCCAGCCGTAGTCTCCTGTTCGAAATATCCTATCTCAAGATAATCGCCCTGCTCAACATCACCTGACAGAGGCTTGATAAGTCCTAATATACTCTTCAATAATGTAGATTTACCTATACCGTTAGCACCAGTAAGCACAATCTTCTGGCCTCGCTCCATCTCTAAGTTAAGCGGACTTGAAAGCGGCTCATCATAACCGATAACAAGGTCGTGTGTCTGGAAAATATATCTTCCCGGTGTTCTCGCAGTCTTGAAATTAAACTCTGGCTTTGGCTTCTCTGCTGCCAGCTCTATAATATCCATATTATCAAGCTTCTTCTGTCTCGACATCGCCATATTTCTTGTGGCAACCCTCGCCTTATTTCTTGCAACGAAATCCTTAAGCTCCGCAATCTCCTGCTGCTGCTTATTGTAAGCCGCCTCAAGCTGTGCCTTCTTCACGGCATACACCTTCTGGAAATTATCATAATCGCCTGTATAACGGTTCAGCTCCTGATTATCCATATGATAAATAACATTTATAACACTGTTAAGGAATGGGATATCATGCGATATCAGTATAAATGCGTTCTCATAGTCCTGCAGATATCTCTTAAGCCACTCAATATGCTCCTTATCAAGATAGTTAGTAGGCTCATCAAGAAGAAGGATGTCCGGTTTTTCAAGAAGCAGCTTGCCAAGCAGTACCTTAGTTCTCTGTCCGCCTGAAAGCTCAGTTACATCTTTATCAAGTCCAAGTTCAGATAGTCCCAATGCTCTTGCAACTTCCTCAACCTTCGCATCTATCATATAGAAATCATGCATTGTAAGAAGGTCCTGAATAGTTCCCGCTTCCGCCATCAGCTTGTCCATCTCCTCTGGTGATGCGTCGCCAAGCCCGGCGTATATCTCATTCATCTGATTCTCCATGTCATACAGAAAGTCAAATGCTGAAGCAAGCACTGACTGGATAGTCATGCCCTTCTCAAGAACAGCATGCTGGTCGAGATATCCGACTCTGACATTCTTAGCCCACTCAACCTTTCCCTCATCAGGCATAAGCTTGCCTGTTATTATATTCATAAATGTGGATTTACCTTCGCCGTTGGCTCCCACTAATCCAATCTTATCAAGCCTGTTAAGCTGGAAAGACACATTATTAAAAATCGCTCTGTCGCCAAATCCGTGTGTAAGTCCGGTTACTGTAAGTAAACTCATGGGGTGTTTCCTTTCGATATTCATTTGTCATTAAAATATACATATATCTACATTATATCATTTCTTTCAATCTAAATTAATTAGATTTTTTAATATTTCATAATTTTTTACACTTATCAATATTCGATGTATTTATTCGTTCAAGTTTTTTATCCTGACGACCTTTGTTATATATTTAAACTTATCATCTAATTCATCAAATATATTCCATAGTTGTGCATATAATCCCAATATATATAATATAAATGCAATACTATAATCTCCAGATTTAATTTTATTAAAATCTGACAACATCACGAAAAAAATAAAAGCTTCAATTAAGTATATTACAATTAATCCGAAACAAACAATCAATACATTTGTAACTATATTACTCTTATTTTTATATTTTGTTTCGTTACCAATTTTATTATTCAAATTTTTTTCTAACAGTTTAGGAACCCAGTAATTAAATAATATCATTAATATTGCACATATACATATTGCAAAATAATCGATTATCACATTTTCCAATTTAAATTGCAAACTTGTCAAATTTAACACAATACAAATAACACATAAAATATACATTATAGCACTTAGAAATTTTACAGTATTCAACTGAGTTTCTTTTTTAGAACGTTCCCAATCGTATTTTAGTAATAAAACAATATAATCTATTAATTTTTTCTTGTCCATAGCTAAACTTTTCTTATTATAATTGGTTGATTCTATTTTTTCTATAATATCCCATATATGTGAATCTTTTAATATTATCTTTTCATCTTTTCCATATGAATTTATGTTTGCTTTTAATTCATTTATTATCTGTAAAGTTTCTTTATATGATGAAGTTCCAAGTCTTTTTTCTATAGATCTTATTCTTTCTCTCCATTCTTTTCTTTCTGCAGTAATATACTGTAATCTGTTTTGTTTTGATGACATAATCAAACTAGATATAAATGCAATCATAGCCACAATAACAGATGAACCTAATATTTTATCCATAAATCATTTCCTTTTATAATGTTATTTAAATGTTAATCCAATTTTTCGCCTTTGCATACATCGTATATTTCTTCCAATAATTTAGTATACTAATCTAAGCCTATTATACAATGTCTTAAATAATTATCTTTTAAAATATTATTGATTTTAAAATCATATTATTAATCAACTTGCCTCTAGTATGCTTATCTTACCATAACTTATTTAACTTTAAAAACCCCGTTAACAATATATTGTCAACGGAGTTTTCGCTAAAAAGTTTATTTAGCAATTATTTTAACATCTTCATCTGAAAAAGACCACACAGGTGATCTTCTTAGATTGTTTAAAATAGAATGATCATCTTTTTCCCAAAATCTGCAAAAATTAAAGTTAGCGTGCATTCTTCCACAGGCATAAAACGTCATATCAACTAAATAAGCGCGACAATTTTCTTTGGTTTTTTCCGATGTAATCTTCTCTTTTATTATGTGTAAATATCTTAAATTAACTAAATTCTTTAATATTTTTTCATGTTGTTCGACTAATTCTATCGGATATAATATAACATTTGTTTTTAAACCCTTAATTATTTGATTAGTAATTATTTCAAGTAACTTCTCAACTTGTTGTGAAGATAACTCAGAATCTATTTCAATATTACTATCTTTATCCTCTTTTAATTTCCTAACCACATCATAAATTTCATCTTTCCATACAGTTGCTTTATGTTTACTTCTGCTGAACTGAATTGCTTTTGAAAAAGCCTCCATAAAATCTCTTGGTATTCCACCTGTTGCAATTACTAAATATTTTAATGAATCTGCTGTAAACAATCCCTGAATATCATTTTGACTCATCGTTTCATCTCCACACATTGCAATAAGCATATCAACCATACTTCTTTCAATTGCTTCTAAATTTGACAAATCACCATCCAATTCCACTTTTGAGTAATCATCCTTAACTGAAAAAATCACTTCATTATCATAGTTTATCTTTAATGAGGAAGGAAGTGTTACTACCTTATAACAAAAAATTCCCGTTTTAGTATTTTTTGATATAGCATGAAAGTATTGTAAAATGAACGGATGTGAATCTCTTTTTATCTGATAAAAATCATCTAAAAAAAGCATAATTCCTTTATCATTAATATACTTATATCCCTCAAACATAGTAATAAAATCTAATTGTAAATCATTAATCATTTCCGTTTTCGTTATTATTTTTTCCTGTGAAAATTTTTCTACAAAATCTAAACTTCTGTTATTTTCGGTCTTTTCTTCACTATTAAAACTTTTACTATATTTCAATTTTTCCGATAAATTTAAAGCAGCTTTTTTATATTTTAAAGCTATCATCGTATTTTCACTAAGCTCTTGCTTTCTAGATTTTTTCACTTCTTTTTTTTCATACTCTTTCTCCGATGCAGCAGAAGAATTAACAGATTGTACTGTTATTTCATTTGAGCAATTTTGTATTTCTTTGCATTTTTCTTTTAATATTTTAATATAATCTAAATAAGAAATTATACATTCTATTTCCTCTTTCTCTTTTTTTGCTTCTTCATTTCTATATTTTTTAAAAAATCCTGTTATTCCTTTATATTTTCTAGTATATTCTTCAGATTTTTTGGAACATTCGTTTTCTATTTCTTCCTGTATCTTATTTAAAATTGAATTAGCAATTTTAAGAACAATATTATTTTGATTATCTTTTCTCAACATTTGACAATCAACCAAAACATATGTATCTTCTATTCCTTCAAGAGATTTCATAATTAATGAAGTTTTTCCACAGCCTCTTCTAGCTTCTATAATGTTATTATTATATGATTGTATTTTCTTTACATTATTTGCCGCATCAATATAATTAATTACATTGTTTATATCAAAATCTACAATTTTTCTTCTTTTTTCTCTTTCAATTATATCAATCAATTTATCTACTCTGGCATCTCCTAATTTCATAATGTTTTTAACCCTCTTCTTTATTTGTAATAAAATTTATACTAAAATCCTCGCCTTATTTGTTTTTAGAGTATCATAAATATTTAATTTTATCAAGATAATAACACATATAAATTTACCTTATTATCTTTGTAAATATTTTTATAATATGCATGATTTTATGTCGCAATCGGTATTTTATTGTAACCTCAATAAATATCTGTTATGCTGTAAAATTGTGATTTATATACAATATTTAAATAGCAAATTTACAAGGAGGAACTAATGGAAGAATTATTCTCTGATTCTAAAGATACTGATGAGAGCTTTGAGTATGAAAATGAGTATCATGTCCACTATGAACATCAACATAGCCATCACTCTCACAAAAGACATAAAAAAAGTCATAAACTCCGGATTGCATTGATAGTTATTGCCTGCATTTTTGTTGCTTTAGGAATAACTGGTGCAATAGGAATTAATGTTGCAAAGAAAGAAGTTAATAATGTAAAACAGCAGGCATATGAACTTAAAGGTAATCTTAAAAATGT
>ENA-OUQI01002113-OUQI01002113.1-human-gut-metagenome-genome-assembly--contig:-NODE-2113-length-10865-cov-9.232655_pt1 | contig 10865 bp, 9 predicted proteins | sample MGYA00237953_ERZ548840 | MGnify/ENA primary metagenome ERZ548840 (study PRJEB26490, sample SAMN05194690) | human gut metagenome | biome: terrestrial biome; feature: human-associated habitat; material... | reverse complement strand
CCATCACAGATATGGGCATATGGCTCTATTCTCTTGAAGTCGGTCCGGTGCCAATTACTGTATCGGTTACCCATTTTTCGTTTGGATTATCTGCATGAAAATCTCTGTTTAAAACATTCTCTGCGATGAAGCCTGGATTTCTGGAAGGTCTGGTACAACCATCATAACGATGTTTCAAAGTGGATTTTATCTGCTTTTTGCGACAGATTCGTAAGATACGTTTGTCGTTTACGTCGATTTTATCATCATGATATAATTTGTCGTTTAATCGGCGATATCCCATGTCCGGATGCTGCTTATGCAATTCTTCCAATCTTTCTGCCAACTTCTGATTCAATTTGTCATTATCACTTTCTTTATGGTTTAATCATTTATAATAGGCTGCTCTGGAAACATGCCCAATCTTACATAATGAGCAGATAGAAAATTTCGTTTCTTCATGAAGCTCTTTGATTGCCAGATAAGTATGTTCGTTTCTTATTCGGTTTAGCCCCGTCTCCTTTCGATCTCCTCTAATTTTTTTAAGAATGCCACCTCCATTTCAGCATGTTCTTTTTCAGCACGTAAGATTTTAACTTCAGCACGGAGTTTTTCTAACTCACTCATTGAATCTAGAGATTTTCTTTTTCCACGATTATCCTTTAGAGCTTCTACACCTTTTGATTCATATTTAATAGTATAGTTACGTGCCTGCTGATAGGATACCTGATATTCTTCGGCTGTTTCGGCATAATTATGATCATGTGCAATACAATACTGTACGATTTCGATCCTTTCATCAAATGTGGTTTTTCTGCCTGTGGTCATGATATTGTTTCCCCCTGTTCCAGAAGATTTTAATACTTCACAACCATTATACTTCTTTATCCACTTTTTGAGTTGAGTTCCAGAACGAATCTGATACTTTTTTAATATTTCTGGGAATGTAAACTCATGAGACAAGTAATCTCTAACAGCTGCCTCTTTAGTTTCTTTTGAATAACGAGTAGTTTTAGAACCGGTTTTCAAACCGCTCCATCCAAAGGTTTCATAAAGTCGTTTCCAATCTTTTAAAGAACCTTGATTAATATCATAACGTTTACATATTTCTCTGAACCCATATGTTCCATCAATGTATTCAGAAACTATTTTGACTTTTTCTTCATAAGTAAATTTATGTTTGAATGCCATAAAGAAAGCTCCCTTCTAAATAAACAAGATTTTATTATTTCTCTTGTCTACTTAGAAGGGAGCATATCAATTGTGCGGCAGCCCCTCTTGGGTATAAAAACTAACCCCCCAACTCTTCCGGCAGTGCCTCAAAGAAAATATCCTTCCAGGCGCGTTTCAACTGTTTTTCATGAACTACATAAGGCTGTACTCCAATATATTTTGGAACGTTATCACTGACCAGGGATTTAGCGACTGCAAGAGCAACAGCTTTTCCCTGGTCATATGGTCTCTGGGTGCTGAGCCCTTTTACAAATCCTTGATTCATTTCTTGCGCAATCTCGAAATCCAGATCCGTGGTAAAGACAGCGATATCCGTCCGGTTCAAAGTTTTTAAGGCCTTGATGGCAAGAAGGGCCGGCCTGTCCCAGCTGACGTAAAGTGCCTGGATATCCGGATGTTCTGTGACCATTTCCAGACATACTTTGTAGGCATTTTCAATTTGAATAAATCCCTTTCTGGCAGTGATTTCAATGTTGGGATAGGACTCCCGCAATATTTTTTCGGCATAGTTATCACGCTCAGTAGTGCCGTAAAACATGGCACCGTGGATGATAAAACCGACTTTAGCATGAGTTTTATCCTTCAGATATTCACCGATCATGCGCCCTGTGTTAGTGCCGTTTTCCCGTTCGTTGACGGAGATACAGGAGACATAATCGTTGCGGTTGAAATTTTGCGGAACGTTGCTCAGAAAAACCAACCGTGTCATCCTGGACAGCTCCTGAAAGGCGGGGCCGGTTTCTACATCATCACTGGGAATAGCGATTACCGCATCCGGATGCTGCATTTTGATGCTTTCAAGCTGCATGTTCTGGAGTGCCGGATCGAAATGGGCATCCATGGTAGAAATAATGTCTATGCCATATTGTTCCAATTCATCCCGGATGCCTTTCTGGTGAAGGGCTGCCCATGCGGTTCCCGTATAGTGAAATGAGACGGCAACCTGGTAATGGCCCTTTTTCAAAAGTGCTTTTTCTTCCGTGGAGAGAGAAATGCTATCCGGTGAAACTGCCTGCTCGCCCAGGGGGCCGTTATCGATTATACGAGTGGAGTCACGCAGAACCAGATGAATATCGGCATACCGGGCAAGAGGGGATGCGGGGAGATGGTTGATACGGTCGAATAGTGCCTGTGATGCCAGTTCTGCCATCTGGTGGATATCTCTGTGAATACAGGATAGCGGCGGCGCAGTCAATTCACACCAGAGCATATCATCAAATCCGATGATGGAAATGTCACGAGGACAATCTTTTCCCAGTTCCCGAAGTGCCTTGAGCAGGAGCATGGTCAGTCGGTTGCCGCCGGTGATAATGGCGGTAGGAAGATATCGGCTGATGCTTTTTTGGATGTTCAGGCTGATGAGATCGTAGGACTGATACAGACTTATCTCAGCGATGCAGGAGCTGCTCAGAGTCCGGTTGGCACACAGCAAGGCTTTTTCATATCCGGCAATTTTTTCCTGTTTGGCAAGACTGTCTGTTTTTTCCACAAGAAACAGTACATTTTCGTGGCCGCTTTCAAAAAAATATGAGGTAGCAGATTGAAAGGCGGCATGATAATCAAATAAGATTCTGGGAGTGGTGTCATCATAAATATAACGCTCAACACAGATAAAGGGGATCCCTGATTCATAAAGAAACGAATAGTCAGAAGGATTGCTACTGGTGGGCGAGAAAAAAATACCGATTGTTTTGGCACTGGAAATCAGGTTTTTCAGTATACTTTGTTCTTCCTCCAGATTGTCGTTGCTGACAGCTGTGTAAAACTGGTACCCCTGGCTGGTTGCGTAAGCCTGCAGCTGGTTGCAGAGATCGCAGTAGAGAGCGCTTTTTATGTTTGGAAGAACGGCAACAATCTGGGAACTGCGTCCGCTTCGTATTTTTTGTACTTTCTTTTTGATTTTTTCCGAATATCCACTTTCTTCAATGATAGCTTCGATTTTATCCACTAGTTCCGGGCTGACATAGCGGGTATGGTTGATAACATGTGAGACTGTAGCGATGGAGACACCGGCCCTGGCAGCGATTTCTTTAATTGTCATAAAATTCCCCCTGATAGTTTGCGTGTGATTTACAGTCATTTTGAAATACGATCGATTTTCTAGTAACTAGTATAGCACAAAATGAAAAATGAAACGATATCAAAATAAAAATTTACGTAAAAAATTAAAACCGAGTATAGAAATTCATAAATTCACATAAAACAAGATGGATATATCGCTGAAATTAGTGCACTTTGCCAGAAAACTATTGACGGAAGTTGCCTGAAAGGAGTAATGTTTAGTTATCAGACAGGAGAACTCCTTCAGAAGAAGAAAATTTTACGTAAAATCAAAAATGGAACGAAAACATTTATTATCAGAGTGATAGAAAAACAGGAGGATTAAATTCATGAAAAAAAGTCTTAGATTCACAGCAGCAGGTCTTTCCGTATGTATGATGGCAGCTATGTTAGCAGGATGCGGTTCTTCTAGCAGTGCGACAACTGAAGCGGCAGCAGATTCCGCAGCAGAAACAGAAGTAAAAGACGGAGATGCTAAAAAGGGCGATTTATCTTTTGCATTCTGTACCAATACACTGAACAATACATTCCAGAGCTCCATTGATGCAAAACTTAGTGAGCTGTGCAAGGAGAATGGAGTTGCCTATACCTGTCTGGATCCGGATTACGATCTGAATAAGCAGCTGAGCCAGTTATCTGACTGTGCAAACAGCGGATATGATGCAGTATTTGTTATCCCGGTTGATTCTACAGGTATTACTTCCGGATTAGCAGAGATTTCAGAAGCAGGCATTCCGATTTTCAATGTAGATACAGCTGTTATTGATGATGATATTGACCAGTTTGTAACACAGTTTGTTGGAACCAATGCATATATGGCAGGTCAGCTGGTTGGCGAGCAGATGACGAAGGATTATCCGGATGGAGCTAAAATTGCAGTCCTGGATTTCCCGTCCAATGAAAGCTGCGTAGACCGTGTAAATGGCTTCCTTGAGGGCTTAGGTGATCAGAAAGACAAATTTGACATCGTAGCACAGCAGGATGGTGGTGCTGCACTGGATCAGTCCATGGGACTGGCTGAGGATATTATCACAGCAAATCCGGATCTGGAAGCATTCTTCTGTATCAATGACCCGTCTGCACTGGGTGCAGCAGCAGCCATTAAAGCAGCAAACAAAACAGGAGAAATTGGTGTATATAGCATCGATGCATCTCCGGATGGAAAACAGGCACTTCTGGATGGCGAATTTACAGCAGTTGCATGCCAGGTTCCGCTTCAGATTGCGGAATATGCATTTGATGCAGCTGAGAAATATGTAGGCGGCGATACTGAGCTGGGTGAAAAGAAAGTATATCTGGATTCTCATCTGGTAGAGAAGGAAGAGGCTGAGAAGACTCTGAGTGATTGGCAGTAATATCCGGATGTTTCTGCAGGCGTTCTGGCCGGGAACGGCAGAAACGGATCGTAAAAAAAACGATAAAACAGACAAATGCGGAGATGGTTTCATTGCCGCGTTTCTATAAAGAAATACGGAGGGTTCTATGGGAAAAACAATTCTGGAAATGATAGACATAAAGAAAAGTTTTTCCGGGATCTATGCATTATCAGGGATCAATTTTACCCTGGAAATGGGCGAGGTTCATGCGCTTTTAGGAGAGAACGGAGCGGGAAAATCGACGCTTATCAAGGTCCTTGGAGGAATTTATAAGCCGGACAGTGGAAAAATCAGAATCAATGGTCAGGATGTGGAGATAAATGGTGTTTCCGATGCACAGGAAAAAGGAATCGGAATCATTCATCAGGAGATTGTGCTGGTGCCGTATCTGACAGTTGCACAGAATATTTTTCTGGGAAGAGAAATAAAGACAAAGTTTGGCACTGTGGATATGAAAGAAACAAACCGCAGAGCCGGAGAGATGCTGGCGAATCTGGGTGTGAATATTCAGCCGGATACATTGGTAGAGACATTGACTATTGCCCAGCAGCAGATGGTGGAAATTGTAAAAGCAGTTTCCTTTGATGGAAGAATTATCGTAATGGATGAACCGACTTCGTCACTTTCCAATGATGAGGTGGAGCAGTTATTTGGCATTATTGAGAGATTAAAAGAGAAACAGGTAAGTATTATATATATTTCCCATCGTATGGAGGAATTATTCCGGATTTCGGATCGGGTTACCATCATCCGGGATGGCGCTTATGTGGGAACAAAGAAAACATCGGAAACCAATGCCAATGAACTGGTTGCGATGATGGTAGGACGCGAGCTTCAAAGTTTTTATGCAAGAGATTACAATGATTTGGAACAGGCAGAAACTGCACTGGAGGTAAAGAATCTGACCTGTGAAGGTGTATTTTCGGATATTAGTTTCCGGGTTAGAAAAGGAGAAATCCTTGGATTTGCAGGTCTGGTGGGAGCCGGACGAAGCGAGATCATGGAATGTATCTTTGGAGCCAGAAAATATCAGAGTGGCAGCATCCTTTTAAAGGGGAAAGAAGTTCATTTTTCAACTCCGATTCAGGCAATCAAAGCAGGAGTCGGGCTGGTACCGGAGGACCGGAAAAAACAGGGTCTGGTACTAGAAAATACGGTTGGATTCAACCTGACATTAGCTTCTATTGATTCCTATATCAATGGAGTGGCGATCAGCGATCGCAAATGTCAGGAAGTGATTGATTATTATAAAGAGAAACTTCGTATCAGGGCAGTGGCAAACCGGGTGGAACTGGTGGAAGCAGGAAGCCTTTCCGGTGGAAATCAGCAGAAGATTGTTCTCGGAAAATGGCTGGCAATTAAACCGGATGTGCTTATTCTGGATGAACCGACCAGAGGCGTAGATGTAAATGCTAAATTTGAGATATATTCGGTTATCAATGAACTGGCAAAAGAAGGAATAGCAATCATTATGGTATCCAGTGAATTACCGGAAATCATCAATATGTGCGACAACGTATGTATTATTAAGGCCGGTAAGATGCAAGGAATGCTTGGAAAAGATGAGATGGATCAGGAAAGAATTATGCAGTTTGCAGCGGGAGGCGAAGAATGATGAACGAAAAGAAATCGACAGCAGGCAATTCTATATTGTCTGTGTTTACAGGAAATACGGGAATTATTGGAGTACTTGTGATTTTGTGTGTGATTGTTGCTCTGGCAACGGATAAATTCCTGACACCTGGCAATATTATTTCCGTACTCAGACAGATTTCAATCAACACATACATTGCATTGGGAATGACATTAATTATTATTCTTGGACATATCGATCTGGCAGTAGGAGCGATCGTGGCGATGAGCGGTACCTTAACCGTTGGTTTCGTTGTAAACCAGGGAATGCCGATTGGCGTGGCAATTGCAGCCGGAATTGTAATCGGAATCCTGGCTGGTCTGATTGATGGTGTAGTTGTATCGAAATTCCGGGTTCCGGCATTCATTATTACCATGGCAATGATGAATGTCTGCAATGGTATTGCCTATGTCTATTCAGGCGGACAGTCTACCCGTATTACAGATAAATTCTTTATTGCAATCGGTACAGGATATCTGTTTAACATTATTCCTCTTCCGGTAGTATATATGATTATTTTAATTGCAGTCTTCAGCTTTCTGCTTTCAAAGACAAAATTTGGTACTTACGTATATGCGATTGGTGGAAATAGAGAGGCAGCACGTCTTTCGGGTGTTCCGATTAAAAAAGTAGAGATTATCGTATTTACACTTTCAGGAGCATTGTCTGCTTTTGCCGGTCTGGTGTTAGCGTCTAGAATGTATTCCGGACAGCCTTCAGTCGGAAGCGGCTATGAGATGGATGCGATTGCAGCCTGCGTACTGGGTGGAACATCCATGGCAGGCGGCCGCGGACGCATCAGCGGCACTGTTTTTGGAGCAATGGTAATTGGTATTATTTCTAATGGTCTGAACCTGATTGGTGTCAGCTCCTATTGGCAGCTCATTGTAAAAGGCCTGATTATTGCCTGCGCAGTTGTTCTGGATTCCCAGAAAGGAAATCTGGCACTTTTAAGAAAGAAGAAATAGTTTTTTGATAGAGAAGGAGAGCAGATATGGACTTTTTCAGAAAAATGTCATTTGCGGATTCCACCGGTGATGCGATTCCGTTTTATCATGAAGGCAAATATCATATTTTTTCATTGACATCTCCGCCAGGAACCACGGTATATCCGGCGAGATTGCGTACTACCTGGAGCCACTCCGTTTCAGAGGATCTGGTGCACTGGGAGGAGCTGCCGACGGCACTGTATCCGGGTGAGGGCGATGAGCCGGATGCTTCCGGTGTATGGACGGGTTCTGTTATCTACGGCGAAGGAAAGTATCATGCATTTTATACTGGATATTGCCTGACTGCTGAGTATCAGCAGACGATTTGCCATGCGATGAGCGAGGACGGTATTACCTGGACGAAGGATGCGGCAAACCCGGTTATCACGCCGATGATAGAGTTATATGAAAAGCTTGACTGGCGCGACCCCTATGTATTTTATAACGAGGAAGATAAATGTTACTGGATCCTGATTTCAGCCAGAAGACTGGATATGCCGGTTACAAGAAGAGGCTGTATCGTGCTGTATCGTTCGAAGGATCTGGTAAATTGGGAGTATTATGGTCCGTTATATTCGGCAGGCAACACCAATTGTCCGGAGTGCAGTGAGATGTATAAAATAGGTGATACCTGGTATCTTTCCTACTCCCGTTTTTCCGAATTCGTGAATACCATCTATCGTACATCCAAGTCTCCATTTGGACCGTGGAAAAAGACAAAGAAGGATGGCATCGGAGGACGCCGTTTCTATGCAGCAAAATCCATGCAGGATGATAATGGACGCCGTTTCTATTTTGCCTGGGCACACGATCGGGCGGAAAACAGTGACCGCGGTGAGTGGTACTGGGGCGGAACCTTCTGTATTCCTCATGAGGTAGTTGCAACGGAAGATGGTCAGCTGGATGTGAAGCTTCCGGAAGAATATGTAGCCTGCTTTAGGGAAAAGGTTGATTGGAAATATCTTCCGGTTATGGGAGAATATAAGCTCTATGGAGATACAACCGTTGAACTGGATGGCTGTGGAACAACTTCATATGGTTTTCTGGAACAGCCGGAAGAAAAGTTTCTGTTTACAGGTACGGTTATTCCCAAAGAGGCAAATGATTCCTTTGGCATTTTGTTAAAATCAGATCGGGAGGCAAGCGGATGCCTGTTCCTGGAGTTTGATGTGGCCATGCAGCGTGTATCGCTTCTGTCTCTGCCGATGGGAGTGGATCCTTTCTGGGAGCAGTCCTGTCAGGCAGTTCCGAAGGCAACCGAACCGGGACCGGATGGTGTGCGCGTGGCAGAGAAAACCTTTGCCATCGAAAATGGTGCGGCGATTGACGTTAAGATTTCGGTGGACCATGACATGGTAGAAGTGTTCGTGGACGAGCAGGTGGCATTTACCTATCGTATTTTCCGGAAACCGGAGTATGAAATCGGTCTGCTGGCACAGGATGCGAAAGTAGAATTTGCAAATATAGCGATTCGGAAGTAGAATTTTGTGAGAGACAAATGGATGTGGCTGGCTGCCTGGAAGAGGGCTGGCTGGCACATCCATTGTACATATAACTTGTAATACGGAGGAGGATTCGTATGAGAATAAAAGCGGATATCACAGCGCTGGGAGAGCTTCTGATTGATTTTACTCCAGCAGGCGTTTCACAACAGGGAATGCGTCTGTTTGAGCAGAATCCGGGAGGTGCACCGGCCAACATGCTGGCAGCCGCTGCTAAGTTTGGATTAAAAACAGCGTTTATCGGAAAAGTGGGCCGGGATATGCATGGTGATTTTCTGAGGGAAACCCTTGTGAAAGCCGCGATCAATACAGAAAATCTCATACAGGATGACAGGTATTTTACTACATTGGCCTTTGTCAGTCTGAAAGAAAACGGAGAGCGGGAGTTTTCATTTTCCCGTAAACCGGGAGCAGATACACAGCTTTGCATGAAAGAAGTTGATAAGAGTATTTTGGAAAATACAAGAGTTTTTCATGTTGGTTCCCTGTCTCTGACCGATGATCCATCCCGGACGGCAACCTATGAAGCACTCAATCTGGCCAAGAGCAGCGGTGCCCTTATCTCCTATGATCCAAATTACCGGGCAGCGTTGTGGAGCGATGCAGAGACAGCCCAGCTCCGGATGCAGTCGGTGATCCCCTATGTGGATATCATGAAGATATCAGATGAAGAGACGGCGCTACTGACTCCTTATGAGGATCCGGAAGAAGCACTTCGATACCTGATTCGTCAGGGGGTTCGATTGGCAGCAGTTACCCTTGGCCGGGATGGTGCATTGATTGGAAATGCAAATGGAATTGTAAAAGCAGAAGGTTTTTCATCTCAGGTGGTGGATACAACCGGTGCCGGAGATTCCTTCTGGGGCGGTTTCACTGCATCTTTCCTTCAGGCAGAAACAGAACCAGAACACCTGACCCGCGGACAGATGATAGAATTTGGCCGTGTGGGAAATGCGGTGGCAAGCTTGTGCGTGGAACACCGCGGCGGAATCTCGGCTATTCCGGAGATGGAGGAGATTAAAGAGAGGCTGGGAAAATAGAATAAAATTAAGAAGGGGCTGTCGCACTAAATGTGGTGTGCGCCCCGTCAAGTAGACAATTAAAAAAATATAGTTTTTTTGCTACCCAGATCATGCTGGGTAGCATTTTTATGCGGCCATAAGCATGTCATGGTATTCCATTGGCGTTAGAATACCGAGACCTCGTTGAGGTCTGTCGTTTCTGTAATAATCTATATATTCAACAATCGCGGAGACTAATTCTTCTCTACTATGAAATTTCTTCTTGTAATACATTTCTCGTTTTAAAATTCCCCAGAACCCTTCCATTGGACCATTGTCTGTACAATGAGCAACACGTGACATACTTTGAGTCATTCCAGCTTGTTCCAGTTTATGATGAAATGCCCTGGATGTATATTGATAGCCCCTGTCACTATGAAAAATCGGCTTAGCATCTGGATTCAAGGCTACTGCCTGATCAAAAGTGTCGAATACGAGTTGATTATTGTTCGAATCACCTAAAACATATGCTACAGGTCGTCGGTCACACAAATCTAAAATAACACTAAGATATAGTTTATGAATATCGTCGAAGGATGTGCCGTATTTGAACTCTGTACCAATGATGATAAAAAAATCTATTCTACTGGCATCGTCCCCATCATTTAAAAAGAGTTGATAAAACTGGAAATCCACAATACAAAATGATATTCTTTTTTTTCTGGATGTTTCTGTGATATACTTATACGCGGTCGTATCAGACCGGAAAGGAAATATTATGTTACAAAAATTATATGTTTTTTTCAGGAAAGAAACCGTTTTGTCAATTGCAGTGATCCTGGCGCTTCTTTCTATGTTCTGGGTCAGACCGGATAAGGCTTATTTTACTTATATCGATTTCAGGACTCTCGGGCTCCTCTTCTGTTTGATGGCAATTGTAGCTGGTTTGAAGGCTGTTGGTGTTTTTGATATACTTGCCCAAAAATTGCTGATGGGAACATCGGGAACTGTGGGTGTGATCAGGCTGTTGGTACTCTTATGTTTCTTCCTGTCAATGGTGATCACCAATGATGTGGCATTGATTACTTTTG
>ENA-OUQI01002102-OUQI01002102.1-human-gut-metagenome-genome-assembly--contig:-NODE-2102-length-10909-cov-4.099779_pt1 | contig 10909 bp, 9 predicted proteins | sample MGYA00237953_ERZ548840 | MGnify/ENA primary metagenome ERZ548840 (study PRJEB26490, sample SAMN05194690) | human gut metagenome | biome: terrestrial biome; feature: human-associated habitat; material... | reverse complement strand
TAATTGTGCGGTGTTGCCTATGGTGTTCGATTGGGTTACAGCGTCTGTAACCTTACTCTCGTGCGCGTGCGGCCGCTGTGGATTTTCGCTGTCGATTCCTGCGTTTTTTTCGCGTTTGACAGGCTCTATTTTATCACAAAAATGCGAAATTTCAAAACAATGTTTGACAAACCTGTTCAAGCATGCTATACTGTAACCGTAATGTAACTTTGGAATGTAACCATTTTGTAACTATAAGGAGTGCAGATAATGCCTACCACCAAGAAGAATAACCTTCTGGAATACAAGGGTCACCCGCTGATGCGTAAGGAAAACATCATCTATTACGGCTCGATGAGTGACTCTCACATCATTATGATGCAGATCCTCGAATCTAGTGATTACAAGGGTCTGCCGGTTGCAAAGCGTGTATCCGTACAGCTTCAGCAGACCGATCCCAACGTACGTATGAAAGAGCGTATCGTCAAGAAAACCGAGAAGAACAGCATGTGGGCAGCGATGGATATTGCATCCATCTGGCTCGGCAGAGCACTGCACACGAAGTAAGACTTCACCGCAGCTTGCTGCGGCAGTGTAAAGGCTGTTTTCTCCCATTTTGAAACGGAGGCTTCAATTTCATGTCTTTTTCTAAAAAACTCGCTCGCTTCGCACTTTCCGGTGCACTTGCGATGTCGATGGTCCTGCCGAACTCGCTGGCAGTATTTCAGGCCAAGGTAAACGCAGATTCGCTTTACCTGCGTCAGTCCCCCGGCGGTGCAGTGATCACGACCCTCTCCAAGGGTACCACGGTTGCGGTACTGAATAACAGCTCCAGCTGGTACAAGGTATCCGTAAACGGCAAGGAAGGCTACGTCAGCGGCGAGTACCTGACCGGCACCACCGCAACCGCCGTTGCACTCGGCACCGGCACTGTAAAGTGCTCGAGCAGTGTAAATTTCCGTTCGGCGCCGAACACCTCGTCCACCTCTTACGGTGAGCTGAAGAACGGCACCAAGGTAAATGTAGTCGGCGTAAGCAGCGGCTGGTACAAGGTTACATACAATGGCAAGACCGGCTATATCCATCCGGATTATATCACGCTCGCAAGCAGCTCTGCCGGCACCGCCATCGCTCCGTCGAACACCGTTACCTCTACGACCGGCACCGCCGGTACGGTGAAGTGTTCCTCGAGTGTAAACCTGCGTTCCGCGGCCAATACTTCCTCTTCCATTCTGGCAGAGCTGAAGAACGGCACCGCAGTTACCGTTGTCAGCACCGCGAACGGCTGGTGCAAGGTAACCTGCTCCGGCAAGACCGGCTACATCAAGCAGGATTATGTATCGACCACCGGTTCGGCATCCAATAACACGTCCGCATCCACCGGTACGGCAGCAGTAGTTAAGTGCTCCTCTACCGTAAACTTCCGCTCTTCGGCAAGCACCTCTTCCACCATTCTCGGTGAGCTGAAGAACGGCACCGCTGTTACCGTGCTCAGCACGTCTAACGGCTGGAGCAAGGTATCCTACGCAGGCAAGGCCGGCTACATCAGTGCGGACTACCTCGTAACTGCTTCGTCCGGTACGGCGATCAGCCCGTCGAACACCGCAGCTTCTGTCTCGATCAGCGCAAAGCGCCAGAGCGTGCTGAACTATGCTGCACAGTTCCTCGGTGTTCCGTATGTATACGGCGGCAGCACGCCGAGCGGCTTTGACTGCTCCGGCTTCACCTCCTATGTGTTCAAGAACACGGTCGGCTCCATCCCGCGTGTCGCTCAGGCTCAGTATGATGCAACCACTCGTGTTTCCCGCGACGATCTTCTGCCGGGCGATCTGGTATTCTTCGGCAGCAGCACCTCGTCCATCAGCCATGTAGGCATTTATGTCGGCAGTAACCAGTTTATTCACGCACCCAGCACGGGCGATGTGGTTAAGTACTCGTCGCTGACCGGCAGCTATGCGACCCGCTATCAGGGCGCAGGCCGCGTAATTTTTGAGTAAGGTTACATACCAGAAATCCCTTCGGTTTTCCGAAGGGATTTTTCTTTTGCCTGTTGAGAGCGGTTATCCCAGCAGCACCGCTTCCCCGTCCTGCCACTGTATGGTCTGCGGCGTGAAGTCCCGCTGTTCCATGCGGGTATTCCACTGTGCGGCGAACGCATCGGAGAGTGCCTGAGCGGTCTGCTCGGGCACGGTGAAGCCTTCCAGTTTGATGGTCCGGCAGGCAAGGCTGAGTTTGCCGTTTGAAACAGCTGCGCTCCACGCGCCGTACAGCTTGCAGCGCTCCGGCAGAAACAGCAGCGCCGTGCGCAGCTTTCCGGGTACCAGATTGCTTTCCGTCAGTGCTTGACGGGTTACGGCTGCCGTCACGGCAATCGTGCCGTCACGGCTGATTTTGACCGCCGTGTCCTCGACCGGAAACGGCAGCGCTTCGATCAGCACAGACGCGATATCGTCCTCCGTGATGTGAAATTCCATTGCATTGCCCTCCTCGGGTGCGGCAGGCGCTGTGCTGGTATCCGCCCTGCCTATCAGCATATTTCCCAGCATCAGCAGGCACAGGAACAGGCATACGCCTAAGATTACGGTATAGACTGCGCTTTTTTCCTCCTGCATGGCGGGCGCCTCCCTTTTTGCTTCTTGCAACAGCTTATGCGGGATTGGGGTTTATATGCGTGCTATCGGATGCGGAATTGGAGCCAACCTTTGGCTGGGAGGTTCGCCGCACCCGCGGCACAAGGTGAATTGCCCTAAGGGCAAGAGAAGCCACACTGGGGTGCCCCGCCGTGCAACCCATCTGCACATTGCTTCACCGCAGGGTCAATTCTTCATTTTCTATTCTCAATTACTTCTTCGCATACGAAAAAAGCACCGCTTTCGCGGTGCTTTTCGCATTTCTTTAGAAGAACTTATCCTTAATGCCGAGTGCAAAGATGATGAGCACGATAATCGGCAGGATATAGCTTACATAGAAGCGGATATTATCCTTGACCTTGAATCCGCCGCCTTCGTTGGCCTCCTCCTTGAAGTTCTTCCAGCCCCAACCGTAGCGAGAGGTGCAGAACAGCAGGTAAACCAGCGAACCGAGCGGCAGCCAGATATTGGACACAAGGAAGTCCTCGAGGTCGAGCACGTTCGAGCCTGCGCCGAACGGCTGGAAGCCGGACCAGACATTGAAACCGAGCACGCACGGCAGCGACAGCAGGATCATCAGCACGATGTTGATGGCTGCGGTCTTTTTGCGGCTCCAGCCGGTCAGGTCCATGCAGCAGGACATGATGTTCTCGAACACAGCGAGGACGGTCGAGAAGGCCGCAAACGCCATGAAAACGAAGAACAGGCTGCCCCACAGGCGGCCGAGCGCCATGTGGTTAAAGATATTCGGCAGCGTAACGAAGATCAGGTTCGGACCGCTGTCCGGTGCCACGCCGAAGGCAAAGCACGCCGGGAAGATGATCAGACCGGCAGTAAATGCTACGAACGTATCCAGAATCGCAACATTGACGGCCTCGCCGAGCAGCGCACGGCCCTTGCCGATATAGCTGCCGAAGATAGCCATCGCGCCGATGCCGAGCGACAGCGTGAAGAACGCCTGATTCATCGCGGCAACGATAACATTGGCGATGCCGCACTCCTGCATACGGCCGAGATCCGGAATCAGATAGAAGCGCAGGCCCTCGCCCGAGCCTTCGGTCATGATGCTGTTGATCGCCAGAACGACCATGATGGCCAGCAGAATGATCATCATCACCTTGGTAACGCGCTCCAGGCCGCCCTGCAGACCGAACGAGTTGATCATAAAGCCGATGACAACAACCGCAACCATGCAGACCGTCATAACCACCGGCTTGCCGAGCATTTCCGGGAAGGCTGCCTGCACCTGCTCACCGGTCGCGCCGACAAATCGGCCGCTGACTGTCAGGTAGAAGTAGTACAGCATCCAGCCACACACGGTGGTGTAGAACATCATCAGCAGATAGTTTCCGATCATCGCCAGATAGCCGTGGATGTGCCACTTGCTGCCCGGCTTCTCGAGCGCCTGATACGCCCGCACCGGACTTTTCTGGCTCGCACGGCCGATGGCAAATTCCATCGTCATGATCGGCAGACCGAGGATGAGCAGGAACAGCACATAGCACACGACGAACGCGCCGCCGCCGTACTGACCGACCATCCACGGGAACTTCCATACGTTGCCCACGCCGATGGCACAGCCTGCGGAAAGCAGGATGAAGCCGAGGCGCGAGCCGAGTCTTTCTCTTGGCATTGTTTATTTTTCCCCTTTTTTCTGTGCCGCGTATTGAGCAAACTGCAATATCGGCACGACTTACATACTATAATCAAGCGTCATGATTGTTCTTCGACGCGTGATTTCTCTAATTTTCGGATTTCTTTCCGTTTTTTACGCAGCTCGCGGAAGAAATTCCGCAGAATGTCCGCGCATTCCTGCTCCAGCACGCCGCTCACCAACGCAGGCTGATGATTGTACGGCAGTGCGAACAGGTTTATCAGCGAGCCGCACGAGCCGGCCTTCGGGTCGGGTGCACCGTAGTACACGGTTTTCATGCGCGAGTTGATGAGCGCGCCTGCGCACATCGGGCACGGCTCGAGCGTAACGTACAGATCGCAGCGGTGCAGCCGCCAGCCGCCCAGCTTTTTGCACGCCTTCTCGATGGCCTCGATTTCTGCATGGTGCAGTGCGTTTTTCTTTGTTTCCCGTCGGTTGCGTCCGCGTCCGACAATTTTGCCGTCGCAGACAACCACCGCGCCGACCGGCACTTCGCCCTCGTCCGCCGCCTTTTGCGCCAGTTTGAGTGCGGCCTTCATGTATTTTTCCTGTTCGGTCATAAATTCCTCAGATTTTCCCGAGCAGACGCGCTTTCGCCTGCTCAAATTCTTCATCTGTCAGGTGCCCTTTTTCGTGCAGTCCAGCCAGCCGCTCCAACTGGTCGATCATATCCGCCTTGGGTGCAGTTTTCCTTGCTTCTCCGCGCATTTCCTCGAACGTCAGCAATTTAGCGAAGCTCTCCATTGCCTGCGGTTCAAAGAACAAGGTTGCAGCACCGCCTGTCGGTGCGTCAATCTCTACCGCTGTGCTGCGCTCGTCTACCTCGCGGTATTCCGTACGGTCCGGTTCACCCTCCTGCAAACTGGTCTGAATGCCGACGATTATGCCGATCACGATGCCGATTACCAGACCGACAATATTCAGCAGAAGTGTACCGAACAAGCCAAAGACAAGTGCCAGCGCCGAACCGATCGCGATCGCTCTGCCGGTCATAAGACCGCCCTCTGTGCCGTGTACCTGATAAGCCTCTCGACGCACTTCACCCGCTGCTTTTACCGAGCGAATCGAACGAACCGGCAGCTCACCCATCTGCAGGCTGCCCTTGCCCGTGTAGAGACCCTTGTCCCGACGGAAAAAGCGCAGCGCATCGCCGTCGCGCCAGACCTCCAGCTTGCCCTTCGGCAGCAGTCCGCCGCCGTTTTTAACGGCAACCGTGAAGGTTTCCGCAGGCTTGTCCGTCGGCTCACCGGCACTGCGGCAGTCGAATCCCCAGCTTTGCAGCACCGCAAGATTGTCCGCGCCGTAGGACACGGAAAGCGCGGCATGGTTTCCGCTGCTGTCGGTCAGGGTCAGCGCAATCGGGCGTAGCTTGTACACACGAAGCATACCCTGCATTTCGTCCGGCTCGGTCGGTGCCGCGTCCGCGGTAAGCGTGTACGCGCCCTTGTCCAGCGTGAGCGGCAGCTGCCCGCTGCCCTCGTCGGTCGGCATCAGCGTCCACGCCGCCGGCTCGGAAAATAAGTAATAGCGTCCCGCCGGTACGAACGGTGCGTCCTCTCGAATGGTTGCAACTACGTTTTTACTCATCAAGATTCACCTACCCCACAATAAAGCCCATGTTAAAAATTTCAATTTGCTTGCAAATTGCATACAGGGGGATGGATACCCCCCCTATAAAGCGTCAGCGCGCTTTCATTTGTCTTTGCCGCGACAGATTCATCGTGCCGTCCTGCATTTTTGACAGGTTTTCCAGACAGTTGCCGGTACCGTAAGCCACGCACGAAACCGCTTCGTCCGCAACGCGCGTCGGAATGCCGGTCTTGGAGGCGATCAGCTTATCGAAGCCCCAGATCAGCGAACCGCCGCCTGTCATGGTGATGCCGTTGGCGGAAATGTCGCCGGTCAGCTCGGGAGGTGTGCGCTCGAGCACCCAGTGCACCGCCTCGACGATCGCCGAGGAGACCTCCTCGAGTGCATCGAGAATCTCACTCGAGCTTACGGTAAACGTGCGCGGCAGACCGGTCATCAGACAGCGTCCCCTGACCTCCATGATCGCTTCCTCGCTGCGCGGATACACACAGCCGACCGTGCGCTTGATCTCCTCTGCCGTGCGGTCGCCGATCAGCGCATTGTGCTTACGGCGGACGTACTTGACAATGGCCTCGTCGAACTTATCGCCCGCGACCTTGATGGACGTGGACTCGACAATGCCGCCGAGCGAAATAACCGCCACGTCGGTCGTGCCGCCGCCAATATCGACCACCAGATTGCCGTTGGCCCTGTTGATGTTGATGCCCGCGCCGATGGCCGCCGCGACCGGCTCCTCGACCAGAAAAACGCGCTTTGCGCCCGCCTGCGTGCCCGCATCAATGACGGCACGCTCCTCCACCTCAGTGATGATGGACGGCACGCAAATAACCACATTCGGCTTGAACAGGTGGATACCCTGCACCTTTGCGATGAATTCCTTGATCATGCGCTCGGTCATCTCGTAATCCGAAATAACGCCCTCGCGCAGCGGACGGATGGCGACAATGTTGCCCGGTGTACGGCCAAGCATGCTCTGCGCTTCCTCGCCCACGGCAAGGATTTTGCCGGAAACCTTGTCCACCGCCACAACGGACGGCTCGTTAAGTACAACGCCCTTGCCCTTGACATAGACCAGCACGGTTGCCGTGCCGAGGTCGATGCCGATATCGCTCGAAAAAAGCGACATCTTTTTCGCGATTCTTTGCAGAAAAGAAGCCATATTTCATTCCTTTCTCCGCGCTCTGTTCGCGTGGATTGACAGTATTACCATTATACAGATTTTGTGCGCCATTTGCAAGACTCCGGGGCAAATACCGAAAATTCGACAGAGAAAATGGCATCACTCCGGCAGTGTGTCCTTATACTTCGTGAATTCTGCGTTGTCGTTTACCTGTTTTTTATATGCGCTATAAGCCTCCGTCAGCGTTTCATATCTCTTGCCGGTGGTATATGTCTGAAAGCTGCTGTAACTGTTGATATGGTCCATAATCGCAACATAGCTTTCGCCCTTGTTGCTCCGGGTCGCGGTGATCGTTTTGGAAATGTAAAAGCCGCCGCTCGCCGGGCTGATAATGACCGGTATCTGCTTTGCCGCACCGACGGCATTGGTATCGACCGATGTCCAGAACAAATAGCGGTTGCTCTCGTTCGTGGAACTGCCGAGAAACGCCCATGTACCCTTGTTCAGCAGGCTGTCGCTTTTGATCTGTTGCTCCACCTGGGGCACCATACTGGAATTAGGACACTTCGAGTCGATCTCAAAATACTGATTATAGTTCAGTTTCGGCAAAATGCCGGTCTTCTCGAGTATGTCGTGCAGATTCTCGTTCCAGTTGATCGTGCTGTCCGCTGTGCTCTTGCCCTTCCAGTCAAACACGATCACAGCCGCTGCGCTGTCGTAGTACACCTTGCATTCCCCGCCCGCGGCAGGGGTTCCTTTCCAGTTCGCGGTATCGCCTTCATCCTTATAATGGGTAACGCCTGCAATTGTAATGGGATCTCTCGACTGCCAGTCATCCTGCTTCTGCTTCAGCCTGACCGTCTTGCTCATGTTTTCGCTGTCCTGCTCCGTAACCGCAGTCAGCACATCAATATACGCCGCCCGCACCTCGATAAGGTCGGATGCCTCCAGACTTCTCTCGATATACTATATCAGCGCCGGTATCATAAATGCCGCAAGGATCGCCAGAATGACCAGCACAACGATCAATTCCACCAGTGTAAATCCTTTGCGGGTATTTTTCTCTCAATTCCACCAGTGTAAATCCTTTGCGGGTATTTTTCTCTTTCTTCTGCATTTTATCAGCACCTTTTTACTGCGTTTCAGCTAATCTAAGACGGGCTTTCAGCGCGCTGTACCGTCTGCCCTTCTGGTTGTTATTTACCATATACGCTACCACATCCTGACTGCCGACGATAACCAGCAGGCGCTTCGCGCGTGTGATCGCGGTGTAGAGAATGTTGCGCGTGAGCAGCTTCCGCGGCAGACCGTCCGACAGAGCGAGCACCACCGCGTCAAACTCGCTGCCCTGCGATTTATGTACGGTAACGGCATACGCCAGCTCCAGCTCGTTCAGCATATCAAAGGTGTAGGTCGCAATGCGGTCGTCAAAGCGAATCACCATGCACTCCTGCTGCGGAAAAATGCGAATGATCTCGCCGACGTCGCCGTTGAACACGCCGGTTCCCTGCTCATCATCGCCTTGCTTTTCCCACACGATGTCGTAGTTGTTTCGCACCTGCATCACGCGGTCGCCCTCACGGAAAATGGTGTCTCCGAAGCGCTTTTCCAGCTTGCTTTCACTCGGTGGATTGAGCGCCTCCTGCAGACGGCGGTTGAGCGGAATGGTGCCGCTGCCGTGCCGCTTGGCAGGCGAAAGCACCTGTATCTGTGCAGGAGTGAAGCCGTAGTGCTTGGGCAGTCTCTGGGCGCAAAGCTGTGCTACCGTTTCGATAACAGACGCCGGATCCGCCCGTTTCATGATGAAAAAGTCGCCGTCCGCACCGGATGGCCTGGGCATTTCACCCGCGTTGACCGCGTGCGCGTTCATAACGATATCCGACTGCTGCGCCTGACGGAAAATCTCAGTCAGCTGAATGGTCGGCACCCGATGTGAGGTGATCAGGTCGCGCAGGAAGTTGCCCGGGCCGACCGGCGGCAGCTGATCGGCATCACCGACGAGCACGAGCCGCGCACCGTGCGGCAGCGCATTGATGAGCGCCTGCATAAGCGTGATGTCCACCATGGACACCTCGTCCAGAATGACCGCGTCGCACTCGAGCGGATTGGTCACACTGCGGGCAAACACCGTGCGTCCGCCGCCCGCAAAGCCTGCCTCGAGCAGCCGGTGGATGGTTTTCGCCTCCATGCCGGTCAGGTCAGAAAGACGTTTTGCCGCGCGGCCGGTCGGCGCAGCGAGCAGCGTGTCCAGTCCCAGCGCCTCAAACACCTGCAGGATGCCGCGCACCGTGGTCGTTTTGCCGGTGCCCGGGCCGCCGGTCAGGATAACAAGACCATTGCGTGCAGCCGTTGAAATCGCAAGCTGCTGTTTCTCGGAAAAAGTGAACTCACTGCTCTCCAAAAGCGCGGAAAGCAGCTCATCCACATCAAAATCGTACTCATAATTGCGCTCTGCCATGTAGCCGAGCATTTCGGCAAGGTAGGCCTCCGCGTCGTGCATATCGCGCAGATAGACCGCGTCGCGGTCCGCGATATGCTCGCGCACCAGCCGCCCCCTCTCCTCCAGACGGGAAATGCCGCGCAGCGCCCGATCCTCGTCCACGACCACGTCATCGTCGCTCAGCAGCATGCATACCGCGTACAGCAATTTTTCGACCGGAATGAACGTGTGGCCGTTGTTCAGGTTGAAGGTCAGCGTATACAGAATGCCCGCGTCCACGCGCTCATCGCTCAGCAGCGACAGCCCCAACTCCATCGCCAGACCGTCCGCCAGCTTGAAATCCACATCATAGTATGGGTCACACAGCAGATACGGGTTCTCGCACAGCGCGTCGATGGCGCTTTCGTGCAGGCGCTTATACAGCAGCGGCGTGAGCGCGACCGGCAGGCCGTGTTCGCTCAGGAAGTCCATCAGCAGGCGCATTTCGCTCTGTTCGGTGAACTGACGGCCGATCTCCTTCGCCTTGCGGTCGGTAATGCCGCGCAGCTCCGACAGACGTTCCGGCTCGTGCATAAGAATGTCAAACGTGTCTTCACCGAACTTTTCCGCAATTTTTGCCGCCAGCCGCGGACCGATGCCGCGAATCAGACCCGAACCGAGGTACTCTGCGATGCCGCGCACCGAGGTCGGCAGCCGGCGCTCAAACGCCTCGGTCGCAAACTGCTCGCCGTAGGTCGGGTGCGTCACCCAGCAGCCGGTCAGAATGACCTCCTCACCCAGTCCAATGTTGGGAAACGTACCGGTCGCCGTGACCTCGGCTCCGTTTTCCGCAGCAAGGCGCAGCACGGCGTAGCCGTTTTCGTCGTTGTAGTAAACGATCTGCTGCACCGTGCCGCGCACGATCAAATATTCTCTTTCGTCCAACGTCCCACCGTCCCAACTTGTCATTCCAGATAGGTTATGTCCTGCCGTGCCGCCATGTACTTGGCGATGTTCTGTCCCTGTCCGCTGCCGATTTCGACAAATGTAATCAGCAGACCGGGAAAATACTGCCGCCGCACGCGCAGTGCCGCGCGGATCAGGTGTTCGCTGACGGCATCGCAGCCATCGCCGTACAGCGTCAGCTCCGCCGAGCCGTGCAGCCGCAGCAGCCGTGCGGAGGCGATCTCGTACACCGTGTGCAGCACGGTGTAAAATCCCACCGCGGCAAATACCGCCAGAACCGATTGCAGAAAAACAGACATGAGCGTTCCCTCCTGCTATCAGCCTATGCACGGAGGGAATACTTTGTTAGTATATAGTATAGCACAATTGTTCGGATAAGTAAACCGAGCAGAAAATCCGGGGATAATTGAAAATTGAGAATGGAGAATGAACGTGATGATAGAACGATAACCAAATTTCATTTTCCATTCCTAAAAAAGAGACGCTTTCGCGTCTCTTTCAGTCTGTCGAAAAAGTCGTATAGTCAGCATTTTTCAGCATTTCGCGCGGCA
>ENA-OUQI01002100-OUQI01002100.1-human-gut-metagenome-genome-assembly--contig:-NODE-2100-length-10916-cov-4.058098_pt1 | contig 10916 bp, 9 predicted proteins | sample MGYA00237953_ERZ548840 | MGnify/ENA primary metagenome ERZ548840 (study PRJEB26490, sample SAMN05194690) | human gut metagenome | biome: terrestrial biome; feature: human-associated habitat; material... | reverse complement strand
ACAGTTTTTCATCTGGTGCTTGTCAAAGTTTCGTTGTTTAATTTACAAGGTGCACGCTCCATTCGCGGAACAGTACGTTATTATACACGCATCCCAGGAAATGTCAAGCGTATTTTTCAAAGTTTTTTCGGTCTGTCACTTCTTTCAGTTTCATCATCTAAAATCCGACCTTAGCTGTGCACAATGTCCACATTCGCTCCTCTTTCACCTTATTTTGTTAAAAAACATCATCCTCAGCGCGCTGCAAAATCTTCCAGCCGCGGCTTTGGATAAATTGGCGGCTTTTCCAAAGACTAAGTGCAGTTTATCGAGTATAAAAGGAGTTTTGATAGATGAAAGCAACCGGAATTGTCAGACGGATCGACGACCTTGGCCGCGTTGTCATTCCCAAGGAGATCCGCCGCACCATGAGAATCCGCGAGGGCGACCCGTTGGAGATCTACACGAGCAAGGACGGGGAGGTCATTTTTAAGAAGTATTCGCTCATGGGCGGCGTAGATGAGCTTGCCGCGCAGCTATGCGACACGCTGAGCAAGTCGACCGGCACGAGCGTGGCCGTGACCGACCGCGACAGCGTCATCGCCGCGGCAGGCAGCGCACGCCGCGACCTCATCGGCAAGCGCATCAGCCCGCAGCTCGAGCAGATCATGGAGGATCGCGGCATCTACCGCGCCGTGCCGAGCGAGCGCAGCGTGTTCGTCACCGAGTCGCTCGACCGCTACTGCGCGACCATCGCCGCGCCCATCATCTCCGAGGGCGACGCACTCGGGCTCGTGGTCTTCATCGGCACCGAGGGCGAGTCGGCCGCAGGCGAGACGGAGTACAAGCTCGCGCAGGCCATCGCAGGCTTTCTCGGCAAGCACATGGAGAGCTGAAAAAAGAGGACGGCTTTAGCCGTCCTCTTTTCCTATATAGCACCGCCTTCGTGTTGTGCATTGCAATTGCTGATCGTACCACCTCTCATCGTGAATACGCAGTCCTTTCCAATATCCACAGCACCGCCGTCACCATCGTCATCTCTGCAATTCGCAATGATACTGCTCTCCAAGATCAGTGTGCCGCTAGACACAGAAAAACCGCAGTTCTTATTTTGACCATCAATGGTGCCGTCAGTGCCGCTGTCCTTTATCGTTAGTGTTTTACCATCGTACACACAAAGCATATCCTCGTCTGTAGCATTACAGGTCAAGGTATACCCATTCAAATCAAATGTGACGGCTCCGCTGATTGTAATTTCGCCGCTCATAGTAACATTGCCGCCTAAATAGCAACTACCGTCCGACAGGTTCAAATTGGTGCCATCAAATATCGTCCAACTCTCCCAATTGTTCTCCGCCCGCGCCGCCGTCGGCAACAGCGTCAGGCACAGGCACAGGGCCGTCAAAAAGCTGAAAATACGTTTTTTCATATCATTCCTCCATCAAAGCGATTGGTGCATCCGATGGATGCACCAAGGGGATATCCCCTTGCCGAAATTTACCGTTCTGTCAGGGCTTCAAAGCCCTTTTCCGCCTGCTGGACGGTCGTTCGGATGATGCCCGCCGCCATGGCGTGCAGGCCGAGCTGCAAAACGGCCGCGCTGACCCCCGCCGCCGCTCTGGCGGCACATTGCAGATCTTAAGCGCGCACTCCAAAAAGCGCGCGATCTTGCGCTCCACGGTAAAGTACACGTCGCACGGCACGGCCACAAACGAGCGCATCATGCCCGTCGAGGTGATCTCCATCTCGTAAAAGTCCTTGGCCTCCGCGTCCGGAAGATCGTCCCCGAAGATGCCCTCCAGCCGCTTCGCCGTGCCGCGATACAGGTATGCCGAGATTGACGACAGCGTGTAGGCCGTCACGTACAGCTCGCGCAGCGGCTCGGTCAGCTCGGCGATGTGGAGCTGGATAGCCGTCCCCACCGCGTAGAGCACGTGCCGCGCTGTGCTGCTCGGCCAGCGTGAACTGCCCGCTGAACATCCGCTTGTCAAGCTCGAGCAGCAGCGCCTCCTTACTGGGAAAGGCCCGGAAAAACGAGCTTGGCGGCATGCCCGCGGCGCGGGCGATCTCCGCGGTCGTCGTGCCCTCATATCTTTTTTCCAAAAACAGCTTTACGGCGGCGCGCAGCATCTTCTGCTGCGTCAAAAGTCCGCTCGCCTGCTTGCCGCGCAGCAGCATATCGATCACGCTCCTCAAAGTTTACTTGTGAGTGCAGTCACATAACAGCATGGTCCGCCGCTTTCCGCAAGAACGAACTGTGTAAATTTTTGCTCCTGCCTATATAAAAGAAGTGCAGCGGTCCTTCGACCGCCGCACTCTCTCATTTTATTTTCCTTTACAGCATCGCAAAGCGCTGTGCGCCCCTCGTTTTGAGCCAGCGAAGAAGCAGCGCTGTCACCGCGAGCGTCACCGCCGCCGCAATGGCGAGATACGCAGCCGCGCCGAGCTTCCACCCCTGCCAGAGGTAGAGCCCCGCGAACACGATGGCGTAGAGCCAGCCGCCGAACAGCGCGATCGTCACGGCCAGACTTTGCTTGATGGGCATGAGCTCGCTCGTCCACGTCAGGTTTGCCCGCGCGACGCCGAGCGTCAGCCCCAGGCACGCAGAAAACGCGATGTACGCGAGCGCCTCGGCAAAAACGAGCGGCAGCGCCGCCGTCACAGGCAGGATAAACGCCATGCAGGCAAGCGGCACGAGTGCTGGAAGGGCCGTGAGCGCAAGCTGTACCTTGAGCTTTGCGCGAAGCACCTGCCAGGGCCTGACGGGCAGCGATTGCGCGAGCCAGAGGGACTTTCCCTCGAGCGAGACCGACGGCGTCGCCATGTCGTTCATCGATGCAATGGCGCACACGCCGGTGCAGAGCAGCACCTCCGCGCAGCCGCTCTGCGAGGTGAAGGCCTCGTTCAGCAGCGACACGACCGTTCCGCCCTTCCACAAAAGCAGGATGCCCGAGATCGGCAGCAGCAGGATGCCGAGCCCGCAGTTGAGCATGTAGTTCGGGCTCGCGGTGAAGCGCGCGAGCTCCTTGCCGAAAAGTGCCCCATCGATGCTCCGGCGCTTGACGGCCTTTTCGCGGTACACAGCCTTGCCCGATGCGCCCGACGCAGTCGTGATCTGCAAAAAGCTGCGCGAGAGCAGCGCCCACGTCAGCGCAAACAGCGCGAGGATGACCGCCGTGCTCAGCAGCATCGCTGTCACATCGCCCGTACCGGTCAGGCCAAAGACGTAGAGCGGGTGCGCCGCACCCTTGATCTTCTCACCGTAGACCGCGGCGTTGGCGACGAGCTGCTCGATGGCCGTCTGCGCCTTGAAGACGAAGAAATAGTAGATGGCAAGCCCCGCGAGCGAGACGATGACCGTGATGAAGCTCTTGTGCTTGAGCTTACGGCTCACCTTCGCCACGACCCAGCCCAGCGCGCACGAGAGCGTGAGCACGAAGATTGAGATGAGCGCCGTCAGCAGCACGCCGCCGAGGAGCGCCATCGGCGCCGTCGAGACCGTGACCCAGTAGACGATGACCGCGGGCAGGATGACGACCGCGGAGTACATGAGGCCCATGAGATAGACCGTCAGCAGCCGCGAGGCCATCAGCGTCCGCACCGGGATGGGTAGAGACAGCAGCAGGTCGTTGTCCTTAGCGAAGTACAGGCCCGAATACGTGTTGAACACGCTGCCGAACGCGCCGAGAAAGATGGCGAGCAGCGACATGAGTGCAAAATAGAGCCAGCCCATCCCCGCCTGCGCAAGCGGCGCACAGAGCGAAACGGAAAGCCCCGTGAACATCCCGCCGAGGCCGATCATCAACGCGGCAAAGAGCAGGATATAAGCGATAATCCCCGCCGTCGAACGTTTTTTATTGGTTTTGGCATTATAAAAGTAGCTGCGGAAAATTTCCATCAGCTGCTTCTTGACGAGCGTTTTCAGCATGATTCGCCCTCCAGCTCAAGGAAGACCTCCTCGAGCGAGTCGTCGCCCTTGACCTCCTCCATCGTGCCGGAGCGGATGAGCTTGCCGCCCTTGATGATGGCGACCTTGTCGCAGAGTTTTTCGGCCACCTCGAGCACGTGGGTCGAGAAGAAGATCGCGCCGCCCGCGTCGCACACCTCGCGCATCATGCCCTTTAAGATATGTGAAGCCTTCGGGTCGAGGCCGACGAACGGCTCATCCATCAAAATGAGCTTCGGCTCGTGCAGCCACGCCGAAATGAGGGCAAGCTTCTGCTTCATGCCGTGGGAATAGGCCGCGACGGGCTGCGCCAGGTCGGTCGTCAGCTCGAAGAGGTCCGCGTACTTGCGGATGCGCTCCTGCCGCGCGCTTTCCTCCACGCCGAAAATGTCGGCGATGAAATTGAGGTACTGGATGCCCGTCATAAACTCGTAGAGGTCGGGGTTATCCGGGATGTAGGCGAGCATCTTCTTGCAGGCGATGGGATCGTCCTGAATGGAGTGCCCGCCGATCGTGATCCTGCCGGAATCGAACTGCTGGATGCCGACGACCGACTTGAGCGTCGTGGTCTTGCCCGCGCCGTTGTGGCCGATGAAGCCGTAGATCTCCCCTGGCGCGATGTGGAGCGACAGATCATCCACGGCTTTCTTTTCGCCGAAGGTCTTGGTCAGGTGTTCAATATAGAGCATAAGGTTCTCCCTCTTTTCTTCTTGCAGCCGTTTCGAATATCTTTGTGATATCAAAATAATATCATGTGATTTTCAACTGTCAAGAGCCATTTTGCAAATGTCAAGTTTGCTTTACTTGTAGGATATCACTGTCGTTCCAATTTGTCAAGTCCGCTTTACATTTTATCTTTGTGATACAGCACGAGCGACACAATACCCATCACCGCCGCATACAGTACGCCGCCAACGGCCCAGATAAACCAGCTATACTGCGGCTGGCCGTTCCCCTTGGGTCCGAAAGTGTAGAACAGGAAGATCGCCGTCACGCTCAGCCAGTAGATGAGCGACACTGTGCTCATTACGCCGCTGCGCGCCTTCTTTTTGCGCGTGTAGTCGCCCTCCTCGAGCAGCTGGTCCATCGCGCCGGTGTACGTTCCGCTCCAGACGAGCACGCCCACGCCGCAGGCGACCAGAAGCAGCAGCGCATCCACCGCCGCCGCGGCGTAAACATCCGCCGGAGCGACGCGCACGAGCAGCGCGGCGACATCGGACGACGCGAGACCGACCCCGAGCATCAGCGGCACGACAGCAAGGATGCACAGCACCACGCCGAGGATCGTACAGCGCGAGGCGGTCGGCTCATAGGCCTTGCGCCGCTCGCGCACCATGCCGCTCACGCCGTACTCGGTCTCAAACGGCTCTTTTTCAAGAAAGTCGAATTCCTTCGTCTTCGCCCCGCACGAGAGGAACATCCCCACCGCAATGGCGACCAGCACCAAAATAACGCTCACGCCGAGACCTGCGGCCAGATCCTCCGAAATACCGCCCAGGCCCGCGTCCGCCATGGCGGAGAGAAAAATGATCACGACCGGCGAGACGATGCACATCGCCACCGCCAGTGCGATCTTCGGCGCGCAGGCCTTGCGCAGCGCAAGGTATCGCGCCGCCTGCTCCATCGTCACTCTCCGCAGCGGCGTTTCGTCCGCCTCGGATTCGACGAACTCCTCCTCTTCGAGTTCGTCCTTCAATAAATAGTCGGTGCTCACGCCAAACAGCCGGCTCATCTGCACCACCTTGTCAAGGTCGGGCACGGACTGCGCGCCCTCCCACTTGGATACCGACTGGCGCGTCACCCCGAGCTGACTTGCCAGCTCCTCCTGCGACCAGCCCGCCTTTTTGCGCAGCGTGATGATTTTATCCGCTAAGATCATATCGTCTTCCTCCTGAATTCTAAGGCGCGGTCCCGCGCCGTCTGGATGGCGTTATCATAGCCTATTTCGCGGTTGCGGGAAAGAAAGCGCACTGTCAAATTTGTCAACCGGCAGTTGCAATCCTTGATTTTTCAAGGTTTTTTCGCCGTGCACTCCTATTACCCTATGTATCTTCGTCATGATATCATACCACGGCGCAGAAAAAAAGAGCGTCCCATTCGGGACGCTCTTTTTAAGGTTTTTTCACACACTTACACGACGGCGAAGAACTTGACAAGGAACAGAGCGGAGATCACGTAGGTCAGAACGCTGACATCCTTAGCCTTGCCGGAGAGCACCTTGACAAAGGTGTAGGAGATGAGGCCCAGGCCGATGGCGTGGCCGATGGAGCCGGAGATCGGCATACCGATGAGCATGATGGACACCGGCAGCATTTGGTCCATGTCGCTGAAGTCCACATTCTTGAGGCCCTGGAGCATCAGAACGCCGACATAGATCAGCGCGGCGGAGGTCGCAGCGCCGGGGATGACGGCGGCGATGGGGGCGAGGAACATGCAGGCGAGGAACAGGATGCCCGCGGTGAGCGCGGTCAGGCCCGTGCGGCCGCCCGCTTCCACGCCGGAGGCGGACTCGATGAACGTGGTGACGGTGGAGGTACCGGTGCAGGCGCCCGCGACCGTACCGATGGCATCGGACAGCAGGGCTTCCTTCATCTGGGGCATGTTGCCGTCCTGATCGACCATGCCGGCGCGGGAGGCCGTACCGACGAGCGTGCCGATGGTATCGAACATATCGATCATGCAGAAGGTGATGACGAGCGTGATGGCGGTGAACCAGCCGATGTTCACAAAGCCCGCAAAGTCAAACTTGAAAAGCGTGGTAGAGACCATGTCGGCGAAAGGCGGGACAAAGCTCGCAGTCGCGAGGCTCGCAAACGGATTGACATGCAGGAAGATGGCGCTGCCCGCCCAGTAGATGACGGACGAGAACAGCATGCCGAGCAGCACTGCCGCCTTCACGCCCTTCTTGGCGAGGACGACCATGACGAAAACGCCGAGGAACGCGGTCACGACGGTCAGGACCATCGCATCGTAGCCCGCGCCCATGTTGCCCTTGATGATGCTGGGCGTCAGCGCGCCGAAGAAATCACGCATCATGTAGAACGGGCCGCCGTTTTCAGAGTAGATACCGACGTTGGAGCCAAGGCCCACGTTCATCAGCATCAGGCCGATGGCGGGAGCGATGCCGTAGCGCACGCCGAGAGGAATGGCCTCCACGATCTTCTCACGCACCTTTAAGAGCGTGAGGATGAGGAACACGATACCCTCGACAAGGATGATGACGAGCGCCGCCTGGAACGCGGACTCGTACTCGCACTCGTTGATGACCGCGATGTTGGCGACGACCACCGCGAAGAAGCTGTTGAGTCCCATGCCGGGCGCCATGACGAACGGCTTGTTGGCGAAAAACGCCATGCAAATCGTGCCGATCGCCGAGGCGATGCAGGTGGCAAGGAACACACCGTTCCACAGCGGCGTACCCACTGCAAAGTTGGTCAGCAGGTTCGGGTTGAGCGCGATGATGTAGGCCATGGTCATAAACGTGGTAAGACCGGCAAGGATCTCGGTGCGTACCGTAGTACCGTTGGCCTTCAGCTTAAATAGCTTTTCCATGATTTTCTCCCTTTCTTTTTTGTTTTTCCGCCCGCTTCCTAACAAAAAATTAGGAAGCAAAACAGATTTTCAGTCAATATTATAAACATCCCGACAAGAAATTGCAAGTGTTTTGTTTATTTTTACCACACTTTCTCACTCCGCGCCGAGAGTTCCGCCGGTTTCTGTTGTGTTTTTGTTTGCTTTGCGCTATACTATATTTAGTAAAAATTTGCATTTTGGGAGGTGCATGCCGTGAAGCTAATGGTTTTAGACGGCAACTCCATCATCAACCGCGCCTATTACGGTGTCCGTCCGCTCACCACGCGCGACGGGTTTTTCACCCACGCGATCTTCGGCTTTCTGACGATGCTCGGCCGCTTACTCGACGAGGAAAAGCCCGAGGCGCTGTGCGTCGCCTTCGACCGCCGCGAGCCGACGTTCCGCCACCTCGAGTACGAAGGCTACAAGGCTACGCGCCACGCCATGCCCGAAGAGCTCGCCATGCAGATGCCGGTGCTCAAGGACGTGCTCGACGCGATGAACATCCCCCGCTACGAGCTCGCGGGCTTTGAAGCCGACGATCTGATCGGCACGATCTCGCGCAAGTGCGAAAGCGCAGGCTGGGACTGTGTCGTCGCCACGGGAGACAAGGATTCTTTGCAGCTCGTGACCGAGCACACGACCGTCAAGCTCATTTCCACGCGCATGGGCCAGACCACGACGAAGGACATGACGCCCGAGAGCTTTCGTGAGGTCTACGGCTTTGCGCCCATCCACATTGTCGACCTCAAAGCCCTGATGGGCGACGCGAGCGACAATATCCCCGGCGTGCCGGGCGTTGGCGAAAAGACGGCGATGGCGCTCATCCAGAAATACCAGAGCATCGACGAAATTTACCGGCTGCTCCCCGATATCGAGGCCAAACCGAACGTCATCAAAAAGCTCACTGAGGGCGAGGAGAGCGCACGCCAGAGCTTCCACCTCGCGACCATCGTGACGGACGCACCACTCGAATTTTCTCCGCAGGACAATCTGCGCAAGGCGCCGTCAGACGCGCTCTATCCGCTCTTTATGAAGCTGGAATTTACCAAGCTCATCGACAAATACGGTCTCAAGCCGCCCGCCGACATCCCCGCCGCCGAGGAGCCGGTCGACCTCACCGTGACCGCCGAGGCCGTGACCACGGTGGAAAAGGCCAAGGAATATCTCTCGCTCTTCCGCAAGGCGGAGCACGTGACGCTGCTGGCGCTGCCGGACCTTTCCGGCGTGATCGTCGACTTCGTTGCAGGCGAATCGACCGCCGTCTCTGCCGAGTTCTACTTCAGCCGCTACGAGGGCGACTGGAACGCGCTGCTGCGCGCCCTGTTCTCGGATGATATCAAGAAAGTCAGCCACAACGTCAAGGACCTCCAGCGCACGCTGCTCGAAAACGACCTTCCCATCGAAGGGTTCATTTTTGACACCGCGCTCGCAGGGTACCTGCTCGACGCGACGGCGGGCAAGTACGATATCGCGTCGCTCTTCGCCGCCTGCTTCCACCAGACGCTTGCCGAGCCGAAGCACTTAGATCCAGACGCTTTCTCGATGCTCGGCGACACGGCCGAAGCCGAGACGGCGTTCCACGTCTATACCAGCGCCGTCGATGCGCTGTATGAGGCCTTTGCCCCCGAACTTGAGAAGCGCGAGCTGCACGAGCTCTATTATGAGGTTGAACTGCCCCTCTGCGCCGTACTCGCGCGCATGGAGCACGCGGGCATGCGCGTGGACGCGAACGCTCTCGCGGCCTTCGGCAGTGAGATGGAAGTGCAGCTCAAGACGCTCGAGCAGCACATCTATGAAGAGTCCGGCGGGCCGTTCAACATCAATTCCCCCAAGCAGCTCGGCGAGGTGCTCTTTGAACGCTTGCAGCTCCCGCACGGCAAAAAGACGAAGACCGGCTGGTCGACGAACGCGGACGTGCTCGAAAAACTGCGGTGGGAGAATCCCATCGTTGAAGAGGTTTTGCAGTACCGCCAGTACGCGAAATTCCGCTCGACCTACTGCGACGGCCTTTTGAAGGTCATCGCGCCCGACGGGCGCATCCACACGAGCTTCCAGATGACCGTCACGGCGACGGGCCGTTTGAGCTCGACCGAGCCAAACTTACAGAATATCCCCACGCGCACGCAGCTCGGCAGCGAATTCCGCCGCATGTTCGTCCCCGCAGACGGCTGCGTGCTCGTCGACGCGGACTACAGCCAAATCGAGCTGCGGCTGCTCGCGCACATCGCGGACGACGAGGCGATGAAGCAGGCGTTTCTGACCGGCGAGGACATCCACACCGTCACGGCCGCGCAGGTCTTCGGCGTGCCGACCGATCAGGTCACCAAGCAGATGCGTTCGCACGCGAAGGCCGTCAACTTCGGCATCGTATACGGCATTTCCGCCTTCTCGCTCGCGCAGGACATCGGCGTGCCGGTGTACGAGGCGAAGGAATATATCGAGACGTACTTTGAGCGCTTCCCCGGCATCCGCCGCTATATGGATGAGGTCGTCGCGCAGGCGAAGGAGCGCGGCTATGTCGAAACACTGATGCACCGCCGCCGCGCGCTGCCCGAGCTGGCGGCGAGCAACTTCAATACCCGTTCGTTCGGCGAGCGTGTCGCGCGCAACATGCCCATCCAGGGCACAGCCGCGGACGTCATCAAGCTCGCAATGGTGCGCGTCGACGAGCGGCTGCACAAGGAAAACTTAAAGGCAAAGCTCATTTTGCAGGTGCACGACGAACTCATCGTCGAGTGCCCGGAGGAGGAAAAGGAGATGGTCGCACGGCTCCTCACCGAGGAGATGGAGGGCGCAGTACACCTCTCCGTTCCCCTGACCGCCGAGGCCCACTGGGGCATAAACTGGCTGGAAGCCAAATGACCGGAGGAAACCAATGGAACAGTTAAAGAAAAAAGTCCGCATCGTGCCGATGACGAACGAATATTTGAATGACGTTGCCGAGCTTGAGCGCACATGCTTCTCGAACCCCTGGTCGCGCAACATGCTCGCAGAGGAGCTTGAAAACGCGTGCTCGGCCTTCTTAGTCGCGCTGGATGCAGAAAACGGCAGCGTCGTCGGCTACGCGGGGCTGCTCGCCGTCGTGGACGAGGGCTGCATCACCAAGATGGCCGTCCGCCCCGACTTCCGCCGCGGCGGTGTGGCGGGGCAGCTTCTCGACGTGTTTATCCGCTTCGCCGAGGGCAGCGGCCTTGCGTTCTTGACGCTTGAGGTGCGTGAGAGCAACTATGCCGCCATCGCGCTGTACGGCAGCCGCGGCTTCCGCGGCGAGGGCCGCCGCAAAAACTACTACGACCACCCGAAAGAGGACGCCATCATCATGACGAAGGAATTCGGCGCGGCAGAAGCGGAGGCGCAGCAATGAAAATTCTCGCTTTCGAGTCCTCCTGCGACGAAACCGCCGTCGCGGTCGTCG
>ENA-OUQI01002047-OUQI01002047.1-human-gut-metagenome-genome-assembly--contig:-NODE-2047-length-11185-cov-15.244924_pt1 | contig 11185 bp, 9 predicted proteins | sample MGYA00237953_ERZ548840 | MGnify/ENA primary metagenome ERZ548840 (study PRJEB26490, sample SAMN05194690) | human gut metagenome | biome: terrestrial biome; feature: human-associated habitat; material... | reverse complement strand
TGAAGCACGCCACCTCCATTTACGATGTGGTGCGCATCGACCACTTCCGCGGCTTCGAGAGCTATTACTCCATTCCCGCCGGGAACAAAACGGCGGCGGGCGGCCACTGGGAAAAAGGCCCTGACCGCGATTTTATCAACGCCATGCACGAAAACCTTGGCGAGGGCGGCATCATTGCCGAGGATCTTGGCTATCTGACCCCGGAGGTCAAGGCCATGCTTTCTGCCAGCGGCTATCCGGGCATGAAGATCATGCAGTTTGCCTTTGACAGCCGGGAATCCGGCAATTACCTGCCCCACACCTACCACCGTAACAGCGTGGTGTACACCGGCACCCACGACAATGTGACCACCGAAGGCTGGCGTACCAACGCCAGTGCCGAGGATGTGGCCTATGCCTGCCGCTACCTGCGCTGCCAGCCGGAAGAGCTGACCGAGGCCATGATCTGTGCCTGCCTTGCCAGTGTATCGGATACCGCTGTGATCCCTCTGGCGGACTGGCTGCATCTGGGCAGTGAGGCCCGCATCAACACTCCCAGCACCCAAGGCTCCAACTGGCAGTGGCGGCTCACCTGTCCCCTGCCGGAAGCATTGGCCGGGCACATTGCGCAGCTGACCGTGCTCTACGAACGGGCACAGTAATTCCCCGATCATTTTCTCCCCATAAAAGCGCCTGCACCCGGAATCTGCAGGCGCTTTTGCTTTTTCTACAGAACATTTTTTCAGGACCAGATTATGGACATATTGCGCATTTTTGGGCTGATATCCGTGATTTTACCGTCTTTCCGTAACAGTTTATTCACAAATGTATCATGATTTTGCACATCTCTGCTCTTGTTATTTGGACACAGTTATGTTACAATTCAGATAGTATTATTGTCTGCCTTTGTGCAGATTCCACTACGGAAAGGAGTTCTTCCACCATGGATCATCCCAATCAGAATACCATGCTTTTACCGGCTTCCTATGCCGTTATCTCCGAAGAAGAAATGACCTATCTGGATGGCGGTCAGTCCATCTACCTTGGCTCAGCCTTTAATCACGATATTTATTTCAACACCGATCAGTTTGCTACATTCTGCCAGAATGCAGCGATCAACCTGTTCGTGCTGATGACCAACTATTCCTTCCGGTACATCGCAGGCCGTGTGCAGTCCGGTCTGTCGAATGGTCTGAGCCTGTCCGGCACCTTCTATCACACTTGGGATAAGATGAACACCTGGAGCCGTATCGCTTCTGTGGGCGTTGCCGGGCTGGCCGGTGTCTATGTCTATTCGCAGGTCATGAACGTCATTCGTACCGTTACAAGCATCTACGATCAGATCGTGAACCCCATGCCGAGCTTTGATGCCGCTCAGGCCGAGGAAACCGCTGCCGCCTGAGTTTGATTCCATTCCCGGAACGATCTTGTCAGAAAGGAGCTTTCTCCATGAAAAACCTTCAGATGCCGCATTCATACATTTCTGTTTCCGAAGAAGAGCTGCGCAGTATTTCCGGCGGCGGGCCGCTGGGCGATGCGCTAGATCTTTTCTTCAGCAATCTGCGTCTGGACGATCTTTTCTTTAGCGGCGGATTGATCTCACTTTCTTTCACCTTTGTGCCCATGCTGCTGTTCAATGTGGTAAAGACAGGCTTCAACTTCGTGGTGAGCGCCTACGATACCATCGCAGACCTGTTCCATTTTTCCCACGAGGAGCGGGACATGGTGCAGTATATCTCGGATCAGCAGCGCCGGGAAGAAGAGAAAGAGCAGGCTCAGTCCGCTCCCGGCCCGAAACCGGTTTTCTGAACCTTCCCAGCAGTATAAAGCATAGCAAAAAACGCATCTGCAAAATCTTGCAGATGCGTTTTTGTTTTCAGATCACTTTCGCTGCCCCCTGCTCCCGCAGACGCAGAATGTAGCAGCTGCCCTTGCCGAATATCCGCTCGATCTCGCTGTGATAGCGTTCCAGCAGGCTCTGGGGAACATACGCCTGAATGGTGCCTGCAAAGCCGCCGCCCTGCATCCGCCAGGCTCCCGTGCTGCCCTGCAGGATACTCTGGCTCAGCGCCAGTGCCACCGAAAGCCCCTGATGCCGCACATCGGTGCTGCAGTAGACATTCTGGCATAGTGCAAAGGATGCGCGTCCGCTTTCCAGCACCAGCGCTGCAAAGGCAGCAAACTGCCCGGCCTGCAGCGCGTCCCTCTGGGCAAGGGTGCGAGCGTTCTCTTCAAAATAGTGGATGGCGCGCAGCACCGCGCGGTCGCCGCAGGCTTTGCGCAGTGCAGGCAGTGCTGCCCAGAATGCGCTCTCCGTCACCTGTCCCAGCACCTTTTTTCCAAGAAACGCTGCGATCTGCTCCATCTCCTGCCGGATGGCTGCAAACTCACCGGTCAATTCGCTGTGGCTACCGCGCGTATCTGTAACGCACAGGCTCATGCCCGGCGGCAGCAGGCCGTCGGCGTGGATCTTTTCCAGAACCGGCTGCTGGGGGTCTGCAAAATCCGCAAAGATAATGCCGCCCACTGCGCTGGTCAGCTGATCCAGCAGGCCGCTGGGCTTGCCAAAATAGGTATTCTCCGCATACTGACAGATCTTTGCCAGCTCCGCCGGGGCCAGACCACAGCCATATTCTCCGTTCCAGATGGCAGCCATGCCCATTTCAAAGGCAGCAGAACTGGAAAGGCCGCTGCCGCGCAGCACATCACTGGCCGTGTATGCATCAAAGCCGCCCACCGCTTTGCCTGCCGCGCGGAAGCCCTCGGCAATGCCGCGGATCAGGCTGGCCGAGTGGGTGCTCTCCCCTTCCTGCGGCCCCTCCACGGTCAGGTCGATCACATCCAGCTTGTTGAACCCGCGGGATTTGACCCGCACGTAGCCATCTGTATTGTGCGCAGCCACGGCCACAAGATCCAGCGTGACAGCCGCCGCAAGGCCATAACCGTGCTGGTGGTCGGTGTGGTTGCCGCCCAGCTCTGCGCGGCCCGGTGCCGAATAAACCTGCACCTGCCTGCCCGGCCCAAAGTACAGCTCAAACTGTTCCAGCGCAGCACAGTAGCGTGCCCGCTGCCGGCAGATCTCCTGCGCCGCATCGCCATACAGTGCCCGGAGCTTATCGTCCCATTTGCCCGCCGCGATCTCATTTCGGAGCTGCGCACTGTTTGCCATAACGATTCCTCCCTCAATATGCTGCTTTGGGATAGATGGGTATGTTACGTCTATTGTAATGCATCCAACCGTTTTTTTCAATTTCCAACGCTGAAAAAACGCGAATTTTGGCACCCAGTTCAAAGAATAAGATGTACTTTTGTTGAATTTGCGGGCAGATGTGTGGTATACTATACCAAAGATCGGGCACAAAGCTGCCCGCAACGTGACAGAGCGGAGGAAACGCGGCTATGGCAGATGTATATAAGCAATCCTTCAAACAAAATTATACCAATAATATTGAGCTTTCCATCTTCAATTGCGGCATCGAACGCTGTGCTCCGGGCCAAACATGGGGGCCGGGTATCCGCGACCATTACCTGATCCATCTGGTACTTTCCGGCAAGGGCGTATTCGAGGTGGGCGGGCGCACCTGGGAAGTGAGCCAGGGTCAGCTGTTTTTTGCCCGGCCAAGCCAGCTGATCCGGTATACTGCCGATGAGCAGCAGCCTTGGGAGTACAGCTGGGTAGGCTTCAACGGTGCGTGTGCCCACAAACTGGCCGCGCAGCTCCCCTTCACTGACGACTCGCCGGTGCATCACACCCACGACCCCGATGGGATGCGTGCCGCTCTGGCCAACATTTATTCCTCCCGCGGGCTGCAGCCGCAGGATGAAGCCGCCATGGTGGGCTACCTTTATCTCTTCATCGCTTCTCTGATGAAGGAGACCAGCGCTGGCAAACCGCACACGGCTTCCTCTTCCAGCCAGTATGTGCTCAACGCCATCAAGTACATCCAGTTCAATTATTCACACGATATTTCCATTGATGATGTGGCAAAAAGCGTAGGTGTCTCCCGCAGTCACCTGTACCGCGTGTTCATGCTGAACGTAGGCAAAAGCCCCATCGATTATCTTACCGAATACCGCATCAACGAAGCCTGCAAGCTGCTGCGCGCAGGCAACCTTTCCATTGCCGAGGTCGCGGTGTCGGTAGGCTTCTTTGACCAGTTCTATTTCTCGCGGGTATTCAAGCGCGCCAAGGGCGTGCCGCCCAGCAAGTATTTTGCGGCGCAGGCTGATGCTCCCGCCGACGGCCCTGACCACCAGTAAAGGAGACCCTTCATGCCCTTACAGAAAAATCAAGTTCTCACCCTGCGCGTAGAGCGTCTTTCCAGCGATGGCAGCGGCGTAGCACACAGCCCAGACGGTGAGACCGTGTTTATTCCCGGTGCCGCCCCCGGCGACGAAGCCCGGGTGCGCATCGTTAAGGACTGCAAGCGCTACGCCTTCGGTATTCTGGACGAGGTGCTCACTCCTTCGCCGGACCGTATCCCGGTGGATTGTGCTGTGGCAGGCCCCTGCGGCGGCTGCAGCCTGCGGCATCTGGACTATGCTGCCGAGCTGCGCGCCAAGCAGGAGAATGTTGCCGATGCCTTTGCCCGCATCGGAGGATTGGATGTGCCTGTTCTGCCCATTGTGGGTTCGCCGGAAGTGAACCGCTACCGCAATAAGGTGCAGTTCCCGGTGGGCGTGGACAAAAGCGGTAAGCCCTGTATCGGCTTCTACGCCGGGCGCACCCACCGCATCGTCCCCTGCCCGGACTGCCGCCTGCAGCCCGGTGTGCTGAATGAGATCGGCAACGCATTGTGCGCTTTTTTTGCAGAAAAGGGCATCCAGCCGTACAGCGAGGAGACCGGCAGGGGCCTTGTGCGTCATATCTTTCTGCGGCGCGGCGCTCACAGTGGCCAGATCATGGTCTGCCTTGTCTGCACCCGTGCCAGGCTGCCCTACGCTGAAGAGCTTTGCACCCGGCTGAAAGCTCAATTTGCAGAGATCACCACGATCCTGCTGAACGTAAATGCTAAAAACACCAACGTGATCCTTGGCACCGAGACCCACACCCTGTATGGGCAGGGGTATATTGAAGACACCCTGTGCGGTGTTCCGGTGCAGCTTGGCCCGCTTTCCTTCTATCAGGTCAATACCCTTGCTGCCGAGCAGCTTTACGGCATTGCCGCCCAGTATGCTCAGCTTACCCCGGACGACCTGCTGCTGGACCTCTACTGCGGCATGGGCACCATTGGTCTTTCCATGGCAGCGCACTGCCGTGAGCTGATCGGTGTAGAGATCGTACCGGAAGCCATTGAAAGTGCCAAGGCTAACGCTGCCCGCATGGGTGCAGATGTGGCCGCAAAGAGCCGATTCTTCTGCGCAGATGCCGGTCAGGCCGCCACCCGCCTTGCCGCTGAGGGCCTTCACCCGGACATCGTAATGCTGGACCCTCCCCGCAAGGGCTGCGACGAAGCCACCCTTTCCGCCGTGGTGCGCATGGCTCCCCGCCGGGTGGTCTACGTCAGCTGCAACCCCGCCACCGCCGCCCGGGACGCTGCATGGCTGGAACAAAATGGATATCACGCAGAGAAGGTGCAGCCGGTGGATCTGTTTCCAAGAACACGGCATTGCGAGGCCGTTCTCCTTTTGTCCAAACTCCATGTCGACCGCCACATCGAAGTGGACGTTAACATGGAGGAGCTGGATGTGACTGCTGCGGAGAGCAAGGCGACTTACAATGAGATTCGGGATTATGTATGGGAGCATCATCAACTCAAGATCTCCAACCTCTATATCGCACAGGTGAAGCAAAAGTACGGCATTATTGAGCGAGAGAATTACCATAAAGCGAAAAATGAAAATGCGAAGCAGCCCAAGTGTCCGAAGAAAAAAGAGGATGCGATTGTGGAAGCATTGCGGCATTTTCAGATGATATGATAACATGTATATTTAAGGAGAAACAAGTCGGAATGAATATTCTTGTAGATGAAGTACTTCCCAATGGCGTTCATAAATGGAAAGGTACTTCGCAAGAAAAAGAATGGACACTTTTTTGTGGAAATGCAGTTGATGCTTTAAAGAATATTCCTGATGAAAGTGTTCATTGCGTTATAACTTCTCCGCCCTATTATAGTCTTCGGGATTATGGCGTCGATGGCCAAATTGGACTCGAAGATACAATAAATGAATATGTAAACTCTCTTTGCCGCGTAATGGATGAACTGTACCGTGTTCTGCGTAAAGATGGTTTGCTTTTTTTGAATCTCGGAGACACTTACTATTCTGGAAAAGGTGCTTCTCATGGAAAAGACTTAAAGAGTCATAAGCGTAGGTTTGGCATCCGCCCCGTAGATAAAAGCGGTGGTCTTGGGGAACACATTGAACGAAAATCGATTATTGGCGTTCCATGGAGAGTTGCTATCGAAATGACTTCGAGGCGGTGGGTTTTAAGAGCTCCTATTATTTGGCATAGAGATAAAGCTCTTCCTGAATCTGTCAAAGACCGACCTCATAGAAGTTATGAATATATTTTCATGTTTGCAAAAGATCGAAAATATTTTTTCAATCGAAAACCTCTTGTTGACAAACAAATCGATGAAGATGTCTGGACTATTACTCCGCGTCCTTCCGGCTCTGAAATTGAAACCGCCCCATATCCTGACGAACTAGTATCTCGATGTCTGGATATTGGGTGTCCCCCAGAGGGTGTCGTTTTGGATCCCTTTGCCGGAAGCGGTACAACAATGAATGTTGCTCTAAAATCCGGACATTCTGCAATTGGTATCGACATCAACTATTCTTTCTGCGAGTATATTATAAAGCATTTGGAGGAGTAAAATGTTGTATATTTCTTTAGAATATATTCTGAGCTCAATCCAGCAATTAAAAAATGTTCATACATTTATTGGTATAACATTTTTAACTTGTAAAAAGAACAATCTTCCCATCGAAACCCCAGTCACTTTCCCGATGGATAATAACACTAAACTTTTCATGGATGATGTTCATAAAATTTGTCCGTCATCCAGTCACTATTTTCAGCCCTATCAAACCAACGCAAAAAAGCAGTGGCTTGCACCAAAATATCCATCAGCAGGTCTTCAGGCGATCAATACTCAGACTTTTAAGACAGCTTTTATTCATGATCGAAATGGAAAATCTTGGGCATGGTCCAAAGATTATGTTCAACGAATTCAGGAAATTGCTATTCCAAAATCTGAGAAGAGAGTGCCTATTTTCGCTATGGCTATTTGGACTTTAAAAAATCACAAATGGCCGGACACAGCAACTCTTGAGGATATTGTCGAGAAATTTGTGAATGAGTATCATCTAACTAAAAATGAGATTTCTGCATTATTTTCAAATGAACAATCATTTCCAAATGTAGCTGTATTTCAAAATACGCCCGTCACATGGAATCAGCTTTCAGTTAATCTCTCCAGTCCGCCAGATGCTCTTCCTGACCAAGAAGGTACTCTTTCAAAGCTTGAATTAACAAATGTTGGCCCATGCGACCATATTGAAATGAATTTATCTCCGCGCCTTAATATCATTACCGGTGATAACGGATTAGGTAAAACATTTCTTATGGATTGTTCTTGGTGGGCCCTTACAAGCACATGGACAGGTAACGAAGCACGTCCAAAATATGCTGAAGGTCGTCGAAAAGCTACTATAGGGTTTTCCATAGCCGGAAAATCGAAAATGCCTCAAGAGAAAACTGTTCTTTACGATAATAAAAATTTAACTTGGAAAAGAACTGCCGATTCGACAACTATTCCGGGTTTAATTATTTATGCATTGGTAGATGGATCATACGCCGTATGGGATCCTTCAAAAATTAATACTACCTCAAATGTATTTACTAAGCAACAAATTTGGGATGGCTATGGAAGCCGTATCGAAGGTCTAATCAGAGATTGGGTAAAATGGCAAAATTCTCCTCAAAAATATCCTTTTGAAATTTTCAAGAACGTCCTTGCCGAACTATCACCTCCCGATATTGGCAAACTCGTTCCGGGAGATGCAGTACGAATCCCAAATGACAGTAGAGAAATCCCTACTATCCAATATCCGTATGGTATTGTTCCTATAACAAACTCCTCTGCCGGCATTGGAAGAATAATCACTCTGGCCTATTTGATTGTATGGGCATGGAATGAGCATAAAGAAAATTGTAAGCTCAGAGGCCTTCACCCAGATTCTCGCATTGTAGTTATGGTTGATGAATTGGAAGCACATTTGCACCCCAAGTGGCAAAGGACTATTCTCCCTGCTTTAGTTGAAATCCAGAAATGTTTAGCCGCAGAACTTGAGGTTCAATTTATTATTGCCACTCATTCTCCTTTGGTTATGGCCTCTTCTGAGGAAATTTTCAATCCTGACATAGATAAATTGTTCCAGCTTAATCTTGTACCAGAGAACGCAGACGCAACTTTATCTGAAAAGGATTATATCAAATATGGACAAATCGATGCTTGGCTTACCTCATCAGTTTTCAATTTAAATCAAGCAAGGGCTGTTAATGCCTCACAAGTCATCGAAGAAGCAAAAAAACTTCAGCTTAATGATACTGCAACCGATTCTGCTGTTAAGGATGTTCACCAAAAGCTGTTGCATTGTCTTGCCCAAAATGATCCTTTCTGGCCACGTTGGATATACTTTGCTGAACAGCACGGAGTGGTACTATGATTCATATCGATTTAAAACCAGAACCTTCTGATTTTGACATACGAGTTCGACAGCCCGGTAATAAATTTATAGCAGCTCATCCAAATCCAAAAGGTGAGCAATGGCGAAAGAACAACTTCTGGTCCAGATGCAACCAACAATTGTATGATGCTTATGGTGGCATATGTGCATATAGCGGCGAATGGTTTTCAAGAACTACTACTTCTGTCTCTGTTGACCATTTTTATCCTAAAAGTTCACATCCTGAAAAGGCCTATGAATGGGATAATTATCGTTTAACAACCTCTGTAATGAATGCATATAAAGGAAACCAAATTGTTCTTGATCCTTTCGAAATACAAAATGGTGACTTAGAGTTGGATTTTCCATCTTGTCTAGTCAAACCTCGAAAAGATATGAGCCCTGCTGAAAAAAGCAAAGCTTTATCAACTATACAGATCCTTCATTTAAACGATGAAGATCAAGCCAATCGCCGATGTGAAATAATCATGGAATATATATGTGGAGATGTTCGTCGTTCTTTTCTTGAATCCAAATATCCTTTCATCGCCGAAGAACTAAATCGTCAAAACCTATATGATAAAATTAAAAGTATTATCAAACTTCCTCCATGGCAAACTCATTTAGATACTTAATATTTCCATGCACCATACATTTGCTAGAAATTTATTTTTATGTTCTTTAGAAGGCCTGCACCCCTCGGATGCAGTTCAAGGGTTTGGATGTTCCAAACAAGCATTTTGCAGTGCCAGCGATTTTTGTATAGACGAAAACATTGCTGGCGCTATGAAGCCTCTCAACGTGCTTCCCGTATTTGAAAAAAGGACGCCTGTCCTCGGTTTTTCCCGAGGGCAGGCGTCCTTTGATTTTTGCAGGCAACGAAATTTTTATCAGGACAGGATCATGCGGTCATTTGCAAACTCGCCGCCGCTGGCGATCTGGAACTTTGCCAGCAGGTCGGAGACGTGCAGGTTCTTCTTTTCCTCACCGGAAACATCATAGATGATATGGCCTTCGTACATCATGATCAGGCGGTTGCCATACTTAATGGCATCCTTCATGTTGTGGGTGATCATCATGGTGGTGAGATGGTTTTCCTCCACGATTTTGGCCGAGAGGGTCAGCACCTTGAGCGCGGTCTTGGGGTCCAGCGCAGCGGTGTGCTCGTCCAGCAGCAGGAGCTTGGGCTTGTTCATGGTAGCCATCAGCAGGGTCAGTGCCTGACGCTGACCGCCGGAAAGCAGGCCCACACGGGCCGTCAGGCGGTCTTCCAGACCCAGATCCAGCGTCTTGAGCAGTTCACGGTACTGCTCGCGCTCTGCTTTGGTAATGCCAATGCGCAGGGTGCGGGGCTTGCCGCGGCGTGCAGCCAGGGCAAGGTTCTCTTCGATCTGCATGGTGGCAGCAGTGCCGGTCATGGGGTCCTGAAACACGCGGCCGATGTAAGCGGCACGCTGATGCTCGCTCAGGCGGGTCACATCCACACCGTCAATAATGATCTTGCCTTCGTCCACCGGCCACACACCGGCAACTGCGTTCAGCATGGTGGATTTGCCTGCACCGTTGCCGCCGATCACGGTAACGAAATCGCCCTCGTTCAGCTTCAGGTTCAGGCCGTTCAGGGCAGTTTTCTGGTTGACCGTGCCAGCGTTAAAGGTCTTGGAAACATTCTGGATCTCAAGCATTTTTTGCATCCTCCTTTGCCTTCTTCACCGGCTTCGAGAAGTACTTGCCCTTCCAGTACGGCACGGCAAGGAAAACAGCCACCACAGAAGCGCTCAGCAGCTTGAGCAGGTTGGCATCGAAACCCAGAGTCAGCACCAGCTGAATGACAATGTAGTAGATGATGGCACCCAGAGAGACAGAAACCATCTTGAGTGCAAAGTTGTGGAAGATGCGGCTGAACAGAGCCTCGCCAATGATGACAGCAGCCAGACCAATGACGATCGCGCCACGGCCCATGCCGACATCTGCAAAGCCCTGATACTGGCTCAGCAGAGCGCCAGACAGCGCCACCAGACCGTTGGACACAGCCAGACCCAGCACGATATTGAAGTTGGTGTTGATGCCCTGCGCACGGGACATGGCGGGGTTAGAGCCGGTGGCACGGATGGCACAGCCCAGCTCGGTGCCGAAGAACCAGTACAGAATGCCGATCAGCACCGCTGTGACAATGATGATCATAACGATAGGGTTGTGGAGAGCGAACTCCTTGACCCAGCGCAGGGAGATCAACAGGTTGTACTTGTCCACGTTGATGGCCTGATTGGCCTTGCCCATGATTTTGAGGTTAATGGAATACAGCGAAAGCTGGGTCAGGATGCCGGCAAGGATGGCCGGAATGCCCATAAATGTGTGCAGGACACCGGTGACGAAGCCGGACAGCAGGCCTGCCAGCAGCGCCATGAGCAGGGAGACCCAGACGTTCTGGCCGGACAGCAGGCACATGACGCACACTGCACCGCCGGTGCCAAAGGAGCCGTCCACGGTCAGATCGGCCACATCCAGAATACGGTAGGTCAGGTACACGCCA
>ENA-OUQI01002041-OUQI01002041.1-human-gut-metagenome-genome-assembly--contig:-NODE-2041-length-11201-cov-6.472726_pt1 | contig 11201 bp, 8 predicted proteins | sample MGYA00237953_ERZ548840 | MGnify/ENA primary metagenome ERZ548840 (study PRJEB26490, sample SAMN05194690) | human gut metagenome | biome: terrestrial biome; feature: human-associated habitat; material... | reverse complement strand
TGAAGATGAAGCATAAACAAGATGTTCTACACCGTCAGCCCCATTATCATATGAATGTCGACATGCTTCAAGTATATTATAAAATCCTATTATATTTGACTGAATATATGCATCAGGATTAGTTATGCTGTAACGCACGCCTGCCTGTGCTGCAAGATTAACAACAACAGACGGCTTATAATCACTAAAAATTTTATCTATCACATTTTTGTCTGATATGTCTCCCTTAATAAAAGTCCACTGACCACCAAGCTTTTCTATTTCCTTTAATCTCCACTCTTTTATGGACACGTCATAGTAATTGTTCATATTGTCGATACCAACGACCTTGATATCATCAATAGTCTTAAAAAGCTCAATTACCAGATTAGAACCTATAAAACCTGCTGCTCCTGTTACAAGGACAACCTTACCTTCCAAATCGATTTTCTGCATATCTTTTACTCCCAACTTCATACACGTACAGCCAATACACAAAACATATAAATAGGATAAGCACACTCATTCACGTTAATAATTTTATCACAAAATTTTAACCTAGTCAAGTATTTACCCCATACTTATGTATATTTTTTCAAGAATCGTACATTTTCAGTGTAATATACAATGCTAACGATTTACAAAAAGCTCAGTTTGTGCAATTTTATACTAAGCTGAAAGCTATAATTTTTTTCACTTAAAATTGTTAAATCATGAAACGTTTTGAAAAATATTTTTACCACAATATTTTTGATACAGACAAAAGCTGACTTGATTTTTATCTGCATTTTACACAGCTTTTATTGATTATCAGGCAAAACTAGCATATAATCATAATAGTAATTATGGCGAAGTATGAGAAATATGATTGGAGCGGTGTTTATGATAGTAAAAATTTTCTGTGCGGTTTTGGTAGTCCTTGGAGTGAGTGTTGCAATTGTTCTAAGCGGTCTGATAATTTTGGCTTCTTGTGTTAGTGGCAGAAAAAAGCCTGCTGGTGACAATACCGCTGATGACGAGGACACATTTATGTACACAAATTATATGCAGGGATTTTACCTATAACTTTTTCTACCCTGCCAAGCTTTTTAAATAGTATACTCATCAAGTGGAGAGTGCTTTGCCCATAAGCATTCTCCACTTTTGTATACCATTTTTTATTCTATCACTCGACCCCCAAAAACTATTGACACAGCCCGAAACTTGTGCTATACTCTCAACAAAATCAAATGAAACTACACGCAGAAAGGGCGTTTTATAATGACTGAAAAAGAAAAAATGCTTGCGGGCAAGATATATGACTCCTCCGACAAGGAGCTTGCAGAATTGAGGACAAAGGCTCACAAGCTTTCACAGCAGTACAGCAGTTTGTATGAAGATGATGAGAGAAGAAACGCTATCCTTAACGAGCTTCTTCCCGACCATGGCGAGGGATTTTTTCTCCAAGGCCCTGTGTATTTTGACTATGGCGTTTTCACAAAGTTCGGCTCAGGCTGCTATGCAAACTTCAATCTGACAGTGCTTGACACCTGCCCTGTGACGATTGGCGACAACGTGTTTTTCGGTCCCAACTGCACCATCGCCACACCTGTTCACCCATTCAGATGGCAGGAGCGTAACATGAAGAAAAAGTCTGACGGCACTGTTTATGATGATGAATACGGCAAGCCTATCACAATACACTCCAACTGCTGGATAGCGAGCAATGTTGTCATCACAGGCGGAGTTACCATAGGCGAGGGCTGTGTTATCGGTGCAGGAAGCATTGTCACCCGTGACATACCGCCAAATTCTCTTGCGGCAGGAAATCCATGCAGAGTTATCCGTGAGATAACAGAGGAGGATTCTATCAAGTACAAAGCAGAACTTTTCTGAGCATAAAAAATACCCCTGACCAGAAAATGATCAGGGGCATTTTTATCGTCTGTCGGATCATTGAGTATAGACCCATTTTTTATCGGACCACGCTCCGTTATAAGTCTTTCCGCCTTTGACAGTGTAGCTTCTTACACGGACATAATATTTTTGATATCTTGCAAGCCCGGAAACTGTCTTTTTATCAGTGCGGTTGTTTGTTACCTTTACGCTTTTTGCTCCCTTAAAGTCGGAACGCTGTGAATATGATATTTCATATCCCGTGGCAGAGCCTTTCTGTGCATAGTCTATAAAGAAGCCTGCATATGTGCCGTAAAGCTTCTGTATCACCTGCTTTGCAGGATAGATAGCAAAACTTTTGGTGATAACTCCGCCGTAAATGCCCTTGCCTGTGATAGTCACCTTTGCGGTGCCGACCTTTGTGTTTGCAGAATATTTCACTGTATAGTCTGTGCCGTTTTTAAGGGTCTTTGAGCCGTATTTTACTGTGATCTTCTGCGTTATAGCCTTGCCGGTAAAGCTTTTTGAAGAAATACCGCTGACCTTTGCGTTTGCAAAATTAGTCTTTGCCGTCACAATGCTTTTAGCGTCTGACCAATTGCCGTAATAGGTCCTTCCGCTCTTGACAGTATAAGAGCGAACTCTTACATAATATGTCTTTGAAGCCCCTAATCCAAGTACCGTCATCTTATCCGTCTTGTTGGTGGTGGATCTGTATGTGGAAGCATTTGAAAAATCAGATCTTGTGCCATACTGGACCTCATATCCTGTTGCAGATCCTTTCTGCACAAAATCCACAAAAAAGCCCTTGTATCTTGTTTCAAGCACCTGTATCTGCTGTTTTGCAGGATTTATAACAAAAGAAACGGTCTGCTTGCCATTATAATTGCCGTAAAATTCAACTGATATATTGCCCGTGCCAACGTTCACGTTTGAGAAATACATCACCATATAATCAATATAACGCTCTAGGGTCTTATTGCCGTCCTTAATAAGCACATCAGGTGTTATCGCCTTGCCGGTGAACGACAGCGGTGTAGCATAATAAAGCTTGAACTTGGAAGCGTCCTTTGGCTGGATAGTAAAGCTTTTTGCAACAGAGCCTCTGTATTCGCCTTTTCCAACAAAGGTCATTTTTGCAGGTCCTGCATTAAGATTGGTCTTATAATAAACAGTGTAATCCATGCCCTCTTTAAGCTCTTTGCCCTCATAGGTGAGCGTTACGTCAGGCTGTTCAATATTCTTTCCTGTGTATGTGAAGCTGTTCTTGAAGCCTGATATCTCGCAGTCTGCAATAAGCTTGCTGTCAGAATACTCCGCTGTGACAGTCATATCCTCTGTGACGTTTTTATAGTCCTTATCCCAGCCTGTAAAACGCAGACCCTTTATAGCAGGGGCTTTCGGAGCTTTTGCAGACTTGCCATATTCCACTGTCTGCTGACTTATCACCTTGCCGTCCTTATCCACAAACGTAACGTTATATGTATAAGGCTTCCATGCGGCATAAAGAGTCTTTGCACCGCCTGAATATGAGATGCTTTCTATTCTTTCACCTGAAAGTGCAGCGTTATCATACCAGCCTGCAAAGTCTGCGCCCTCTTTTGTCGGCTCGGAAAGCGTCACGCTTTCGCCTTTGTTGAGGTATTCCGGATTGCCTGTGCTGTTCGTGCCGCCATTTAAAACATAGTCTATAGTGACAAATTTTGCTTCAACAAGCTTTGCCTTTACTGTGCTGTCAGCAGTATAAACTGTGTTCGCATCGACAGCAATGCCGTTCTTGTACCATTTAAGAGCATAACCGCTTTGCACTTTGACAGCAGGATATTTCACCTTGCCGTCCTTATCAGTGCAGGCATAATGCTTGCCGTCAGGGGCTTCAAATGTTATCTTGTGCGAAGCCTGCTCCCCAGGACGAGTTAGCCTTGCTTTGCCGCCTGCCATTGTCCACCTGTCGCTGTCTGTCTGCTTCCCGCCAATGGTATTCAGCGAATAAGCTGCAGAGCTTGTAACGTTAGACAAAGCCGTTTTCTTTACCTTGCTGTCAGAAAAGTTGCCGTTATACCAGCAACAGGCAGATTGCTGTCCATAATAAAAAGCGTCATTATCAATGCTGCCCACCATAGCTTTAGCATTTGAACTGCTTGACTTTGCAAGGTCTGAAGCACACTCTGTCAGGGTCAGACCACCTGCTTTGCCCACGATTCCGCCTGCTGAGCTTGTACCCTTGACAGTTCCGCTGAACGTACAGCGTTGAATAGATACCGCATCAAATTCACCTGCGATCCCGCCTGCGTACTTACCGCTAACAGTTATTTTCTCAGCACTGAGATCTCTTATCTGCGCCCTGTCCTCAGCATAGCCGAACAGACCTGCATAAGAATTGTTTTGGATAACAGCGTTTTTCAGAACGTGTCCGTTGCCGTCAAAATATCCGCAAAAAGGCTTTGAAGCCGTTCCTACTGCCGATATCTTTGCACCACCGAAGTCGATGTCTTTTTCAAGCACAACACGCTTTCCTGCAAAGCTTTCACCGCCTGATACACGCTTTGCGAAGTTTTTCCAATCCGTCGTCGTCTCTATAACAAGGCTTTGTTCCTTTATCTCTTTCTCCTTTGCCTTTATAAGAAGCTTGGCATTGGTTATATCGTTCTTTGAAGCGTTTTCGTCTGCAATAACTTTCTTGCCGTTGTTGACCTCACGCTCATAACCGCTCTGCTTTTCATACTTTGCCACAAGTGTTTCAAGCTCGCTTTTATCAGACTCATCTATATCATCGGTATAGGCAAATATTATAGGCTGACCAGTATAAGCGTCCTTGTCGGTAACGTCCGTCCAACTGTCGCCGTCATTGGAAATATACGCCTGACCAGGCTTCATGACCCCGTCTGAATAGCCATAAACGGTCACATAGCCTGAGCCGTCATCACCGCTGAATGTCATCACGACAGAATATCTTTCGCCCTCGTCAAGCTCAACATCAGGGATATCCACAGTATAAAAGCCGTCGCTCTGCACCTTCCCGCTGACCTCACACTCAAGTATCCCCACAGGAGTGCTGTCTGAAACAGAAGTGTAGACCTGCACGGTGTAGTCAGACTTTCCAGTGTAGCCAAGATACATAAAGCCCACTTTGTCAAGAAGCTCGTCTTTTTTTGCTGTAAAAACATCAGCACCGCTCATTTTGTTTTCATTGCTAACATAAAATATAGAATTATCCTTATTAGCAGGATAATGGTAATTATTATCACAGCTTTCAGTGAGGTCGAATGCCACCCAATCGGTCATTTCTGCCTCTTCATAGGATATCCAGTAATAGCCGTCCGTGCCACTGGATACTCCCCAAGAGCCTTTCACAAGCCATGCCCCGTTTTTCTTTGGCTGATAGCCTGCAAGGAAATTTGACTTGCTGTAATTATCGTCCCAGCCCACTACGCTTACGGCATGATTTATGCCGCTGTTTTTTGTAGTTTCCGGATCGTAATAGCTTTTGTTATCAAAGGTCATATATAGGTCGTCTGCATAGTAGCTCACCATTACTCCGCCAAGCTCTTTTATCTTGTTTTTAATGGCGTTTCGTCCGCCTGTGATAGTAGAAGCGTAATTAAGCTGATATTCGCAAACTCCTTTTTTCTCCTCAGATACGATAGTGGCTTCCGTTCCGTCGGACACGAAAGGCTCATATTCATCATAGCAAAGTCCTCTATGAGCCGCCATTGCAAGGGACGAATCCATCCACGTTCCGCCGCAATCCCATATTGACTCGTCAAATCCGCCGTTAGCATACGTAGAGAGGACAAGGCTCGGCACAGAAAACTGCACGTTTTGATTTTCAAGCCCCTTTTGAATAAGATTGCTCTCAGTGCAGGAAAGTGCCGCAAACGCCCAGCAAGTGCCTGTCTGGAACTGGTTTTTGATAATCGTCAGCGTATTCTTAGATCTGGGGTCATATTTCGCAGGCAGCGAAGCCGTTGCCTTCTGTGCATAAGGTGAAGCCCCGTCGTCCGTGTCGACCAGATCTTCATCAGCGATCTCCGATTTTTCCAGACCTTCCTTTTCGTAGCCATAACCATTATCAGTAAAAATTATCCTGCCCATCTTGAATTTCGGGCTGTCATTATCTCCGCCATGCTTCATATCCGCAAAAGCTGCGCAAGGAAACTGCACTGACAATATCGCCGCCGTCAAAATGGCAGCACATTTATAGATCACCTTCATAAAGATCTCCTTTCTGCTTTTCTGTTATTTAGTTGCACAAAGTTTCTTTTGGTTACTATTTTAATGATTACTTTTTTTATCTTTTTCTCCCCACCGATATAATATTTTTCTTAGTAAGCACAAGTAGCACAATGCCAAGCAAAAGTATCAGCGGCCAAGTAAGATACGGTCTTTTATCATTATCAATATCGGTCACGACCTTATCAGGCTCACCATTTTTATTAGTGTTGTAATACACGTTCACTTTTTCGTTCTGACTCACATAATATGTGCCTGTGAAGATCTCTCTTGTGTACTCCTTGCCGCCAACATCAAAAGCGACAGTTATGTAATATGTTTCAGCTTTGTTGCTTGCCTTTTTGTTATGTCCCCAAGTTTTCAACTCATGGTCTATCCACTTCACATAGCCTGTGGTTTTCTCAGCACTTGACATGAAAACCCTGTTTGAAACATACTTGCTGAGATTATAGATAGTAGAGAAACCACCCATAAGAATAAAAACGATACTCAGAGCGATAAGCCCTGCATTTTGCTTTTTCATTTGATATACCCCCTGAACAAAAATGTTATGTTAATATGAATTTATTATATCATATGAGGACATGGGAAGTCAATAAGCCTATCCCATCTTTCCATAAGTCTTATGGACATATTTATTAGTACGGTTTTGATTGTTGAGGTAAGCCGCTATTTTCTTTCTGCTGTAAGGACTTTTTTTATGAGATCATGTTGAAACTTTATTTTCTCCATTTTTTGAACAATTCTTGACTTTGTTACAAATCTGTGTTATACTAATCATAAACGAACGGTCGGTACGCATAAAAGGAGCGAAGCAACATGAAAACAACTGAGCAACAGCACAATGAGCGGAAACGTGAACTAATGGAAAAGTGCTTCGAGTGCTATGCGGAAAACGGGCTCACAGGCACAGGAATTAAAGCACTGGCCGATGCGTGCGGATGCACGAAAGCAAATTTGTATTCGTATTTTAAAAACCTTGATGAACTGATCATTGAGTCAACGGCATACTGTATGGAAAAGGTTGAGGACGACTTTATGGAGATGGCACCCACCGACCCCGAGGATGTTGTCCGTTTTGTGAAGGAGGTCCCGTATTGGACAGCAAAAAAGCACGGAAAAAAATATCGCCTGATGTATCAGATATATACGCACCCGAAGTATATCGAGCACGGCAAGAAATTCTTTGAGGGCGTGAACGAACGCTATACCGAGTATGCCAAGCGGCTGGAGCCAAAGATCGGCATTCCATATACGGTCATCACGCCGCTGATCTTTATATTCGTCCGCGCCTGCGTTCATTATGCGATGTTTGAGGATGAATATTATCTGAAAACCCAGATGGAAGTCTTAAAACAGGGGGTCGCCCTGTTTGTGGATAAGTACAAAGCAAACCAAGCATAAGCCTATCGACCGCTGCTCATTTACGGCGTGGGCAGCGGTGCAAAGCTCCGCCGTGATAAACAATTCCGAACGGAGGAAAAAAGATGAAAACAGGAAAAAAACTACTCACAGGTACACTTTTGGCGATTTGCACCGCTCTTTTGGTGCTTTGCAGCGTGCTTGCAATAGGATGGAGCAAGGCGGCAAAAACAGGCGACGCACTGCCGGAGGTGCGAAACAACGGCACGGCGATTCAGTGGAAATACAGCGACGAAGCCGACTGGCACACCTTGTGGCGCTTACCGAGCTGCGTGGTGCTGCCGGAGAAAACGGAAAGAACGGCACAGACGGTAAAGACGGCTCTAATGGTGCCGACGGTAAGAACGGAATAAACGGTACAAACGGTAAAGACGGTATTAACGGCGTTGACGGTAAAGACGGAGCCGATGGAAAAAACGGCAAGGATGGAATTGACGGTGCCAACGGTAAAGACGGAGCCGACGGCAAAGACGGTATCAACGGCACTGACGGCATTAACGCCAAAAGCATAGAGGTGCAGCGAGCTGAAACCCACATACAGTGGCGTTACGAGGGCGATGAATGGCAGGACCTTGTGGCGATAGCCGACATCACAGGTCCCACCGGGCAGAAAGGTGCAGACGGAGCAAACGGAAAGACACCGGAGTTCCGTGTAAGCGAAAACACCCTGCAGTGGCGCTATGTCGGCGATGAAATATGGCTGAACCTGTATGATCTTTCGGTTTTGAAAGGTCTTGACGGCAAGGATGGTATAAACGGAAAGGACGGAGCCGATGGCAAGGACGGAACAAACGGACAAAACGGCTCTGACGGTGTGGACGGCAACACCCCCTTCATTGGTGAAAACGGCAACTGGTGGATCGGAGAAACCGACACCGGCGTAAAAGCGGCAGGCATTGACGGCACAGACGGAGAAAAGGGTGACAAGGGAGATAAAGGTGACAAGGGTGATGCCGGAGAAAAGGGCGACAAAGGAGATAAAGGCGACAAGGGCGATGCCGGTCAGAACGGCAGCTGTTCGGGGTATTTTCACGCCTCAAACGGCGGCACCGGCGCTTCATTCAATCAGCCGCTTCAGTTGTTTGAAGATTGCAATTCCGGAGGACTTTTTGTATGGGATCGAGCCAATAGAACCGTAACGCTGAAAGCCGGACATACATACAGTATTTCATTCAGCGGTTCGGTCTGCATTTCTCACGACATGGGTGGATGGTACTCGGTAGTATTGAAAGGCAGACAAGGCATTCTTAATGATACATTGATCGAAAGGTATATGAACGATGCAGATAATTCACGAGTGTGGATGCCGTTTGCATTCAACCGCATCTACAATGCCGGCAGTGATATTGTGCTGCAATATGAATTTATCCAGTTGACCCCCGGCACACAGCTGAACGGTGCTGTCTATAATATTACAATCATTGCTCTTGATTGAGCCGATATACACGAAAACAGAGGTAACGGAAAATAAAAAAACGAATACTCAGTATCATGCTCACCCTTTGTATGGTTCTTTGCCTTGTGTCGACAAGTGTATTTGCCGAGGATAATATGGCAGCGAGTGGGACGGCGGAAGTTTCCACAGCGGCGGAACTGGTTTCAGCAATCAGAGAAGCTTCATACGGAACAGTCAAACTGACGTCTGACATTACCATTTACACCACATTAGTGGTCAACCGCACCGTCACCCTTGAGCTCAACGGTTATGTGCTGAAATACAGCAGCAGTGCAGGGCATGTAATCACTGTGTCCAGTGGTATTTTGACAATTGAAAACAGTGACTATACAAAATCGCACAATTTCCAAAAGAAGTATAATTTATATGTAAATGATTTTTTTGAATTTTGCTCCCTTTAAAATCATACTAATTTTAGCTTTTAATTTTTTCATTCCAAAAACCGCCCCATTTCGTTCTATAAATTACCTCTTATAATCAAATCATGCAGACATATAATATTATTGCAAACCCGAAAAACAAATGAAAAGGAGATACGAAAATGAAAGGTATCACAACTCAGGAAGGCAGAGAAACACTCAACAAGTTCAAGATGGAAGCAGCTAACGAAGTTGGCGTAAACCTCAAGCAGGGCTACAACGGCGATCTTACAGCTCGTGAGGTCGGCTCTGTAGGCGGTCAGATGGTCAAGAAGATGATCGACGCTTACAAGACAACAGGCAACAAGTAATTTCTCCCAAAAGTCCTAAAAACTCCGCCGCGGATTTTTCTGCGGCGGATTTTTTTTATGCCAAATCTTATTTTATTTTTCCAAAAAGAAATGTTTCATAATAATAATAATAATAATTTACAAATTGTTTACATTTCGAAAACGTTATACTAAGCAGCCAGCTTAACAAAACGTAGGAATAATGTGATATAATTGCAGTATAAACTAATGCATAACAGCATCAAATTTAAAAATTGGAGTGATTATTTATGAAGAAGTTATTCACAACAATTCTCGCTTTGTTACTAGCATTCGGAACTTTTCCTTTGCCAAGTATTGAAACCGACCTCACTCTAAGCGATTTCACTATTACAGCAAGTGCCGAAGCCTACGAAGGTTTTAAGTATTCAATACTTGATGACGGAACGGTTGAGATAACTGGCTATACCGGCAGCGACAGCAAGCTTGTTATTCCCGGTACTATCGACGGCAAAAAGGTTACAAGCATTGGATATTGGGCGTTTAATTACTCCACAAACCTTAAAAGCATAACGATTCCAAACAGCGTTACAAGCATTGGAGATTGGGCGTTTTCTTACTGCACAAGCCTTACGAGCATAACGATTCCAAACAGCGTTACAAGCATTGGAAGTGATGCGTTTAATTACTGCACAAGCCTTACGAGCATAACAATTCCAAACAGCGTTACTAGTATTGGAAGAGGTGCGTTTGAATACTGCGAAAGCCTTACAAGCATAACGATTCCAAACAGCGTTACAAGCATTGGATATTATGCGTTTTCTGACTGCACAAGCCTTACAAGCATAACAATTCCAGACAGCGTTACAAGCATTGGCGGTTATGCGTTTTATGGCACACCATGGCTTAAAGCACAGCAGGAGAAAAATCCTCTTGTTATAGTTAACGGTATTCTTATTGACGGTACTGCCGCTTCGGGAAATGTTGTTATTCCGAATAGTGTTACAAGCATTGGCGATTATGCGTTTTCTGACTGCACAAGCCTTACAAGCATAACCATTCCAAACAGCGTTACTTACATTGGTAAATGGGCGTTTGAGGACTGCACAAGCCTTACAAGCATAACGATTCCAAACAGCGTCACAAGCATTGGAGATTGGGCGTTTGAGGACTGCACAAGCCTTACAAGCATAACGATTCCAAACAGCGTTACTAGTATTGGATATGAGGCGTTTTATGACACACCATGGCTTACCGACGTATACTACACCGGCTCAGAAACAGAGTGGAACAACATTGATATTGGAGAAAATAATACATATCTGACCAATGCCACAATTCATTACAACTACGGCTCAATTCACACCCACAGCTACACAAGCAAAATAACCAAAGCAGCCACCTGCATCGCAACAGGCGTAAAAACATACACCTGTTCCTGCGGCGATACATACACCGAAACTATCCCGGCCACAGGTCACAAGTCAAGCGGTTGGATAGTCGACAAGGCGGCTTCTATCGGAGTTAAAGGCTCAAAGCACAAGGAAT
>ENA-OUQI01002035-OUQI01002035.1-human-gut-metagenome-genome-assembly--contig:-NODE-2035-length-11232-cov-17.300349_pt1 | contig 11232 bp, 9 predicted proteins | sample MGYA00237953_ERZ548840 | MGnify/ENA primary metagenome ERZ548840 (study PRJEB26490, sample SAMN05194690) | human gut metagenome | biome: terrestrial biome; feature: human-associated habitat; material... | reverse complement strand
TCTGGAAGGAATGCCATTAAGTCTGCTGGAAGCAATGAGCTATGGAAACTGCTGTTTGGTATCCGACATTCCAGAGTGTGCAGAGGTTGTGGAAGATAAGGCATTGATTTTCAAAAAGTCGAATATTTTTGAGATGCGGGAACAAGTCGCAGAAATGGCAGGAAAGAACTATGGCAATATTAAAGCACATCGCAAGTAAGAGTTCCAACTATGGTGCTGCACTGGAGTATCTGATTTTCAAGCATGACGAGCTTCGGAAAACTCCGATCCTTGACCAGAACGGAAATCGTATCATGCGAGATGAGTTTTATCTGGATGGTCTGAACTGTGAACCCTATTCCTTTGATGCGGCCTGCCGACAGTTGAACCGCGAATATCAGAAGAACAAAAACAAAAATGAAATCAAAAGCCATCATTACATCATCAGCTTTGACCCACGGGACAGCACAGAAAATTGCTTGACGGGGAAACGGGCACAGGAGCTTGGACTGGAATGGTCCCAATGCGGAACCTGCTCAACGATGCGTACTGCCGGGACATTTCCGTCAAAATCAAGAGCCAGCTTGCGGTCAAGCGGAAACGCGGTGATTTTGTGGGAAGTTTTGCAGCCTATGGATACCAGAAGGATCCCAGCAATCATACCAAGCTGATTGTGGACGAACTGGCAGCGGAAACAGTGCAAGATATTTTCCGCTGGAAGATCAGTGGCATGAATAATCAGAGCATCGCAGACCGATTGAATGCGAAAAAAGTGCCGTCCCCGGCTGCGCGAAAGTTGCAGAGCGGTGCAAAGCTGAGCCTGCATTTCCGCAAGAGCGATGAGCCGCCGTGGTCTGCCAAGGCAGTGGACCGCATTCTGCACAACGAGGTCTATATCGGAAAACTGGTGCAGGGAAAGACAAGGAGACTGGACTATCGCTCCAAAAAGAAAATGAATGTGCCGATGCGGGACTGGACAATCGTGGACAATACCCATGAAGCAATCGTTCCGGCAGAACAGTTTGAACTGGTGCAGAGGATTCTGGAAACCGAAACCCGTAGGCCGAACGATGCCGAAACGGTGGCCCTGTTTGCAGGATTTCTTTACTGTGGGGACTGCGGCAGCCGGCTGGTACGCAGGTCGGCCAGCTATAAAGGAAAGCGGTACATCTATTATCAGTGCTCCGGCAGCAAACAGAACAAAGGCAGTTGCACGAGCCATAATCTGCGGGATGAAAAACTCTATAACGTCGTGCGGAACGCGCTTCAGATGCAGATCCAGATTGTGATGGAGGAAGCGGAATTTGTGGAAAGCATCCGGCAGGCTCAGCAGGAACCCTACCGTGTGCGGCGCATTGAACGGCAGATTCGGCAGCTGACTGCAGAAAAGGCCCATACACAGGGAATTAAGGAAAAGCTGTACGGGGATTATGCAGACGAAATCCTCACACGGGAGGATTTCCTGAACTACAACGAACTGTACAGCAAGCGGATCGAAGAGTATGACCGCAAAATCACAGAACTGGAAGCAGAACGGCAAAACCTACAGACTGCTCCAAACGCTTATCCGTTTCTGGATGTGTACCGTAAGTATCGAAAATTGGAAGAAATCACCCGTCCGATGGTCGTGGAACTGATTGAGAAAATCGAAGTCTATGAGGGCAATCGGGTGGAAATTACGTTCCGATTCCAGGACGAAATTGCAGACCTGCTGGAGGAATTGCACCAAAAGCAGCATGAAGTGTCAGCTTGAAAGAAAGTCGTGATTTATGGCAAGAGTAAGCAAGAAAGTAAGTGCGGCGCAGCGGGAAGCCGAGAACGCGCAGCACCGTATCTGGAAAACCGCAATTTACGCACGATTGTCTAATTTCGATGATGTGCTTCGGAATACGGAATCACTGGAAGTGCAGATTTCTTACATCAAGGAGTATATCAACCACCGGGATGATCTGATGCTGCTGGATGTGTTTGCGGACAAGCGGTGCACAGGGATGAACTTTGACCGCCCGGAATTTGAACGGCTGTTGAAAGCACTGCAGGAGCGGAAAGTCAACTGCATCGTGGTAAAGGACTTCTCCCGACTGGGTCGTAATTTCGTGGAAACAGGTCAGTATCTGGAGCAAGTGTTTCCACTGTTTGGCGTAAGATTTATAGCCATCAATGATAATTATGACAGCCTGAACAGACAGAGCCGGGACGGGATGCTGGTGCCGATCAAGAGCATGATCAATGAAATGTACTCGAAAGACCTGTCCAAGAAGATTCAGTCGTGCTTTCATTCCAAGGAAGCACGAGGAGAAATTTATACGCCTGTTCCGTTCGGTTACAAGAGAAATCAGCAGAATCATTTGATTCTGGACGAGGAAGTCAGCGATGTGGTAGTTCGGATTTTTCTCTGGAAGAAATCCGGCATGAAAGAGCGCGAGATTGCAAAGAAGCTGTCTGCGCAGGGAATCCCAACACCTTTTACACGCCGCTGTCAGCTGGGATACCTGAAAAACACCTTGCGGGTAAAGGACCCAGCATGGCAGACCGTGTTCGTGACAAAGGTGCTGGAAAATCCAATCTACACAGGAACAATGGTCTATAACCGCATCGCCTACGATGAAACGAATCGGAAAATCGGGCAGAATCCACGGGAAAGCTGGCGGATGGTGCCGGACAGCCATCCGGCGATTATCAGCTGGGAATTGTTTGATGAAATTTCCGCATTACGGGAAGCCGAGCAAGCAGTCAAGGAAGAGCGAAAAAAGTGGTGCAGACAGCGCAGAAAAAACAATCCGAACATCTTCAAAGGCAGAATCTTTTGCAAAAAGTGCGGAGAAAAATTGGTTTGTCATTGGCAAAGTGATGGTGCGCTGTATTTTTATTGTGCATCTTGCCATGTTTCAATTTCAGAGAAAGATCTCTGGAACGGCATTAACAAGGAGTTGCACCAGCGGATGGAAGAACACCATGATTTGCAGAAGCTGGTACGGAAAAGCTCTGGAAAAAGCAAACTCCAATCAAAAGAAATAGCTACAAAACGTGAAATTGAACAGGCGTCAGGCAATATCGTTCGACTGGAATCACAGAAGCGCAGCGGCTACGAGCAGTATGTCCTTGGAAAAATTTCAAAAGAAAAGTTCTTGAAATTGAAGCAGGATGCAGAGAATGAAATTGAGGCATTCAGACAGACAAAAGCTGAAAACGAGAAAGAACTGGTCGTTGTTCAAGAAGAATTGCAGAAGAAAAAGCAAATCGCAGGCAACACAGAGGTTCTTTTAACGGCAGATAATCTGCAGCAGTATGTAAAGAAAATTGAAGTGGATCACAAGAAAAATACTTACACGGAATTTGTGTTCTAACGAAAAAGGAGGACAGACAATGAAAGAAAAAATCTATGATGCCCGGACAGGAATGGAATATGTTTTGGTGGGTGATTATTATCTGCCAGCCTTGAAACTGCCACGGACCCGTCCGATTGGCCGCTGGGGGATGCTGCACAAGGCGTACCTGAAACTGCGAAAACCAGCCTATTATCAGAGCCTGCTGCTGAGTGGAAAGCTGGATACTGTTTTGGCAAATGTGGAAGAGCAGGCTGCAGAGCGGTATAAGGTCTTGATCGAGCAGATGAGTCAGCGTGAGGAAACTTCAGAAAAACAGAAAGAAGAGAACCAGATGGAATGGGTACGCCGTATGAATAATCTGGAAAATCGTGCTGCGGAAATTGTAAAGGCAGAATTGATCTATACGTTTGAAAGGCGGTGAGCAGCAGATGATCGGAACCTATTACCGGCTTTCTCTTGCGGACGAGGATGTGGGAACAGATAAGACCGAGAGTAACAGCATTCAGGGCCAGCGCGGACTGGTAGAGGGGTACATCATGGCCCGCCCCGAACTGGCAACAGAGCCGCGTCAGGAGTACGTGGACGATGGCTACTCCGGCACATCTACAAGCCGTCCTGCGTTTCAGCGGCTAATTCAAGATGCACAGGACGGAAAGGTGAAAACGATTATCGTAAAGGACTTTTCCCGGTTCGCCCGTGACTATATTGAAGCAGGCGATTATATGGAGCGAATCTTCCCGTTGCTGGGCGTTCGCTTCATCTCCGTCAACGATGGTTACGACAGTGGAATGCAGATCAGAAACGATGTATGTGGACTGGAAGTAGCTATTAAGAACATCATCAATGCATCCTACAGCCGGGACCTCTCCGCTAAAATCGCAGCAGCAGACCATGTGATGCAGAAAAAAGGAATGTATCTCGGAGGATACCGCCCGTTTGGATTTCTGCCGGACCCGAATGACTGCCATAAGCTGATCCTTGATCCGGTAGCCAGCCAGTATGTGCGCCTGATCTTTGAACTGGCATTGCAGGGCAACAGGACGGGCACCATCGCCAAAATTCTGAACGAAAAGCAGATTCCGACCCCGGCAGCGTATCATGTGGCGGAAAATCATGTGTACAGCGAGCAGAAAGCATGGGACTTGCAGCGCAGTCACTGGACCAGCGGAACGGTTTACCATATTTTGAAAAATGAGAAGTATAAGGGAACCTACGTGGGCGCGAAATTCATTATGCCGGTTCCGTGCAAGCATCGGGTCCTGCGCGCACCGCTGGAACAGCAGGTACGAATTGAGGACAGCCATGCCGCCATTGTGACCCCGGAGGAATTTGAACAGGCACAAATGGTCATCATGCTGCAGCATGGGAAGCACCAGACCGGGAACTACACAAAACACCAGTATCCCTTGAAAGGCAAGGTCTACTGCGGCTACTGCCAGAAACTGATGAAATACCGTGTTCTCAAGCAACTTGGTCCCTCTTTTAACTGCAGATTTTCGGCCACTGCGGTGAACAGCCCCTGCAAGCGAATCCCAATCTCTGAGGCAGTGCTGGAAGAGATTGTCCGAAACGCGCTGACAGCGCAGATAAAACAGGCGGAGCATATACTGAAAATCCTGCACGAACGGGAACGCAAAGCGTTGATCTGCTTTTCCGCACTGGAACGGCAGGAAGAAAAGCTGAGTGAAGAAAAGGCAGAGATCGTAAAACAGCGCGTCGCGCTGTATGAGCAATACGCCGACGGGAATATGAGTAAGGAAGAGTTCATCCGGCAGAGAGATGCCTACAGAGTGCAGGAAGATGAAAAGATGGAGCAGATCCAACGGCTTCGCACCGAGAAAAATCAAATTTTCCAGCCTGTGAAGAAGGATACGGATAATTTGCAAGCCGTGATGGATACTGTGGGAGGAGCAGGCGATGTGATGCACTTGTCGCAGAATGTGGTGGAAACCTTTATTGACCGCATTGAGGTTTTCAACGATGAAAGCGTGAAAATTCGTTTTACATTTGAAGATGTATTGAAAAATTACGAAGCAGAGTGAGAAATGATATTTGCGTTTTTGAAAAGTTCATGCTACAATAACTATAGAAGGGAGTGTGGAGGAAATGGTTCTCCAGTACTATGTGGTAGAAAATGCGACCGGAAAACAAATTGAAATCGATATTGAATCGGCAACCAACGAAGACCTGACCTCTACAAAGGAAAAGTGGCAATCTGATTGGACGAGTGAATTTATCCGCGACCCGAAGCTGGAAAAGTATGCAGCGAAAACAGATGCTGGCGAAATTGTAGCATTGGGTGCATATCGAGAAGATGATCACGGAATATCAGTTTTTATTGCGAATATTGAAGCACATCCTGAGAGTAATCCGACAATTAGCACCGTGCGGAAATACGCAGGCATTGGTCGAATGATGATTGCTTATGGTATTCAATTGTCGATTGATAGTGGACATGGTGGTATTGTAACCTTTGAAGCAAAAACAGATGAACTGTATGATCACTACATCAAAGATTTTCATGCAGTTCCGATTTTTCAGCCACATTCGGGAGGCCCAAAGCTGCTTATGCTGGCTGATGAAGGCGCACAAGAAATTTTCAGTACCTACTTATCTTAAAGATTGGAGGGTTCAGTATGAAAGATCAAGAACTTGAGCTGCAGGTTGCTCCTATGAGCAATGATACAATGGAATATTTGAATGTTTTATTTGGCGTATGCAAACGCTTTAAAACAGATTATTACCATGCAACACCGAAGCAGCGTGAATTTATTGATGCAGTGGCTACGCACGAGTACCAGCTGATGAAAGCCCATGAGAAAGGACTGAGCCGTGCTTCTGTTCCTCCTTTTATGGGAATGAAGCGGAGTGAACGCAGCAACAATATGCCTGCTTGATAGTAAGAGAATAAGCTAACATAATAAGTGCTCGCATAAACCACAGACAGCACCCAAGATGATTCGAGGGTGCGTCTGCGGCTTATGCGGGCCTTTTTATTTTGTGATTTTAATACGGATGGATGTTAAATTCCAAGGCTGACGAGAGTGGCCTTTAACTCCTTCGCCGTGCGGATAATGATTTCCTGCTCAGTTTCGTTGCAGTCCAATAACAGACGATGCAATTCGGTGTTGGAAGTTGAAACGGAATAGTGAAGACTGTCTATCAACAAATCATCAATGGAAATGCAGAGGGCGTCGGCAATATCGACCAGAGTGGCAACGCTGGGGTGTTCTGTGCCTTTTTCAATTTTGGCCAGAAATTCACGACTGCGATTGATTTTAGAGGCTAAGGCTTCCTGGGTGATATTACCACACTGCATTCTGAAATAACCAATACGTTTTCCCAAAGCAACATAATTGACGGACATAAGTAAATCTTCCTTTCGAATGCCCGCATAAGAGTACTTTTATTATCTGGCCTATGGAAAAACGAATCAAGAAGAACGAAAAGAGCAGCCAACATAGAAGTCAGAATTTTCGTTTTTCACCTCTAGCGGAGATGGCTTCTGAGGCCAAAATGTGACCCAGTAGGTCACATTTTAAGGAACAAGTGACCTGCTGGGTCACAGAAAAATTATCTGACAGGTGTATAATAAAACCATAAAATTGAACAGCACGATAATGTGAGCGAGAACGAAGTGAAAAAGTTGCTGACGCTGTACAGCGGGGTTCAGTTAACGGATGTACTTTCATTTGTATAGAGAAAATGATGAAAATGTGGCTCAGAATTTGGCGGGGCCACCCCTAGCGGTCGTGTGTTCTGAGGCAATTTTGTGAAGTGTTACATCACAATTTGCTGCACATGTGAAGTGCCACTTCACAGAAAAAATCATCTGATAAGAGTATAATAAAAGCATGAAATCAAGCTGCGAAAATAAAGTGGGGAAAACGAAATGGAACGGCTGCTGACACTGTATAGCGAAGTTCAGTCAACGGATGTACGGTGGCTGTGGTATCCCTTTATTGCAATCGGGAAAATCACACTTCTGCAGGGTGATCCCGGCGATGGAAAATCTACCATGATGATGAATCTGATTGCGGAACTTTCAACAGGAGGTAAGACCCCGGACGGATGCAAAATTGGTACGCCGCAAAAAGTGATTTATCAGTGCTCAGAGGATGGTGTTTCAGACACGATTAAGCCCCGCTTGGAACGCTGCGGAGCAGACTGCAGGAAGATTGCTTTCATCAACGAAGAAGTTTATAACGGCCTTACATTGGACGATGAGCGCATCCGTCAGGCAATCATTGAATTTCGGCCTCGATTGGTCGTGATCGATCCGATTCAGGCTTATCTTGGCAGCGATTCGGATTTGCAAATTGCAGGCAGAGCGCGGAAACTCATGCGCCGCCTTGGAATGTGGGCTGCTGGTTACGACTGCGCTATCGTTCTGATTGGACACCTCAACAAAAAAGAAGGCTCCAAAGGGCTGTACCGCAGCCTTGGCAGTATTGATGTTGTGGCAGCAGCACGAAGCGTCCTGCAGGTGGAGCGAGATACCGAGAATCCTGGTATAAGAATCGTACATCCGCAGCCTTTGCCTGAGCACCTATCTGCCGGAAGAGGTGATGAAACTGAACGATATAGCAGAGATGAGGGCTGGGGCAACACTGGGAAAGGCACTTCAATCTGAATAGAAGTCAGAATTTTCTTTTTTCCCCTCTAGCGGAGATGGCTTCTGAGGCCAAAATGTGACCCAGTAGGTCACATTTTAAGGAACAAGTGACCTGCTGGGTCACAGAAAAATTATCTGATATCCATGAATATGTGGGGGGGGGTGACTCCGGATTTTCTGGATGTATTGGAGGAAGGCTTCAAAGAATTCTTTGAAAAAGAAGTGTCGAATAATCCTCTGAAAGCAGAATATTTTCAGGAAGTATAAGGCGAGCGGCTATGCTGGTGTGGAAGCAATTTTTGAGCGGGATCAGCGGAACCAGAAGTTCATATGGGGAATGTATGACCGCATTTGCGGAATGTTCTGCCGGAAAACACGGTAAAGCTGCGGCTTTCGGTCAAAATACACACATTTCCGTGCATCAGCGGCAAATGTTTGTTAAACTATTATCTATCTTGCGACCTTGCAATGTGCACGGTTTTTGTTTATAATAGTAGAGTAACGGGGCAAGATCCCCCGAATGCGAGCGAAACTCTAGTTCAGAAATTAAAACTTGAGAGGAGTTTATTACCATGGGTTTAGGTAAGAAGACGATCGACGATCAGAACTACTGCGGCAAGAAGGTGCTTGTCCGTTGCGATTTCAACGTCCCGATGAAGGACGGTGTGATCACCAACGAGAACCGCATCAACGCAGCTCTGCCCACCATCCAGAAGCTGGTCAACGATGGCGCAAAGGTCATCCTGTGCAGCCATCTGGGCAAGCCCAAGAACGGCCCCGAGGCAAAGTTCAGCCTGGCACCCGTTGCTGTGGCTCTGAGCGCAAAGCTGGGCAAGACCGTTGTGTTTGCTGACGACGACAACGTTGTGGGCGAGAACGCAAAGGCTGCTGTTGCTGCCATGAACAACGGCGATGTCGTTCTGCTGCAGAACACCCGTTTCCGCAAGGAAGAGACCAAGAACATGCCTGAGTTCAGCGAAGAGCTGGCTTCTCTGGCTGATGCATATGTTGACGATGCATTCGGCAGCTGCCACCGTGCACACTGCTCCACTGCAGGTGTCACCGACTTCATCAAGGACACCGCTGTCGGCTACCTGATGGAGAAGGAGATTAAGTATCTGGGCAACGCTGTGAACGATCCCGTTCGTCCCTTCACTGCTATTCTGGGCGGCGCAAAGGTCGCAGACAAGCTGAATGTTATCTCCAACCTGCTGGAGAAGGTCGATACCCTGATCATCGGCGGCGGCATGGCTTACACCTTCGTCAAGGCTCAGGGCTACGAGGTCGGCAAGAGCCTGTGCGATGATTCCAAGCTGGATTACTGCAAGGAGATGATGGCCAAGGCTCAGGAGAAGGGCGTGAAGCTGCTGCTGCCTGTTGATGCTGTCTGCATCAAGGACTTCCCCGATCCCATCGACGCTCCGGTTGAGACCACTGTTGTTCCCGTCACCGCGATCCCGGCTGACATGGAAGGCTGCGACATCGGCCCCGAGACCATGAAGCTGTTTGCCGATGCTGTCAAGGCATCCAAGACCGTTGTGTGGAACGGCCCCATGGGCGTGTTCGAGAACCCCACTCTGGCAGCTGGCACTCTGGCAGTTGCCAAGGCTATGGCTGAGAGCGATGCTACCACCGTGATCGGCGGCGGCGACAGCGCAGCAGCTGTGCAGCAGATGGGTCTGGGCGACAAGATGACCCACATCTCCACCGGCGGCGGCGCTTCTCTGGAGTATCTGGAGGGCAAGGAGCTGCCCGGCATCGCAGTTATTCAGAACGCATAATCTGATCCCGGCATCATAATGGGTGCGGCGGCTTTAGCGCCGCCGCATCTTTTTGTTTGTGCAGAGCTTTCTGCACGATAGAAGGTAAATAAAGGAGATAGAGTATCATGGATAAGGCAAAGCGCAAGGCTATTATTGCAGGCAACTGGAAGATGAACAAGACTGCCTCTGAGGCTGCTGTTCTGGTGGACGAACTGGTTCCCGCTGTTCAGGACGCAGGCTGCGAGGTGGTCATCTGCACCCCGTATACCGATCTAGTCACCGCTGTGGAGAAGACCAAGGGCACCAACATCCATGTGGGTGCTGAGAATGTTCACTTCGAGAAGTCCGGCGCTTTCACCGGCGAGATCAGCGCTGACATGCTGGTAGATCTGGGCGTGGAGTACGTCATCGTGGGCCACTCTGAGCGCCGCCAGTACTTTGCAGAGACCGACCAGACCGTGAACAAGCGCGCTCTGGCTGCTCTGAACGCCGGCCTGAAGGTCATCATCTGCGTGGGCGAGAGCCTGCAGCAGCGTGAGGAGGGCGTCACCGAGGAGCTGGTCCGGATGCAGACCAAGATCGCTCTGCGCGACGTGACCGCTGAGCAGATGGCAAATGTCGTTATCGCCTACGAGCCCATCTGGGCCATCGGCACCGGCAAGACCGCTACCGCCGATCAGGCTGAGGAAGTCTGCGGCCAGATCCGCAAGGTGATCGGCGAGGTGTACGGCGAGGCAGTTGCCGAGGCTACCACTGTCCAGTACGGCGGTAGTATGAACGCCAAGAACTGCGAGGAGCTGCTGAGCAAAAAGGATGTGGACGGCGGCCTGATCGGCGGCGCATCCCTGAAGGCTCCCGACTTTGCAGTGATCGTCAACGCAGCTACCAAGGGCTGATCGACGGTTTAAATCAGCTGTTTCAGCGCCCGGCTGCGCCGCATTTCCAGCGCTGTGCCGGGCGCTGATTTGTTAAATTCAAAGGAGATTCAATTTTATGGCAAAGAAACCTGTTCTTCTGTGCATCATGGATGGCTTCGGCTGGGTGCCGGAGGAGACCTTCGGCAACGCCGTGGTCGCCGCAAAGAAACCCCACCTCGATGCTCTGATGGCAAAATATCCCATGACCACCATCAACGCTTCCGGTATGGCCGTCGGTCTGCCCGAGGGCCAGATGGGCAACTCTGAGGTTGGCCACACCAACATGGGCGCTGGCCGCATCGTGTACCAGCAGCTCACCCTCATCACCAAGTCCATCAAGGACGGCGAGATGCTCCAGAACCCGGTTCTGGTCAAGAACATGAAGGCTGCCATCGATGCCGGCAAGGCCATCCATCTGATGGGTCTGGTGGGCACCGGCGGTGTGCACAGCCACGCAGACCACTGGTTCGGCGTGCTGGAAATGGCAAAACATCTGGGTGCAAAGAACGTTTACCTGCACTGCATCACCGATGGCCGCGATACCGACCCGCACTCCGGCAAGGGCTTCCTGGCCGACCTGCAGGCCAAGCTGGACGAGCTGGGCATCGGCAAGATCGCCAGCGTCTCCG
>ENA-OUQI01002034-OUQI01002034.1-human-gut-metagenome-genome-assembly--contig:-NODE-2034-length-11237-cov-4.830352_pt1 | contig 11237 bp, 10 predicted proteins | sample MGYA00237953_ERZ548840 | MGnify/ENA primary metagenome ERZ548840 (study PRJEB26490, sample SAMN05194690) | human gut metagenome | biome: terrestrial biome; feature: human-associated habitat; material... | reverse complement strand
AAATGCTATCAATGTTTATTCATTGGAACATTGGAATGACCAAAAACTAATGCCCTTTATCAAACGATGGGACATCAGAGGCAATAAAGGTGAGTTATATCCACTTACTTCACATCAGTTCAGAGCAACTTTTGTAAGAGAACTTATCAAAAGAAAAGTGCCTATCGCAATGATTATGAAACAGTATTCTCATGTTTCTTATAAATGTCAACATTAAAATGTACATTTTTGATCATTTAAGAATGTACATTTTTGCTATTCTTCCTCTTGATCGGTATATTTTTTTAAGCGATAAGATTTTCCTGTGATATTTACCACATGTGCATGATGTAACACTCGGTCAAGAATCGCATTTGCGATCACTGGATCAAAAAATACATCATCCCATGAGTTAAAGTTGATATTTGTGGTAATGATCGTACTCCTTTTTTCATATCGTTTATCGATCAGCTGGAAAAACAGCTTTGCATCATCTTTTTCAATCGGAAGATAACCAAGCTCATCAATAACAAATAACCTTTCAGGAGTTGTATCAAGATGTGTATCAATGGCAGGAATTGCACAATTAATAAATCCATCTTCAATAATTGTCATATTATTGCCTTTAGATGCAGGATTAATTCCAGATGTCCGGGGTACACCAATTACGAATTCTTTATTGTCAGCAACCAGATTAGATTTAATGACAACCTGTGGCGTATCCGTTCTATGACTCTGTAACAGATTGAAAGAATCGGACATATGTTTTAACATATTATTAACAAGATGAGATTTTCCACTGCCGCGGCTGCCTGTTATAAAAATGTGTTTTCTGCCGGTCATCCTGAAAAATGTAATTACGGCTTCTGCGTCCAAATAACAATTATTCATAAATCCCCCTATTACAAAGCAAGAACTATTCTGTGTACATTTCCCTTGGTATCAGTACATTCAGTAACATTGATATTATCATATATAAGAGACATTTTTTCATTGATTTCTGAAAGACTGGCTGCATGTACATCAATATCTGAAACAATTTTTCCATCTTTCATAAGAAGAATCCTGTCGCAGTACTCAAGTGCCAGTTCCGGACTGTGTATACACATGAGAGCACATTTGTTATCAGAAATAATATTCCGGATATGTTTCATAAGCATATGACGGTTAGAAAAATCAAGCGCACTGTCAGGCTCATCAAGAAGCAGAAGCGCCGAATCTTCTATAAGTGTGCGTGCAAGTATGCATAACTGCTTCTGGCCTTCGCTTAATGTGAGAAAGTCTGTATCATATAATCCGGCAAGGCCAACAGAATCGATAGCCTTATCAGCACGATGTCTCATGTTGGAATTGTATGATTCAAGCATGTGAAGCTGTGGATTAAAGCCAAGCAGACAGACATCTCTTACAGTCATACTTACGCTTATTCCGGTTCTCTGTGGAATGTAGCTTATCATGCCGGCTCTTTTTCTGACAGACATACTTTCAAGCTGGAGTTCACCAAGCATGCATTTTCCACTATGTTTAATAAGATTCATGACAGCTCTTATAAGTGAGGTTTTACCACAGCCGTTATTGCCGATAATTGCTGTAAGCTGTCCAGGCTGAACGTCAAAGCTTACATTCTGTACAGCACATTTGCTTCCATAATATACTGATACATCTGAAACATATAATTCAGGATTGAATAAATCGGACATTATGCAACCTCCTTTTTGTTAGCTTTGATAAGCAGGATTATAAGCAGCGGTGCACCAAGGAGTGATGTAAATATGCTTACAGGGAGTTCCGATGAGGATACACTTCTTGCAAATATATCAGCAATTGTCATGATGATGGCACCAGCCAGTCCGCTTGATATGTATGTGAATCTGTCATTGCGTCTTGTAAGTAATCTGGCAATGTGAGGTGCAATAAGTCCAATAAAGCTGATAAGTCCGGTTACACATATAATTGATGATACGATTAATGTTGCAATCATTAATATGATAAAACGTAGAACTGTGACGTTGACACCAAGAGCGGCAGCTTCATCCTCATTTATCGAGAGAATGAGAATCTGTCTGTATAATAAAGTCATGATTATAAAGCCTGAACATGTTACAAAGAAAGGAATAGCAAGGCTGTCCTTTGAAACACCGTTAAGGCTTCCCATGATCCAGTATTCAATAGAAGCAAGCTGTTTTTCAGGATCTGCAGCAAGTTTGAGAAACATAAGAATTGTCTGTGCTACAGAATGAATGGCAATACCAGCAAGTACAATTGTGTAACTGTTTCTGCCGGGAACAAGATAAGCCACAAGTAATGTGATTATAAGGGCAATTATTCCTCCGGCAAATGCGGATATTGATACAACAGGGGTTAAAGACGAAACCGCAACTATAGCAAAAGCTGCGCCGGCACTTGCACCGGAAGAAACACCGACAACATCAGGTGATGCCAGTGGATTTTTAAATATCATCTGATATACATAACCAGATATTGAAAGGCCAAAACCTCCGATAATACCCATAATGGCGCGTGGAAGTCTTAGTCTTTTAAAGACCATAATTGACATAGTGTCCCCTGACAGCAGTCCTTTTAATGTGAGTGGATACTGTCCGGTAAGAACTGACCATGTAAACACTGCTATAAGAAGCAGTGCCCACATGACAGATAATAGTATAATTTTGTTCCGGTAATTATTAATATTCTTGAACATAAATCATCCTTAATTATTTCGCAGGTGTAAATCCATAAAAGCTTTCATAGAATTTAGTTACACAAGTTTCATAGAAATCTTTAGTTACCTTTTCTGGGTGAAGAACAGAAGCAATGTATATACTTCCAAGGAAGCTTCCAGGAACTGGAGAATCCCATGCTTCGATATCGTTAGGAAGCTTTACTACATTTTTGTTCTTAACAGCATTGCAGCCGGCAAGATTGGCATCGTTTAAGATGTCATCAACTGAGTAAGTTGCATCAGCAGCGATAACGATGTAATCAGGGTTCCATGCAAGAATCTGCTCGTAAGAAACATTTGCCCAGTAAGTATCTGTAAGTTCAGAAGCAACATTTTTACCACCTGCGTTAGTAAGCAGAGTATTCTGATACATCTTGCTTCCGGCAGTTGAGAGAACAGAGCTGTTACCTGCAAGGTATACAGATGGTGTATTTTCGCCAGAAACATTAGTCTTGTTATCAGCTAAAAATGTCTTGATTGAATTATTAAGTGCTTCAGCACGACCGACATTGTTAGTAATCTTTCCAACAAGAGTTATACATTCCTCTAAAAGTGACTGGTCTTCTGGATTCACAACAACAGCCTTGATTCCAAGACTTTCAAGAGTATCAGCTGTTTTCTTTAATTTTATTGGAAGAAATACAACATCAGGTGCAGTAGCTACACATGCTTCTGTGTTGAATTCCTTGGCTGTTCCCATGTTAGGAAGGCTCACGATTGCTGGAGCTGCAAGCTTGTAAATATTTCTTGTGTTAGCCTTGGCTTCAATTCCAACGAGTTTATCCTGTAATCCAAGTGCAAGAAGAAGGCTTGTTGAAATGTAGTAAGATGATGCAATCTTTTCTGGAGCCTTTTCAAATGTTACTGTTCTTCCAGCCTGGTCAGTAACAGTAAGAGGATAGCTTACGCCAATCTCATTAAACTGTGACATTACGTCAAATGCTGAAGTAGTAGCTTCTTCTGTGCCCTTATCAGAAGTTGTAGAATTGCCGCATGCTGCTAATGAAAAAAGCATGAGCATTGCTAAAAAGAGGGCGGTAAATCTTTTAAAATTCTTCATGTTAAAAATCCTTTCTGTGAATTGGTTTGTGGAGGTTTGTTAGAACGGACGCCTCAACAATTTTTCGTGGCTGACTTCCTAACAATTATCCAACAAATTAATTTACATAAATAGTAGCGAATGAATTTTATCAGATTGACAAGGGTTTTACAAGCCGTTATATTTATATAAGGAAAGAGAATGAGATTTTTTATCGATTTCTTGGTGAGTAAAGAATTTAGTAGTGAAGGATGACAGACAGGTTGTGGCGGGCATAGGCCCGATGCCAGCAGGCGAGGGCTCGATTTGCAGTGTGCTGTGTGGGAGTTATGCCGCCATATGCTTAAAGGTGTGTGCAGAAAATCTCGTTCAAGCGTAGCGCGTTTGATTTTCTGCACACTAATAGGCTTTGCAGATGGCGGCATCTACTCCCACTAAGCTAAGCTGCCATGAGAGCCATCACCTGCAGGTAACGGGTCTGCGCCCGCCACAACCGTCCGTTGTTCATATCACTAATAAATAGATTGGAGTTTTTATGCTTACTATACAGAATTATAAGAAAGTAGAAAGCCTTGAAGAAGCCTATGAGCTTAATCAGAAGAAAGCTAACCGTATTGTCGGCGGCATGATGTGGATGCGTATGGGCGACAACAGAATGAATATGGCTATTGATATGTCAGGGCTTGGACTTGATAAGATTGAAGAATCAGATGAAGAATTTAAGATTGGCTGTATGACTACTTTAAGACAGTTAGAAGTTCATGAGAGTTTTAATGAATATACAGATGGCTGTGTTAAGGAGGCTTTAAGGCATATTGTAGGTGTGCAGTTCAGAAATCTTGCAACAGTTGGTGGAAGTATATATGGAAGATATGGATTTTCTGATGTGCTTACGCTTTTAATCGGACTGGATTCTTATGTAGAACTATACAAGGGAGGCATTGTTCCATTAACTGAGTATGCTTACCGTGATTATGACAGGGACATTGTTGTTAATATTATTGTTAAGAAAAGACCGGTGAATATGTTTTATGAAGCAGTGAGAATAACAGAAACAGATCTGCCGGTGCTTACATGTGCAGGAGTAAAGTTTAAAGATACTGGAGTCTGCAATATCTGCATAGGTGCAAGACCGGGAAGAGCAATTGTTGTTAAAGATACAGAAGGAATACTTGCAGGCGGTATTAACGAGAAGTCGGTAGAAGAATTCAGTACATTTGTTAAGAAAAATGTGCCTACAGCGGGCAATATGAGAGGAAGTGCTGAGTATAGAAGCCATCTTGCAGGCGTTCTTGCAGGCAGGGCACTTCAGAATATTAACAGAGATTAATTGGTGATTACGGATTGGAGAATATATGTTAGTTGATATTAAGTTGAATGGAAAATCTGTTAAAGCAGATATTACGGCAGACATGACACTCTATGAATTCGTGAGAGAGCATGGCTGTTACAGCGTAAAATGTGGCTGTGAAACATCTAACTGTGGCTTATGTACAGTATTTCTTAATGATAAGCCTGTCCTTTCATGTTCAGTTCTTGCAGCAAGAGCAGACAAATGCAGTGTTACAACACTCGAAGGATTACAGGAGGAGGCGTCTGAATTTGTCACATTTATAGCAGATCAGGGAGCAGAGCAGTGCGGATTCTGTAATCCGGGATTTGTTATGAATGCATTGGCACTTTTCAGAGAGAATCCTTATCCTGATGAAGAGGAGATAAAGGAGTTCCTTTCAGGAAATCTGTGCAGATGTTCAGGTTATGAGGGACAGTTAAGAGGAATTATGAATTTCCTTGAGGCAAAGAAAGCAAAGGAGGCTGAATAAATGAAGTCGGTTAATAAAGCTATCAGAAAGAAAGATGCGATGGAACTGCTTCTTGGAAAGCCGGTGTATACAGATGATATTGCACCTAAGGACTGCCTTGTTGTAAAGCTTTTGCGCTCACCATATGCCAACGCATTTGTAAAGAATATTAATACTGATATTGCGATGAAGGTGCCGGGAATAGAAGCAATATTTACATATAAAGATGTTGACCAGAATATGAAAAGATTCACATGTGCAGGTCAGACATATCCTGAGCCAAGTCCTTATGACAGGCTTATTCTTGATAAGCATGTAAGATTCATAGGTGATCCTGTAGCTATTGTTGCAGGTGCTGATGAACGCTGTGTTGATAAGGCAATGAAGCTTATTAAGACAGAATATGAAGTGCTTGAACCATTGCTTGATTTCACTAAGGCAAAGGATAATGAGATCCTTGTACACCCTGAGGATAACTGGGAGGCATTATGTCCGGTTGGAGCTGATAATAAAAGAAATCTTTGTGCGCATGATGAGAGCGGCAACGGAGATATCGATAAGGTACTAGACGAGTGTGATATTGTGATTGACAGGACATATCATACTAAGGCATGCCAGCAGAGCATGATGGAGACTTTCAGAACTTTCTGTACAATAGATACTTATGGAAGACTTCATGTCGTAAGTTCTACACAGATAGTATTCCATTGCAGGAGAATTATCTCACATGCACTTGGAATATCGCCATCTAAGATAAGAGTTACCAAGCCAAGAATCGGAGGCGGATTTGGAGCAAAGCAGACATCTGTGTCAGAGATATATCCTGCATTTGTTACATGGAAGACCAAGAAACCGTCTAAGATTATATTTTCAAGGCAAGAAACACAGTCAGCTTCATCACCAAGACATGAGATGCAGATGCATGTAAGACTTGGTGCAACTAAGGATGGTATTGTAAAAGGAATTGATTTATACACATTATCTAATACAGGCGCATATGGCGAGCATGGTCCTACAACAGTAGGCCTTTCTGGACACAAGTCAATTCCATTATATGGAAAGGCAGAGGCGTTCCGTTTTGTAAGTGATGTTGTATATACTAATATAATGTCAGCGGGTGCTTACAGAGGTTATGGTGCGACACAGGGGCTTTTTGCAGTTGAGTCGGCTGTAAATGAACTGGCAGACAGACTTCATATGGACCCGTTTGAAATCAGATTTAAGAACATAGTAAAAGAGGGCGATGTAATGCCTGCTTACTATGGACAGGTTAATACAAGCTGTGCACTTGACAGATGTCTTGCAAAGGTCAAAGAGATGATTAAATGGGATGAGAAATATCCTATGAGAAAGATTTCTGATACTAAGGCACGTTTTGTCGGAATGGGCATGGCAATGCAGGGCTCGGGTATATCAGGAGTTGATGTCGGCAGTGCGACATTAAAGCTTAATGATGAAGGTGTATATACTATGAACATCGGAGCTGCTGATATGGGAACAGGCTGTGATACAATACTTGCACAGATTGCAGCAGAGGTTCTTGAATGCAGCACAGACGATATATGTGTATTTGGTGCAGATACTGACATATCACCATATGATTCAGGTTCATACGCATCAAGTACAACATATGTAACAGGTAAAGCTGTTGAAAAATGTGCATTAGAGCTTAGAGACAGAATCGAAAAGCTGGGTGCTAAGATGTTGGGATGCGAGAAATGTGATGTCACATTTGACGGAAAGAAAGTAATATGCGAATCAGGTGAGAACAAGGATAAATGTGTAACCCTGGCCGATATATCAACAGCATCCATGTGTGGTAATGATATAGCACTTTCAGTTACCAATACACATACATCACCTATTTCACCACCACCATTCATGGTTGGAGCAGCGGAGGTCGAGGTTGACCTTCTCACAGGTGAGAGCCGTGTTGTTGAGTATGACGCATGTGTTGATTGTGGAACACCTGTTAATCCTAACCTTGCAAGAGTACAGGCAGAGGGCGGTATCTTACAGGGAATAGGAATGACAATGTCAGAGAATATCACATATTCAGATAAGGGCAAGCTGTATGAGAACTCATTTTTACAGTACAAGATTCCATCAAGAATGGATATCGGACATATTAATGTTGAGTTTGAGAGCAGTTACGAGAATGCAGGTCCTTTTGGTGCTAAATCAATCGGAGAGGTTGTAATTAATACACCGCTTCCTGCAATTACAGATGCATTAAGCCATGCGGCAGGAAAGAGATTTTACGAGCTTCCTATAACTCCTGACCAGATTGCAATGGCAAGTGTAAAAGATAATTAAAACTGATTGACCATAGAGCCTTGTAATGTTAGAATAATCTCTTATAATATGACAGATAATTTACTTACGAAAGGAATCATTACTATGAATTTTCTTGAAGAAAGAATTATGAAGGACGGAGTTGTCAAAGAAGGCAACATTCTTAAAGTAGACAATTTTCTTAATCATCAGATGGATGTTAAGCTTTTCAAGCAGATGGGCGAAGAATTTAAGAGAAGATTTGCCGGAAAGAATATTAATAAGATTATAACAATTGAGGCTTCAGGAATTGGTATTGCATGTATAGTTGCAGAATGCTTTGATGTACCGGTTGTATTTGCAAAGAAGTCACAGAGTGTCAATATTGATGGTGATGTGTATTCTGCGGAAGTTGAATCATTTACACATAAGTGCAAGAATCAGGTTCTTATATCTAAGAAGTTTGTAGGTCCAGAGGATCATGTACTTATTATTGATGATTTTCTTGCAAATGGCTGTGCACTCCAGGGACTTATATCTATTGTCAATCAGGCAGGCGGAACTGTTGAAGGTATTGGAATCGCAGTTGAGAAGGGCTTCCAGCAGGGTGGACAGATTATCCGTAACCTTGGATACCAGCTTGAATCTCTGGCTATTGTAGATGGAATGAATGCTGCAGATGGCAGCATTAATTTCAGAGAGGAGTAATCATGAATGAATATCAATTTTTTTCACCAGTAGATGTCGTATTTGGATGCGGAAGTCTTTCTAAGCTTCATACTCTTAAGATGCCAGGAAAGAAAGCACTTCTTGTTATAAGCAATGGAAAGTCTGCAAGGATGAATGGTTCACTTGACAGAACAATAGATGAACTTAAACAGGCTGATGTTTCATATGTGCTTTATAACGGAATAGGAGCTAATCCGCTGAAGTCAGCAGTTGAAGAAGGCGCAAGAATTGGTCGCGAGAATGGAGTTGACTTTGTTGTTGCTTTAGGCGGCGGTTCAGTTATGGATGCGGCTAAGAATATGGCAATGTTCATTCCACAGCCATCAGATAATCTGTGGGATTATGCTAATAGCCCATCAGGTGGTAAGATGACACCTCCTAATGAGATGCTTCCATGGATTGCAATTACTACATCAGCAGGAACAGGCTCAGAGGTTGATACTATCGGAGTAATTTCTAATCCTGATACTAATGAAAAGATTGGTATTGGTGGAATGGCGGGGATGTTTGCAAAGTATGCAATTGTTGACCCTGAGCTTATGAAAACAGTTCCACCGAAATTCACTGCATATCAGGGATTTGATGCGCTTTTTCATTCATTGGAAGGGTATATAAGCAACAAACATAATATTATGGGAGATATGATTCAGCGTGCCGCGATTGAAAATATCGGACATTATCTTGCAAGAGCAGTTAAGGATGGCAATGATATTGAGGCAAGAGAACATGTTGCATACGCTAATACAATGTCTGGCTATTCAATGGTTGTAACATCATGTATATCAGAACATTCTATGGAGCATGCAATGAGTGCATATCACCCTGAGCTTCCTCATGGAGCAGGACTTATCATGCTGTCTAAGGAGTACTTCACATTCTGGATTAATAAGCATGTATGTGATGAACGCTTCATTGATATGGCACATTTTCTTGGAATGAAAGATGCGTCTAAACCGGAAGATTTCATCACAGCGCTTCTTGAATTACAGAAGGCATGTGGAGTTGATGACCTTAAGATGTCTGATTACGGAATAAAGAAGGAAGAAGCAATGACACTTGCCAAGAACGCAAGGGCAACAATGATGAGATTGTTCGTAAGAGACCCTCAGGAAACTACTGATGAAGAGATTGCGGGTATATACGAGAGAGCGTATAGATAATATTTATTAATTATAGGTATAATATTCACATGATGAATGTTGTACCTTTTTTAATAAAAATGAGGTATTTCTAATGTTTAGATAATATATATTGACATATATAATTATATATGATATTAATATATTTAAAGAATAAAATCTTTTCTAAAGTAACTTGGTGTTGATTGCTTCAATAATCAACACCAGTTGCTTATCAAAGCTGGATATTCATAGATTAACATACATCTATGAAAGCTCGTTTATGAAGGTTTATTTTTCTAAAATCATTTATAGACATTCATTCAGCAAAATCCACATAACACATAATTGAATAATGCAGGCTTGTTTTAGATATCCGTAAATGCTAATATACTTATATAGATAAAGATAATATTAGTATATGTGCGTGGATATCTGCCTGCGAAAGAGACGAGGAGGATATCTATGGCAGATAAGAAAGACAATGTAACATCTAAATTTAAGGACAATGTATTCTGTATGTTATACAGAGATAAGAGAAATCTTTTAGAACTGTATAATGCACTTAACAATTCAGCTTACACGAATGTGGATGATTTGCAGGTAACGACATTAAACGGCGGTTCATATATGAAGTATAAGAATGACGCTTCATTTTTACTATGTATGAGCCTGTATATGTTTGAGCAGCAGTCTAGCAAGAATCCTAATATGCCGTTAAGATTTTTGCACTATGTATCAGATGTGTTCAGAGAGTTGTTCAGTAATTCCATGCTTCACAGAAGAAGTATGATTAAGATTCCTGTTCCGCATTTTGTGACATTTTACAATGGTCTGGAAAAATGGATTGAAGATGAGGATGAAATCAGGCTGTCAGATATGTATGAGATTCCGACAGATAATCCGGAGCTGGAGCTTAAGGTGCGTGTTATCAACATTAATAAAGATGTACATATCCTTAATAAGTGCAAAACGCTGCGTGATTACATGACATTTGTTAATAAGGTCAGATTCAAGATGGGTGTTGAAGGGGACGATGTCAGGATTGCGGTAACAGAGGCGATGGACGAATGTATAGATGAGGATATACTTGTCGATTTCTTTGAAAAGCACAGGGAGGAGGTCGTCGAAGTGAGTATATATGATTATGATGAGGAAGAAGTCAGGAGAGTGTTGGCTGAGGAGTATGCGCAGGAATACGCACAGAAAGTTGCCAGGGAAGTTTCTGAAAAAGCATTTGCAGAAGGTGAACAGAGCGGCAGACAGTTAAATTTAATTAATCAGGTCATAAAGAAAGTAAAGAAGTCAAAGACTCTGGAGACAATAGCCTCAGAACTAGAGGAAGAAGAGGCAGATATAAAGCCAATATACGATGCAGTAGTCTCATCTGCCCCAGATTATGATATTAATGTAATTAAAGATAGATTAGACAATATGTGAGATATTTATTTCTTCATAAATGAAACAAAATCAAACTTCTTATCAAGCCATCTGCCGACAAGGCCGATGGCTTTTCCCATTGTAAATGCAGCAACAACAGTACCGATGCCAAGACCCTTAACATGACCTAATAT
>ENA-OUQI01002032-OUQI01002032.1-human-gut-metagenome-genome-assembly--contig:-NODE-2032-length-11245-cov-3.085612_pt1 | contig 11245 bp, 9 predicted proteins | sample MGYA00237953_ERZ548840 | MGnify/ENA primary metagenome ERZ548840 (study PRJEB26490, sample SAMN05194690) | human gut metagenome | biome: terrestrial biome; feature: human-associated habitat; material... | reverse complement strand
CTTTTTATTACTGGCATGAACAGATTACGCAGATAATTGACATCTGCATATGTATTGGTAAAAGATTGAAAATAAGCAATATATTCACTGCCAGAATATTTATTAGATACTATTTCTTTTGCTTTGTCAATATCATTAACGGCAAAATCTCCGGAACCATGGCCGCTGCAGAATATACAGCCTCTTGTACCGAGAGTTCCATCTCTGTTAGGACAGGTCATGTTTCCGGAAAGACTTAACTTGTATAATTTCTTGCCGTAAGTGTCTTTCAGATATTCACTTACAGAATAATAATATGGAAGCATAATTACTTCTCAATATGGTCAATTACGGCTTTGCTTACAACATCAGCAACTCTTGGGTCAAATGCTTCAGGAAGGATATTAACATCACTTACTTCATCATCTGGAACGAGGTTAGCGATTGCAAGTGCAGCAGCAAGCTTCATATCTTCAGTTATCTGTCTTGCACGGCCTTCAAGAGCACCCTTGAAGATACCAGGGAAAGCGATAACATTATTAACCTGGTTAGGGAAATCAGAACGTCCTGTACCAACAACACGCGCACCAGCTGCCTTGGCAACATCAGGCATAATCTCTGGAACAGGGTTAGCCATTGCAAATATAATGGCATCTTTATTCATAGTCTTAACCATATCTGCTGTAACAATATTAGGAGCTGAAACTCCGACAAATATATCTGCACCACGGAGTGCATCAGCTAAAGAACCAGTCTTGTTCTCAAGGTTAGTTACTTCCATCATTGACTGCTGCATCCAGTTAAGACCTTCAGAAGTCTTAGAAAGGATACCTGACTTATCACACATTGTAACGTGCTTGAAACCATATGTAAGAAGAAGCTTTGTAATAGCAACTCCGGCAGAACCGGCACCATTAACTACTACCTGACAATCTTCCTTAGTCTTGCCTGTTACCTTAAGTCCGTTGATGATACCCGCTAAAACAACAATAGCAGTACCATGCTGGTCATCATGGAATACAGGGATATCAAGAATTTCCTTAAGTCTTGTCTCAATTTCAAAACATCTTGGAGCTGATATATCTTCAAGATTGATACCGCCAAATGCAGGTGCAATATTAACTACTGTTTTAATGATTTCTTCAGTGTCCTGTGTATCAAGACAGATAGGTACGGCATTAACATTACCGAATTCCTTGAAAAGAACAGCTTTTCCTTCCATAACAGGCATAGCAGCGTGAGCACCGATATTACCGAGTCCAAGTACGGCACTTCCGTCAGATACGACAGCAATAGTGTTAGACTTGATTGTGTACTTGTAAGCTGCTTCCTTATCCTTGGCAATAACCTTGCAAGGTTCTGCTACACCAGGTGTATAAGCAAGTGCAAGATCTTCTCTTGTCTGAATCTTCATTTTAGGAGTTGTTTCAAATTTACCATTCCACTCTTCATGGAGCTGTAAGGCTTTCTCTGCATTAGTCATAATATCTAATCTTCCTTTCAATAAATAGTGCTTATAACAGCATTATATATAATAACATATTGCTCTGACTAAAAAAAGCATTTTTAGTCTTTTCTTTTAGAATAATGTGTTGTATAATAATTACATCTTTGATGCGTTTTCTGCATCATTTTCCCTATTGATTTTTTAGATGAATACAGAGGTGGATTGTATGAAGGCAAAGTTAGAAACATTGTCAGTTAGTGTATTGCGTGAATTTGCAAAGGACAAGAATATTAAGAATATCTCAGCAATGAGAAAGAGCGAACTTATAGAGGCAATTATTGCAGCGGCAGAAGGTGAAGAAAAGAATGAGCCGGCAGAGGTTGCCAGTGTTGTTGCAGAAGATGAAGCAGATGTACAGAATAATCATAAGACATCAGAATATTCACATCAGAAGTCTGAACAGTATGTTAAGGAAGAACACAAGGAAAATTATCATGCACAGCCACAGAGAGGACAGGAACAGCCAAAGCAGGAACAGGATATGCCTATGGCAGATGGTATTCTTGAGGTTCTGTCAGAAGGTTATGGATTTATAAGATGTGAGAATTTCCTTCCGGGAGAGAATGATGTATATGTTTCTCCATCACAGATAAGGAAGTTTAACTTAAAGACGGGTGATATTATTCAGGGACCTAAGAGAATGAAAGCATCAGGTGAGAAGTTCTCAGCACTCATGTATCTTGAAAGCGTTAATGGAAAGGATCCTTCTGTTGCACAGAGAAGACCGGCATTTGAAAGTCTTACACCAATCTTTCCTAATGAAAGAATACATCTTGAAAAGAATTCGGCTACAGTTGCGATGAGAATGGTTGACCTTATATCTCCTATAGGAAAAGGTCAGAGAGGAATGATTGTTTCACAGCCTAAGTCAGGTAAGACAACGCTTCTTAAGCAGATTGCCAATGCAGTAACTAAGAATAATCCTGAGATGCATCTTATGATTCTTCTTATTGATGAACGTCCAGAGGAAGTAACAGATATCAAGGAGTCAATTGTAGGAGATAATGTAGAGGTTATTTATTCAACATTTGACGAACTTCCAGAAAGACACAAGAGAGTATCAGAGATGGTTATTGAGAGAGCCAAGAGGCTTGTTGAACAGAAGACAGATGTAATAATCCTTCTTGACAGTATCACAAGACTTGCGAGAGCATATAACCTCACAGTCCAGGCAAGTGGACGTACACTTTCAGGTGGTCTTGATCCGGCAGCACTTCACATGCCTAAGAGATTCTTCGGTGCAGCAAGAAATATGCGTGAAGGCGGAAGTCTTACAATTCTTGCAACAGCTCTTGTTGAGACAGGAAGCAAGATGGATGATGTAGTATTCGAGGAGTTCAAGGGAACTGGTAACATGGAACTTGTTCTTGACAGAAAGCTTTCAGAAAAGAGAGTATTCCCTGCCATTGATATAGCAAAGTCAAGTACAAGACGAGAGGATCTGCTTCTTAATAAAGAAGAACAGGAAGCTGTGGATATTATGAGGAAAGCGCTTAATGGCTTAAAGACAGATGAGGCAGCAGAAAGAATTCTTGATCTTTTTGTTAAGACTAAGAATAACGAAGAGCTGGTAAGAACTGTAATTAAGAACCATTATATTTAAAGTATATTTTCTTTTTAGAACTTTTTGAAAAAATGCTTGCATAACATGTCACATCGTGATACAATATGAAAGCTGTTTATGACAGATAAAGAGGTCATTGTGTCTAATGCGCATAGATCCCATCGGGCTAGAAAGGGAACCTAAGGCGGAATTCACAATTGTAATACTTAATAATTTGTAAAGAGGTGAAATCATGAGAGAAGGAATCCATCCAGATTACTATCAGGCAAAGGTTGTTTGTAACTGCGGTAACGAGTTCGTAACAGGTTCAACAAAGGAAGAAATCCATGTAGAAATCTGTTCTAAGTGCCATCCATTCTACACAGGACAGCAGAAGGCATCATCTACTCGCGGAAGAATTGATAAGTTCAACAAGAAGTACGGTGTATCAAACAATTAATTTTGAATTAAGGTTGAGGTTTTTCGGGACCTCAACTTTTTTTGAATGTATACAAAACATTTTAGAAAGGTATGGTTATGTGATATGAAGCCATCAGGAATTGGGGGACAGGCTGTAATTGAAGGAATCATGATGCGCAATAAGGATAAATATTCTATTGCTGTCAGAAAACCTGATAATGAAATTGAGGTTGTCGTTAGAGAGAGCAGGCTTATAACAGAAAAGCATCCATGGCTTAATCTTCCGATAATAAGAGGAATTGTTAATTTTATTGATTCGCTGGTTACGGGAATTTCAACAATTAATTATTCTGCATCATTTTATGATGATCCTGCAGAGCAGGAGAAAACCAAGCTTGATGAAGCAGGCAAGAATCTCCTTAAAGATAAATTTGAGTCAGTGCTTATGGCTGTGACAGTTATTCTTTCTATATTTTTTGCAATAGGCTTGTTTATGGTGCTTCCGTATCTTGCAACTAAGCTGGTATCGAAATACATAGTTTCCAAGACACTGCTTAATTTTATTGAAGGAATTGTAAGACTGCTTATATTTGTTATATATATTTCTCTTATATCAATGATGAAGGATATAAAGAGAACTTTTATGTATCATGGTGCAGAGCACAAATGTATCAACTGTATAGAGAATGGTGCAAGACTTACACCTGAGAATGTCAAGAACAGTTCAAGATATCATAAAAGATGTGGAACAAGCTTTTTATTTTTTGTTATGTTTATAAGTATTATCTTTTTTATATTTATAAGAGTTGATAATACAGCATTACAGATTGTTATCAGAATCCTTCTTATTCCGGTCATTGCCGGAGTATCGTATGAGGTCATAAGATGGGCTGGAAAGAATGATAACGCATTTGTAAGAGCATTAAGCAAGCCGGGAATGTGGTTCCAGAAGCTTACTACAAGAGAACCTGATATGGATATGATAGAAGTTGCTATCAGGGCTGTTGAGGAAGTATTTGACTGGAAGGAATTCCTTGCACAGTATTATGCAGAAGCAGAGAATCCTGTTGAAGAACTTGTTGCTTCTGAGGCAGAACTGGCTATATCAGGAAGTCTTATTCATGGTAATGAACAGACAAGAACAATTGATGTAGAGGAACAGGAAGAAGAGAAACCTGTTAGTGAGATGACTGCTGAGGAAAGATATATCCAGGCTGGAAAAGAGTTTGGAATGGATGATACTGACAGAGATACTTTCTCGTCTGTATATGAAGTAAGTGATGAGTCTGAGAGTACTATCTATGATAATTCATTTGATGATAGTGATTCAGAAGAAGATTCATATGGATATGGTGAAGATGGACATGATGCTCCATCAGCTATAGAGGGATTTGAATTCATGGATACAGCTTCTTATGTTATAGATAACCAGTCTGAAGCTGAAGAAGGAGAAGAATTATCTGAAGAAGAAGTTGTTGCAGGATTTGAATTTGAAGCAGAACAGAAGCCGGAGGAACAATATCCGGAAGATGTTCCGATGTTTAAGCAGAAAAGGCTGGAAGATAAGTAGATATGATGACAATTAGACAGGCCGTAAACTGGGGAACACAGATGTTGAAAGATAATGGAATTGACAATGCAGAGCATGACAGTTTTGAACTGTTATCCGCTGTCAATGGCATGACAAGAACCTTTTATCTTATCAATGGTGACAGTTTATTGTCGGAAGAAAATTTTCTCATGTTTGAGGAATATATAGAACAGAGAGCTTCTCATATCCCTCTTCAGCATATTCTTGGAAAAACATGGTTTTATGGTTATGAATATATGGTTAACAGTGATGTCCTTATTCCAAGACAGGATACAGAGATTTTAGTTGGTGAAGTGATTAAGGTGACAAGAAGTGGAGATTATATTCTTGATATGTGTACCGGCTCAGGATGCATAGGAATTACACTTGCCAAGAAGTTTCCTGAATGCAGAGTGCTTGGAGTTGATGTATCAGAAAAAGCACTAAATGTTGCACAGAGTAATAAACATAATCTTGAGGCTGAAAATATTGATTTTATGAGAAGTGATTTATTCGAAGAACTAAATCATGATATAACATTTAATACAATAGTTTCTAATCCTCCATATATACCAACTAAGGTTATTGAAGGACTTCAGGAGGAAGTCAGATTACATGATCCTATACTTGCACTTGATGGAATGGAAGATGGACTTATGTTTTATAGAAAAATAACTGCACAGGCGGGAGACTTCCTTGAAACTGATGGATATCTCTGTTATGAAATAGGAGCAGAGCAGGCGGCAGATGTTTCTGATATAATGAAACAGGCTGGCTTTAAGGATATAACTGTCGTGAAAGATCTTGCTGGTTTTGACCGTGTTGTTATGGGAAGAAAGTAATTGTATATAATTGATGTAGAAAGGAAAAGTGACAGAGTATGTTTGACAGACTTGAAGATACAGTCAACAGATATGAAGATATAACGGCTGAACTTGGTAATCCTGATGTGGTTAATGATCAGGAAAAGTTCAGAAAGCTTATGAAAGAACAGAGCAGTCTTGCACCACTTATAGAAACTTATACTGAGTATAAGAACTGTAAGAAGAATATTGAGGACAGTCTTGCTATTCTTGATGAGGAGACAGACGAAGAACTTAAAGAGATGGCTAAGGAAGAACTCAATGAGTCTAAGGCAAGAGTAGAAGAATTAGAGCATGAATTAAAGATTCTTCTTTTACCTAAAGACCCTAATGATGATAAGGATATTGTTGTTGAAATCAGAGCAGGTGCAGGTGGAGAAGAAGCAGCACTTTTTGCAGCAGAACTTTTCAGAATGTATGTACACTATGCACAGGCAAGAGGCTGGAAGGTTGAAGTATTAAGCGGTGATGAGACTGGTATTGGTGGAATGAAGGAAGTTGAATTCATGGTTAAGGGACAGGGAGCATACTCTATTATGAAGTATGAGTCTGGTGTACACAGAGTACAGAGAATCCCGGTAACTGAATCTAACGGACGAATCCAGACTTCTACAGCTTCTGTAGCTGTTATGCCGGAGGCAGAGGAAGTTGATATCCATATTGATGAGAAGGATATCCGTATTGATGTTATGAGAGCTTCAGGTAATGGAGGACAGTGTGTCAATACAACTGATTCTGCTGTACGACTTACTCATTATCCAACAGGAATAGTTATTTACTCTCAGACAGAGAAGTCACAGATACAGAATAAGGAAAAAGCATTTGCACTTTTAAGAGCCAAGTTATATGATATTGAGACTCAGAAAGCACATGATGCTGAGGCAGATGCAAGAAGAAGCCAGATAGGTACAGGTGACAGAGCTGAGAAGATAAGAACTTATAATTTCCCACAGGGAAGAGTAACAGACCACAGAATTGGTCTTACATTATATAAGCTTGACAAGATTATGGATGGAGACATCCAGGATATTATTGATGCATGTATTGCTGCCGACCAGGCTGCAAAGCTTGCTAAGATGGGCGAGGATTAATTGGTATTTATGAAAAAGGATAGGAATTCTAATCCGGTTGCGCTGATACCTATACTTGTTTTCCTTGTGTTGTATCTTGGAACCGGAATTATATTTGAATATGTCATGAAGATCCCAATGGGATTCTATAATGTGCCAATTATTGTTGCATTTATGGCTGCAATACTGGTAGCGTGCATGCAGAATTCACAGCTTAAGTTTGATGAAAAGCTTGATGTAATGGCAAAAGGGCTGGCTGACAGAAACATTGTTACAATGCTTCTGATATTCATTACAGCTGGAATATTTGTCGGAGTTGTAGGAAGAAGCAGTGCAGAGAGTGTAGCTTATTTTATGTTAAGCATTATTCCTGCAAAGTTTGCAGTAGCGGTACTTTTTATTGTTGCCTGCTTTGTATCTACGGCGATGGGTACATCTGTTGGAACAATAACACTTATTACACCAATAGCGGTTGCAGTATCAGAAGCATCAGGATTTAGTATGGCATTATGTGTTGCATCTGTCATGGGTGGTGCAATGTTTGGAGATAATCTTTCTTTTATATCAGATACTACTATTGCAGCTTGTAATGGTCAGGGCTGTGCCATGAAGGACAAGTTCAGGGAGAATTTCTGGATAGCACTTCCGGCAGCAATTGTGACCATTGTTATAATTCTTGTGCTTTCTTTTAATACAGATATCCATGGCGAGATTGCTCACTCATATAATCTTTTTCAGATTATTCCATATGTGCTTGTACTTGCAGGTGGAATTATTGGTGTAAATGTTTTTGTTGTACTTATAACAGGTATTATTTCCGGAATAGTTATTATGCTTGTTATGGGTGGGGTTACATTGGAGACTCTGCTTCTTAATATGGGAAGTGGTGCGTCAGGAATGTTTGAGACATGTATGGTTGCAGTTCTTGTATCTGTAATGTGTTCACTTATTAAAGAATATGGTGGATTTGACGCTTTACTTAATGGAATAAGAAGATTATTTAAAGGGAAAAAAGGCGGACAGCTTGGAATGGGACTTTTAGTTGGAACAATGGATATTGCTACAGCTAATAATACAGTTGCTATTGTAATGGCCAACCCTATTGCAAAAGAGATGGCTGAGGATTATGATATTACTCCAAGAAAAGCAGCTTCGCTTCTTGATACATTTTCATGTATATTTCAAGGGATAATTCCATATGGTGCCCAGATGCTGGTTGCCATATCAGCGGTTTCAGAGCTTGGATATAGCATTACAGCATTTCAGATTCTTCCAAAGCTGTTTTATCCAATGTTTTTGTTTGTAAGTTCACTTATATGGATATATGTTATTCCTGAAAGAAAAAGTAAAATTAAAGCATAATATTGTGGAGGCAGCATTGAAAACAGACAAAAAAGTTGTAATGGGCATTCTGGCAATAGCGGTTTTTAATTTCGTTTTTCTTGGAAATGAATATATGTATGACAATATGATGATGTATGTAACAGATGCAGGAGGTGTGGTTACTGCCCAGAATATAATTCTGGGAGTCAGTGTAGCCGGCTTTCTGCTTTTTCCGGTTATCAGCTGTTTAATTGGTAAAATGCATAATAATTCACAGCATAAATATTCATATGTAGGAATATTTGGAATGATATTAATGCTTACAGCAGGAATTGCCTGCATATGGGTGATGTCAGGACATAAAAGCTATATGCAGATATTTATTGCAGGCAGTATATTATTTATTATTATAGGTGTTATGGGAAGTGCTGTACATTATAATTTTGCAGCTGCAATGAAGGGAAGAAGCGGTCTTACGATAGCTGCCGGAATTGCGTATGCAGGAGGAATAGTTCTTCAGTTTATTAATAATAATCTGATAAAAAATGATATTGCGCAGACAGTTGTACTGTGTACCGGACTTGTACTGTTGTGTATATTGTATGCATCATCACGCAAAGATTGTGGCGTGGACAACCCAGAGATTGATAATACAGGCAGAAAGCAGGAAATTCATTATTCAGATACTACATTTGCAGCAATAATGCTTGTAATAACTGTTGTGCTTATGACCTGTATATTTTCCACACTGGATAATGCGGTGACGGTTGTACATGCACAGGGGCAGATGGATATTGGACAGTGGCCAAGAGTTATGCTGGCGTTAAGCGGACTGGCAGCAGGCTGGCTGTTTAATATTGCGAACCGCAGATATATGAATGTTTCGATGTACTGTATAACGTTGCTGTCAGTGATATGCGTGATTATTATTATGTTAGGAGGTCCGTTTATTATTGGACTTATTGCATTTTATGTGTCGGCGGGCTTCTTTGTTGTATATTTTACAGGTACATTTGTAGAAATGTCGTACAGCGTGAAGTGTCCGAAGCTGTGGGCGGGCATGGGAAGAACAGTTAATAATGCAGCGGCAGTGCTTGTTTCGTACATATCTTTAATGCTTATGTCAGGTAATACGATGGTACTTTTTATTGTTATTATTGTACTTCTTGCTGCCATAAGCCTGTGCATGTATTTATTTAACGGGCAGCAGTATGTAAATAATCTTGCGGCTGAAGTCACAGAAACTGCCATAACAGAGGAAGAAACCGAGTATGACAAGTTGACAGCTTTTGCACAAATGTATGTTTTTACAGAACGTGAAAAGGAAGTATTACATGTGCTTACATCATCAGAAGAGAGTATGTCTGATATTGCCAGTAATTTGTGTATGTCAAGAACAGCTTTGTATAATCATATAGCAAGCATGAACAGAAAGACGGAAACTAAAGCAAGGATAGGGCTGATACAATTCTTTTATTCATGGAATCAGAAGAATTGAACAAATGTAAACTGAATATTTTACAGCATTTATGATAGAATCCTCCTGCAAATAATTAGAAAGCAGGAGGATTTTTTATGGATAAAAGGATGTTGCGGAGAATTTCAGTTATAGTAATGGTTTTGATATGCTTAGTATCTTTATTGCTTACACCTGTATGGACTAAAGCGGATAATGTCAATGCAATAGCGCTTAGAAAAGAAGGTGATGCAGCGGATGTTGTTGATGTTAAGTATTCAACAGATGATGGCATGAACTGGAATACACTTGAAGGTTTTAGCATTACATTTGGAGAAAATGTTACTAAGATTATTGTAAAGGCTGATTATGACAGTAATAAGTATATGGTTCAGGACGCAATGCATTCTTTTACATCTGATGGCGTGATGGAAAGTGGAAAGGAGTATGTACTTACAGCAAAGCAGGAGTACAGAATCCAGATTGATAAGATAGTGAGAAGTGTTACATGGGCATATAATGATAAGATATTTGGTGAGGATGCATATGTTGCACATGGAAAGGTTGAAATATTATCTGCAGTAAAGCAGGGGGAATCTGGTCAGTGGTCAGGAATTGAAGAAGCATTTCCGGGAACAAGTAACAATGTGCAGAATGATGAGCAGGGCAGAGTTGTAATTATTCCGGGAAGTACTGTCACAGTTAAGCTTACACCTGATTACGGATATCAGTTTGTATCAGGATCTCTTAATGGAAATAAGGTGACTGCTGGAAATGAAGTAAGCACATTTACATTTGTGATGCCAGATACTAATCTTCACCTCAGTGCTGTTTTTGAAAAGAGTGACGATAAAGCAGAAGTTACGGCAAAAGGAATTGATGCGGCTTCAATTCAAGGTGGAAGTTCAGTTATTTCGTCAGGAAATCTTAAACTTACGGTTGCAGATTCTTCAATGACGGACAACCAGAAGAATGCATTGAATTCAAGTGACGCAGCAAAGAATGTAACTGTTTCTGACTGGATTGAAATAAACCTTGAACAGATTGTCAATAAAGGAAATGCAACAGATGTATGGTATGATAAACTTGAAGAACTTAAAGACAAAGTCAGGATATCTTTAAATGTAGGCAAAGGTCTTGATGCTTCAGCAAGTTATGTTGTTATAAGAGAACATAATGGCGTTTATGAAAGATTGGATGCCCAGTATAATAAGGAACAGGGAATTTTAACATTTGAATCAGACAAATTTTCAGAATATGCAATAGGAACAGTTAAGACAGATACTGAGAACAATCCAGAAACTGCTGCAGACAAAACAGAAAATGTACAGGGTAATACAGAAATTCAGGAGGAAGCACCAAAAACATCTGACAATAATGTGGGATTTTATATTATGGCAGCATGTGCTTCATTTATTTTATGCTTGGCTGTTATGACAAAGAAATTAAATAAAAATTAGAAATATATTTCCTAAATGCGGGTGTTTATGATATATTAATAATTAATATGCAGA
>ENA-OUQI01002029-OUQI01002029.1-human-gut-metagenome-genome-assembly--contig:-NODE-2029-length-11268-cov-10.605280_pt1 | contig 11268 bp, 15 predicted proteins | sample MGYA00237953_ERZ548840 | MGnify/ENA primary metagenome ERZ548840 (study PRJEB26490, sample SAMN05194690) | human gut metagenome | biome: terrestrial biome; feature: human-associated habitat... | reverse complement strand
CGCAGAGCAGGAAAACGCCCATGAAGCAGACGAATGAACGGCTTTGTGCGCTGGCGCAGAAAGGCGATGCTGCCGCGCTGGACAGCCTGATCGACAACAACAAGTCCTTTATTGGCAAGGTGGCAAATGACCTTTTCCGCAGAATGAATCTGGCACAGTCCGGCCTGAACCTTGACACGGACGATTTGAAACAGGCAGGGAATATGGGCTTGTGGAAGGCCGTGCCAAAGTTCGATACAGCGCGCGGCATGAAGTTCTTGACCTATGCGGCTCCTGCCATCCGCAACGCCATGATGGACATGGTACGGGATGCCTTTACCGCTTTTGAACAGCGGATGGTAACGGAGGACAAGGACGGCATCTGTTACCAACGTGTTTCGCTGGATGATGTTCTGCCGGGAGAGGAGCAACTACGGCGCATTGAAGCCATAGCCGACCCTTACGCCATGCAGCCGCAGATCATTATGGAGGAGCAGGAATCGCGCCGGGAACTGTACAGCGGTCTGCAACGTCTGACCGACCGGGAGCAGACCTATCTGCTGTACCGCTATGGCTTCACCGATGGTGAGGAACATCCGCTGATCGGCACGGCGATATACTTCCACCTGGCAAAGAGCCGCGCCAAAAAGACGGAAGAACAGGCCATGGATAATTTGTGGCTGGAATTGCCGTGGTGGTTTATATGAAAAGTCGTAAAATGGTCTTTGCTCCTTACAAGGTTGTGTACCAAAGGGATGCTGAGGCTCCTTTGGAAACCCAAGAGAATACGGTAGAGGTATAGCGTACTAGGGGCAAGTGTGCTATACTCAACTTAAAATATGTCAACGATTCGGGAGGTTAATCATGGATTTTTCTTCGATGAGCGGTTGGGACTTTGAGCGTTACTGTGCGGACTGTCTGCTGAAAAAAGGCTTTACCAAGGCAGAGGTAACTTCTGGTTCAGGTGACCATGGTGTTGATATTATTGCGGAACAGAATGGTATTCGGTTTGGCATTCAGTGCAAACTCTATCAGGGGCAGATTCCCAATAAAGCTGTGCAGGAGGCGTATACAGGGGCATCCTACTATGACTGCGACGTTGCTGTTATTATGAGCAATTCGGAATTAACGAAACAGGCAAAGGATGAAGCTCAAAAGCTCCGAGTGAAATTCTGGGACATTGCAGATTATGTTCCTAAGGATGATAAAAAACTTGAAAATCCATCCCATAAGGTTAGTAATGCGGAAAAAATAAAAACATCTCAATTATTTCAGCAGTCGGATGAGCCTAGAAACTATCAGGAATATCTTCAAAATCAAAAATTGTTGGAGAATGAGTGCGAAGAAGAAGTTCGAAAGAAGCTGCGGTCATCATCGAAAAAATCACGAAAATCGTGTTCTCATGGCGTTGCAATGATGAAGCCAGTGTATCGATATCATAGATTTACTAAGGCAACAGCATGGCTAAGCGTTTCAATGAAAAATGGTTGCAGAAAAATTGTTCGTTCAATTCAGTGCTATTGTGATGAATTGGAAAATATCAATAAAACTGTGTTAAAATCAGATCTTCTTTTGGGAAAACTACAATATATGAGTACGCTCCAAAAAGTTATGTATGGAGCATTGATTGGGAGTCAGTTTCAGTTCAACTGTGAGCGCATGAACGATGCACTAAAATTTGCTGAATCCCAAGGAGTAACAGATTACGGTTTTAATGGCTTTGAATTGCAATGCTGGGAAAATAGCTATTGGGCTGAGCAATATCAAATAGCACTTTCACTGATTGGAAGGGTATTCGATTCCTTGGAAAGAGATGAGTTGTTTCAGATTTCAGGAATGGCATCGGATTTTTGGTATGAGCCAGATACACCGGAAGCACACGCATTTGATACTCTTAAAAACTCTGTAAAGGGAACATTTGAAGAATGGAAGCGATATATTGGGCGTGAGGAGTATTTTTACACGATTTGGAGACCATGGGAGGGAAATGCGGAGGCGAAAAAGAAAATCGAAGAACACAAATCAAAAATGGCGAGTGTGTTTGATAGTGTGATTGAGTTTAAGTCAATGGTTGAACAGGAACGACGCCGAGAACTAGAACAAAAATGCAAAGAACAACAAGAAAAAGAAAGAATACTCAAGGAGAAAGAAAGAAGAGAGAGGGAAAGTCTTTTTGAAAAGCAGCAGGAAGAGGAAAGGCTGCTTAAGCAACAGCAGGAAAAAGAACTTTTAATACAGTCGATAGTTACTGTATACAATGACGGGTGTAAAAAGATAAACGCAGAAATGTCAAACCGAAAAAAGGAACTTGAAAATAAAGCACAGGTAGCAATAAGTCAAGCACAACAGCAGATTGCTGATCTTTTGAAGAAAAAACAGTCGTTTACCTTTTTCAGAAAAGAACGTGATGCAAAAATAGATGCAACGATTGCCACTATCGAACGGTATGTTGAGCAAGTAAAGGCAAACCTTGCAAGTGATACTGAGGAATGCGAACAAGAAGCACAGAGAAAAATCAAGGGATTAAAAGAATATGCTTTACATAGAGCAGAGCAAATCGGTGCAACAGAAAACTTGGAGCAAATTATAAAATAAAAAATACCGTCACACCGTGTGGCAACGATGTGGCGGTATAATAATATTCAAAAAAGAAATCAATCAAGAACCCCGAGTAAACGGGGCGAGACGCTGCAATCAATAAAAGGGCTCAAAATCATAACTACGAAAGAAACGACAGTTGAGATATTACTAATCATAGACATCCCCCCACGAATACTAGCTAACGTTTTTTGTCCCCGTTTATACAATTAGCATTCGCCATTTCTGGTTCCGGAGCAGGACACCGTTATATTATCACATTTTCCGAATTTTTTCAAGTAGAATTTCATAAGAGTGCACGGTATACAAATTATTCGGGATTTTTTGGGTATTTAGCCATTCGGAAAGCTGCTCCAAGTAATCAAGACCGTATTTCTCTATTAGTAACGATAAAACCCAATAATTCAATCTGTTTGAATTGACATGAAGCACTCTCGGGGTGAATACAGCAGGATTGCTTGATGTTCTTAGTAAAGCGGCTTCTGTTTCAGGTGGAAGATTGACAACAGGGTACGACTTATATACCTCGACTTCAGAATTTGAATTGTCAAATATAATTCCATTTACAGCAGACAAATTTGATGAAATGAAGTGAACATTTTCGAATTTAGCGTCAGTAAAGTCTGTGCCTTGAAATTTGCAATTGAAAAACACAACATTTTTGAGAAAAGCGCCCTTAAAGGAGGTTTGCTTCAAATTGCTATTAAAAAAATCAACACCATTTAGAACAGCACCTCTAAAATTACAGCGGGTGATAATAGACGCTTGAAATTTCACATTATTAAAGTGAGCATCTTTGTAAATAATGCTATGCAAATTGGCCTTATAATCGTACCGATTAGAAAAGCCTTTGTACTTTACTGGACTATGCGTAAGAGTAAAAAATACAGGTTTTTCCATTTTTCTGCGAATCAAACATCTTTTAAGCATCTTTGCGTGTCGTTTCTGATTTCTGCGTGATCTTTTATGCATACGTACCTCCTGATATTTTTTATTATACAAGGTCTTAAAATGTAGAGCAATAAATGCCAAGTTTTATTATTGCTGAATATCTACTTTATTTTTTGTGCAATCTGGAGATTTTTCCGTATATATGGTACATTTGTTGACTTGCAACGCAAAATGCGTTACAATAAAGCCGAGGTGATAACCATGGAAAAAACGATGACACTCAATCTTCGTGTCAACCCTACCGTCAAGCAGCAAGCCGAAGATGTGCTGAAGCAGCTCGGCATCCCGATGGCAACCGCCATTGATATGTACCTGCGCCAGATCACCCTGACTGGCGGCATCCCCTTCTCGCTGTCTTTGCCGAAATCTCCTGCGGCTCTGAACGCTGACACCATGACCGATGACCAGCTTCATGCAGCCTTGCAGGTGGGCATTAAGGAGATTCAGAACGGTGATACCGTGGATGCTGCAAGCGCATTCGCACAGTTCAGGGAACAGCACAGATGAAGCAGTATGACGTAAAAATTTCCCATGCGGCCCTCAGCGATATGGAGCAGATCTACAGCTACATTGCCGACCGTCTGCTGGAACCTGATACGGCTATGGGGCAGTATAACCGCATTGCAGAAGCCATCCAGTCGCTGAACATCCTGCCGGAACGCTGTGCGTTGGTGGGAAGCGAACCGGAACGCACCCAAGGGCTGCGGCAGATGCTGGTGGACAACTACTCGGTGTTCTACATTGTGGGCGAGGATGCGGTGTCAGTGGCCCGTGTGCTGTACAGTGCATCCGACCTTGTGCGCCGCCTGCGGAGAATGAAGTGAAAGAGGTGTTTGCATGACCGCCGTGATTTATGCTCGCTATTCCAGCGACAACCAGCGCGAAGAATCCATCGAAGGCCAGATTCGTGAATGCACCGCCTATGCCGAAAAGAACGGCATCACGGTCATCAAGCACTACATCGACCGTGCGCTTTCTGCCAAGACAGACAACCGCCCGGACTTCCAGCAGATGATCAAGGACAGCGAGAAACGGCTGTTTGACATTGTGCTGGTCTGGAAACTTGACCGTTTCGCCCGAAATCGTTACGATTCGGCACATTATGAGTACCAGTTGGAACGAAATCATGTCAAGCTGGTATCTGCCACGGAGCCTATCTCTGACAGCCCTGCGGGTATCATGGTCAAGAGTATGCTGACTGGCATGGCCGAATACTACTCGGCAGAACTTTCTGAAAAGGTCGTGCGCGGCATGACCGAGAATGTTCTGAAAGGCAAGTACAACGGTGGTACAGTTCCCATCGGCTTCAAGGTGGACGAGGAAAAGTTCTTTCAAGTCGACCCGCTGAAAGCTCCCTTTGTGGTAGAAGCCTTTCAGCGGTACAACGATGGCGCAACTATGAAGGAACTGATGAACTGGCTGAACGACAGTGGCGTGACCACCAACCGCAATCAGAAGTTTACCTACAACAGTGTTCAGAAGCTGTTGACGAACAAACGGTACATCGGTGAAAACCACTTCAAGGACATTGTGATGCCGGACAGCATCCCGGCCATCGTGGACAAGGACTTGTTTGAGGAAGTGCAGCTGAAAATCAAAAAGAACAGCCGCGCTCCTGCCCGCCACAAGGCCGAGGATGATTATCTGCTCACCACCAAGCTGTTCTGCGGAATGTGCGGCGCGATGATGTTCGGGGAGTGCGGCACGAGCAGGAACAAGACGGTACATCATTATTACAAGTGTGCCAACGCCAAGCGCACCAAGACCTGCAAGAAAAAGACCGTCCGCAAGGAGTGGCTGGAAGATCTGGTCGTGGCTGAAACCATGAAGCTGATTCAGGACGATGCCGTGATTGATGCCATCGTTGCAGAGGTGCTGGAACTGCAAGAGCAGGAGAACACCACCCTGCCCCTGCTGGAAAAGCAGATGAAAGAGGTGGAGAACAGCATCGAGAATATGCTGAACGCCATCCAAGCAGGTGTGCTGACCAACTCCACTAAATCGCGTTTGGAAAAGTTGGAAGCCCAGCAGAAAGAACTTGAGGTTCGGATCGCTGAAGAAAAAATCGCTCGGCCTCGGTTGAGTGAAAATCAGGTTCGTTTCTGGCTGACCCGGTTCCGCAAGCTCGACCCGAACGTGAAAAGCCACCGGGAAACGCTTATCAATACATTCGTGAATGCTGTTTATCTCTATGATGAAAAAGTTTTGATTACATTCAACTACAAAGACGGCACAAAAACCATCACTTTCGATGAAATCGCCGCCAAAGATGCCCCAGAGGGCAATGGTTCGGATTTGGGTTGCTTCGCTCCACCATACAGTTCGTACTCGAACCCGATTCTTTACGAGAAAGGGTTCGGGTACGTTTTTTGTTTACAGGAAGTTCTGCGGAGGGAGTACGCAGAGCGGTAAGCGAGAACGAGTAAAGGCAGGGTATCATCATGGGCGATGGTATCCTGCCTTTTGCTTTGCGGGATCAAGTTCGCTTTGTGCGAACTTGGTCGTCCACCCTATATGGCGCATTGAGGGCTAATCGCTGCGTACGTCCGTACATGGCCGGTACGCACGTACGCAGAAAAAAGGGAAAGTTCTGACATATAGGGGTGTTCTTTCAGCTGGTAGTATGGTATACTCGGCTCAACAAATCGGAAGTTAACGGTATGTAAAAGACCTTTGACACACGGAAAACACAGATGTCAATGTCCTTTGATTGCGAAAATACAATCTTTTGATTAGTATGAGTATGCAAGGAGGTGAAGAGATGGAACTCGGAAAGCAAATAAAAAAATATCGCCAAGAGTTACAACTGTCTCAAGAGGAGTTAGCCGATCATGTTTATGTTTCAAGGCAAACAATCTCAAATTGGGAAAATGACAAAAGCTATCCAGATGTAACCAGCTTGGTATTACTGAGTGAAATCTTTCAAATCTCACTTGATAAACTAATCAAAGGAGATATTGATACTATGAAAGAAGTAATCAAACAAGAGGAAATCAAAAAACTCAATCACTATGGCGCAATCTATACGGTTTTTCTCGTTATTGCTGTTATTTCGGCAGCTCCGTTATTTTACATTGGTAATAAATGGGCATTGATCCTTTGGTGTGTCATTGCTTTAGCTGCCATGTATTTTGCAGCAAAGGTTGAACGAATAAAAAAGGACAATGATGTTCAAACATATAAAGAAATCGTAGCATTTTGTGAAGGTAAAAGGCTGGATGAAATCCAGAGCGCCAGAGAATACGGCAAACGTCCTTATCAAAAGGTTTTATGGTTTATCGGAAGTGCTGCAGTAGGAGCAATCGTTAGTTATGTATTAAGTCTTTTGCTGCAATCATTTTGATAACGACACTCAATAAATCTTATAATTTGGAAAGGAATGTATAGCTATATGAAAAATAAAAAAGATGATAAGCCTCACTATTTACCGACTTTTATGAGCATAGGAATTTCTATCGGTGCGGCTATTGGTGTAGTAACCAACAATATTCCACTCTATATGCTTGTCGGTTTAGCGCTTGGTGTAGGCATAGGGTCTGCTCTCGATGGTCAAAATCGAAATAGGGAAAGTGATGAATCTCAAAAGGATAACGAAGAATAATCAACCAACTAAATTCCCGTTTGTCGTAACCTCAGAAGCAGGGTTTGGGGCAGGCACGCCCCAACAAGAGCACTTCAAAAACGCGGGAGCGTTGCAGAAGTGCAGTCCCGGATGGGCAAGAAATTTTCAAGAATTGAAAATTTGTGGCCACGGGACGATTCTTGCTCTCACACTTTCACTCTCTTTGCGATTTTCTTTCTTGAAAGTCTATCGTTCTTTCGTTATAATAAAACTGAAAGAAGGTGGGCATTATGACTTTGCAATATTTTGTCACAGCATCCGATACGGGCAATAGGATTCCGATTGAGGTTGACAAGTCAACTCCCGCTGACCTTGCTGCAACCAAAGAAAGCTGGCAGACCGACTGGACAAGTGAGTTCATCGGTGACCCCGCACTGGAAAAGTACACGGCTAAAACCGAAAACGGCGAAATCGTAGCATTGGGTGCTTACCGCGAAACAGAATCCAGCATGTTCGTTTATATTGAGTACATCGAAAGCCACCCGGAGAGCAACCCGACGCTGACCATTCAGAAAAAATATCTGGGCATCGGGCGTATGATGATCGCGTTCGGCATCCAGCTTTCCATTGATTCCGGTAAAAACGGCGTCGTCACTTTTGAAGCTAAGACGGATGAACTTGCAAAACATTATATCCGGGATTTTGGCGCGATCCGGGTCTTTGCCAAACAGTCCGGCGGGCCAATCATGCTGATGCTTGCCGACAATGCGGCGCTTTCGCTCTTCAATACGTATCTTTCCTGAAAGGTGGTGCTCCCATGGATATTGAAGTCAAACGAATGTCCCCTACTGCTATTGAAATGCTTGACCAACTCAGCGCAGTCTGCAAACGGTTCGGCGTTGATTACTATGCAGCTTCCCAAAATCAGCGTGATCTGCTGGACAGCATTGCCCTGCACGAATATCAACTGAAAAAAGCACACGAGCAAGGGCTGAAGCGTTCCGAAGTGCCTCCGTTTCTCGGTTTGAAGCGCTCTGACCGCAGCAACGATATGCCTGCCTAAAGGTTCGACTGCTGCTGACAATGCTCCACCATACAGTTTGTACCCGAACCCGATTCTTTGTGAAAAAGGGTTCGGGTATTTTTATTTTGTGCAGCAATTTGCAGGAAGAGGAAATTCTCCATGATACAAAAACACGATCTTCCCATTCTTGAATACGATTTTGATTCGATTGAGGTCATCAGGCCCAATCATGGCGCAGAGCAACTAGTCCTTCCGGAAAAATGTGTGTTTGGTTTTCTGGGCGATGTGATTGATGATTACGCATTTGAAATGGATGCAGTCATTGCCGAACACTTTGAAACCATTACAAAAAGTTATCCTGTTTATATCGTCCAGCAAAATGGGCTGGAATTTTGCCTGTGTCAGGCACCGCTGGGAGCCGCTGCGGCTGCACAGCTTCTGGATTTTTTGATCTCCTGCGGATGCAAAAAAATTATTTCAGCCGGTTCCTGCGGAGTGCTGACCGATTTGGACGAAAACGAATTCTTGATCCCAATCAGGGCGATGCGCGATGAAGGCACTTCGTATCATTATCTTCCAGCCGCTCGGTTTGTTGATTTGGAGCCTTCCGCAATAAAAGCCATTGAGCAGACGTTTTGTGCGTTGAATATTCCGTTTCAAAAATGTATCACATGGACAACCGATGGTTTTTTCCGAGAAACACGAGATATGGTAGAATATCGCAAATCCGAGGGCTGTGCCACAGTTGAAATGGAGTGTGCTGCACTGGCCGCCTGTGCCCAGAAGCGTGGTGCAGTCTTTGGCCAGATTCTCTACACTGCCGATTCCCTTGCGAATGTTTATGCTCATGATGAGAGAGATTGGGGAAAGGGCTCTTTGCGGAAAGCGCTGGAGCTTTGCATCAATGTTCTTATCACCATGTGACGATTCACCACCATACAGTTCGTACCCGAACCCGATTCTTTACGAAAAAGGGTTCGGGTACGTTTTTGTTTATTGAAGTTTACCGCAGCAACCGAACGGTAAATGAGCAAAGGCAGGGTATCACCATGACGGTGGTATCCTGCCTTTTGTTTTGATATGTTTTATCAGTAGATCACAGCATCCGTTGCAGTATAGCCTTCGAGAGAATTCTCCTTGACCTGAATACAAATATAAGTGATTTCAGAATTGTTTGCAGCAAAGAACTGACGTTTTGCCACGGGAGAAATCTTCAGCCAGTCGCCTGCTGCAAGGCTGATTTCTTCGCCATCGATAACGACCTTGCCTTTGCCAGAAAGAACACCGTAGATTTCCTCATTTGCCTTGTGGGAGTGGACAAACGGAACATTTGCTCCCGCAGGAAGCGTATTCAAGCTGATCTCCGCACCAGTCAGGGCGAGCTTTTCATGAAGCTCCGTCCGATTTTCTTTTCCAACTGTCATTTTTGTGTAGCTTGCCATTGTAAGCACCTCCATTTTGATTCGCAATCTTTCATTGCCTGAGCTAAGTATAGAAGCTCGCACATTCAAAAACAAGTACGCACCTTTTTGTAACTGTACACTCAAAAATGAATGTGCTATACTATATACAGAGGTGACTGATATGCGTACAAAAGAAGAACTGCCGGAATGTCCGGTTGCAACAGCAGTATCCCTGATTGGCGGAAAATGGAAACTCTTGCTTCTGCGCAATCTAAAAGAGCGTCCATGGAGATTCAATGAGTTGCAAAGAAGCATCGACGGGATCTCGCAGAAAGTTTTGACCGAGAGCTTAAGACAGATGATTGATGATGGGCTTGCCTACCGTCGTGATTATCACGAGAATCCTCCCAAAGTAGAATATGGGTTGACCGATCTCGGAACGGAAATGTTGCCAATCGTCAATGCACTTGCAGACTTTGGCAATTACTATAAATCAGTCGTTGATCGGTCATGATCGATATTATGAAGTAGGGTTTAGGGCAGGCACGCCCCAACCAGACCGCGTTTGCGAAGCAACGAACGCCCCAGTGGGGATTTCAAGCGGCAGAACGGTCTGCGTTAGCAGATGGAGGGGCTTTGCCCCAACAAGTTCTGAAAAGAGACTACTCAGAGCGATAAACAAGCAAAGGCAGGGTATCACCATGGAGGTGGTGCCCTGCCTTTTGCTTTGCCCCCCCCTATACTGTGCGTTTCGGGTCAATCGCGGCGTACGTCCGTACATGGCCGGTACGCACGTACGCAGGAAAAAGGGCAGGTTCTTGCATATAGGGGTGTTCTTTCGGCTGTCGGTATGGTATACTCGGTTTAGTTTAACAAATCGGAATTTGCAGGACGGAGAAACTTATGGAAGAATTGATACAAAGATGTTCATGGGCAACTACCGACTTATATAAAGAGTATCATGATAATGAATGGGGAAAGCCCGTTCATGATGAGAATAAACTATTTGAGATGTTAATACTTGAAGGTATGCAGGCAGGACTATCGTGGCTGACAATACTAAATAAAAGAGAGGCATTTAGAATTGCTTTTGATAACTTTGACTGCAAAAAAATAGCGCTATATGATGATGCAAAAATAGAAAAGCTAATGCAAAATAGCCGCATTGTTTGTAATCGGTTAAAAATCAAATCAGCAATAACAAATGCTCAACAGTTTATAAAAATCCAAGAATCGTATGGCAGTTTTGATTCGTTTATATGGTCTTATGTTGATGGTAAGCCAATTCTCAATCAGTTCCAAACTGAAACTGATATACCCGCAAAGACTGCACTCTCAGACCAAATTAGTAAAGACTTAAAAAAGCTTGGCTTTAAGTTTGTTGGTAGTACAATTATATATGCCTATATGCAGGCAATAGGGATTGTCAATGACCATGTAAAAGGTTGCCATTTGTATGCAAACAAATAGCATTTCACTTTCGATTGATAGAACAGCAGCTCAACAGGGTTGTTAAAGACTTTCTGTATCACAATTTCCAGTTTGGAGAATTGAAATAAACGGAATTTACCTATTAAGACATATAAGCTCTTGACAATAAAGCTCCTATATAGTATGATTTTATAAACTACTATATAGGAGCTTTTGCATGAAAACAAATGGAGGATTTCTTGTCACCAAAATAAAACAGCTTGGTGACCGGATTTTTGAGAAGATTCTCAGCGAAAAGAATATTGATGCGTTTAATGGAG
>ENA-OUQI01002025-OUQI01002025.1-human-gut-metagenome-genome-assembly--contig:-NODE-2025-length-11286-cov-7.856469_pt1 | contig 11286 bp, 5 predicted proteins | sample MGYA00237953_ERZ548840 | MGnify/ENA primary metagenome ERZ548840 (study PRJEB26490, sample SAMN05194690) | human gut metagenome | biome: terrestrial biome; feature: human-associated habitat; material... | reverse complement strand
TCTTTATTGTAAAGAGCGGCCATTTGCCGGGTAAATACAAGATCCTCAGGTTCTTTCTCTCCGGTCGTTTTGTTAATACCCCAGCTGGCATCTGCCATTTTTTCAAATACATCTCTGGGATATAAAAGTGTATGGAGTACAGCATCTGTTTCTTTCGATATTGCTCCTGTCATTGCATATTCAGAGCCTGCACATTTTACTGCAGCAAGATATTCATTTGTTCTCACTGACAATTCCTTTACACGAAACAATTCTCCCTGACCGCAAAAAATGGTCGTATAATTTCCCCTGCCAAGGAAATGGTCAAACATCCGCAATACACTGTCATAATTTTCGTCGGCAGAATAAAAGCCACAGGTAGAGATTAATACGTGTCTCTTGCCTTCCATATCATATCTGGCATCATGACTGCCGCTTCCGTATCCGTCCTGTCTTGAACTCATAAAAGGAAGACTCATAGGAAGCTGACGATCGATCAAATTCTTTAACATACCGGGAACATTAAAATAGTACAGTGGAAAAGACCATAAAATTAGATCAGCACTAATCAGTTTTTTAATGACTGTTTGCATATCATCATTTATACAGCATCTCCCGGGTGTTTTCTGCCAGCATGTAAAGCATCCCTTACACGCACCTATATTCATTGAAGCTATATGCAGTTCATCAACAGATAACTCTTCTTTATTACTCGTACATCCGTTTTCCAATCCCTTAATAAAGCTGTATGCAAGCTTTAATGAATTACTTCTTTTGCCTTTTGGGCTTCCGTTGATCAGAAGTATCCTCATCTCTATGCCCTCCATTCCTTTATTTCTGATAATGAAAGTGTACCCTTTCATATGTGGATTGTCAACAAAACCAGAGGGGGTATGAAATAAAGAAAAAATATTATTGTTGTACTGCATGATGAGTAAGTGGTATAATAATACAAGTTTATATTGCAGAAAAAAGCTGTTGTTCGTGAGAGGCTGGGAATAATGATTGAGTGGAAACAAATGACGATGCAGGAAGCAGAGAATAAAATGGAGGTGCTTCGGGAGATTTTTGATGTAGTCCGTCTCCTGAAAGGGAGTGATCTGCAGGCTGCCGGAATGGAAAGTAAGCTTGCAGGAAGAGAAAATCTTTGCCAGTGTTATGCTTTCTGGAATAAAGATAAAAGATGTGAGAATTGTATTTCCCTTAAAGCACTGGAGGAGAAGAAACAGACATCCAAAATTGAATTTCTTGATTCTGATATGTATCAGGTATTTGCAAGGTATCTGGAGATTGACAGTGAGCCTTATGTAATGGAAATGCTAAAAAAGCTGGACGAAAACACACTGACTGATGAGGAAGGATATGAAAAACTGACGGAAAAGCTGACTGTATATAGCGAAAAGCTGTATAGGGATGTGCTGACAGGGGCGTATAATCGCAGATATTTTGAGGAAAAAGTCAAAAATATGTCTTTGAATGCCGGAGTTGCAGTTATCGATCTGGATGATTTCAAATTGTTCAATGACACTTATGGTCATGATGGAGGAGACCTGGTACTGACAACCGTAGTGAATGTAATTCGGCATTATATCCGTCGTACGGATATTCTGGTGCGCTATGGAGGAGATGAATTTCTGCTGATCCTGCCCGGAATTGAGAAGGAAGTCTTTTCACAGAAGCTCCGTATGATCCAGGAGAAGATCCATGCGACGCATATTCCGGGTTTTAATCGTCTGAAGCTTTCAGTGAGCATTGGTGGAGCTATGTTTACCCATGGCAGATTGGAGGAAGCAATCACCAAAGCAGACAGACTTATGTATATGGCCAAGGGACATAAAAATATAGTAGTGACCCGGTGGGAACAGAAGCAAAATACAGGCAAGATGGAAAAAAGGAACCTGCCTCAGCTTCTGGTTGTTGATGATTCTGAAATGAACCGTGAGATACTTAAGGAAATTCTGGGAAAAGAATACCGGATACTGGAGGCCTGTGACGGGGAAGAGGCTCTGAAGATGTTAGAGCAGTATGGAACTGAAATCTCATTGGTCCTGTTAGATATTATTATGCCCAAAATGGATGGATTTGAAGTACTCGCCTATATGAACAGAGATAAATGGATCGAGGATATACCGGTGATCATGATTTCCAGTGAAGGATCAGAGAGTTATATCCGCCGTGCCTACGAACTGGGGGCTTCGGATTATATAAGCAGACCATTTGATGCTAAGGTGGTATATCAGCGGGTTATCAATATGATCAAGCTTTATGCCAAGCAAAGGCGTCTGATCCATTTGGTAACAGATCAGATTTATGAAAAAGAGAAAAACAACCGTATGATGACCGGGATTCTCAGTCAGATTGTAGAGTTCCGAAATGGTGAAAGCGGGCTTCATGTATTGCATATTAATATTCTGACTCAGCTTTTGCTGGAGAAACTGATGCGAAAATCAGAGAATTACGATCTTTCCTGGTCTCAGCAGCATATGATTGCCACAGCTTCAGCACTTCATGATATCGGTAAGATTGGAATTGATGAAAAAATTCTGAATAAACCCGGAAAGCTTACAAAGGAAGAATTTGAAGCCATGAAACAGCACACGATCATAGGTGCCCGGATGCTTGACAGGCTGGAAATGTATCATGATGAAGAGATGATGAAATATGCCTATGAAATATGCCGCTGGCATCACGAACGTTATGATGGAAAAGGATATCCGGATGGTTTGAAGGGAGAAGAAATCCCCATATCTGCACAGGTGGTATCACTGGCAGATGTGTATGATGCCCTGGTAAGTGACCGGGTATATAAGAAAGCATATTCTCATGAAAAGGCAATGGAGATGATCCTAAATGGAGAATGCGGAATGTTTAATCCTCTTCTTTTGGAATGTCTGGTGGAAATTCAGGATAAAGTACGCAAGGAACTTGGTATTAAAGATGTGAATGAATGTCTGGAATATCTGGAAGAGAGAAACAGATAAAATCCCCCTGAAAAGAGCTTAAACTCAGCGATGAATGGGTGCACATTTCTGTAGATCTGAATGGATTAAAATGGGAAGACAGAGTGATGCCGCCTGCAGCAGTGGGAAATCAATAAATTTCTATCAGATCAGAAGGATGCAGAGAATGTTGCGGCTTTGAAAAATAATAAATGGTCATTACAGAGATCGATTCATGAAATGCAAAAATATTATGTAAAATATTTTCCTGAGTATCTTGACAGGGAATAAATAATCCTTTATAGTATAGCACGGATTTGGTGTGTTACTGGACAGGCAGGCATTAACCGGTCATAAATGTTATTTTTTAATGTTTATGGGGGTTAGTGCCTTTTTTTGATGTATTTTATGTGGTAAAACGCGGAATAATCATATGTCAGAAGGTTTTTATCTCCCGGAAACAAGACGGTTTATTCGCACGAATAAGGAAAAGGAGACAAAAGAACATGAAAGACAAGATTTTTGGAGTTTTGCAGCGTGTGGGAAGATCCTTTATGCTTCCAATCGCAATTCTCCCTGTTGCAGGTCTGCTGCTTGGTATCGGCAGTTCCTTTACAAATGAAACAACCATCGCTACCTATGGATTGCAGAAGATCCTGGGAAGTGGAACATTACTTAATTCTCTTCTGATCATTATGAACAAGGTTGGAAGTGCTGTATTTGACAATCTGCCGCTGATCTTTGCTGTTGGTGTTGCCATTGGTATGGCAAAGAAAGAGAAAGAGGTTGCTGCTCTTTCTGCGCTGATTGCATATTTCGTTATGAATGTGGCTGTCAGTGCCATGCTTCTTATCAACAATGAAATCACAGCAGACGGTCAGATAGCAGCAGATGTACTGGAAGGAACCATTACTTCTGTATGCGGGATCCAGTCTCTGCAGATGGGTGTATTCGGCGGTATTATCGTAGGTCTTGGTGTTGCGGCACTTCATAACCGTTTCCACAAAATTGTGCTTCCGAATGCGCTGTCATTCTTTGGCGGCTCAAGATTTATACCGATCATTTCCACAATCGTATATATGTTTGTGGGAATCCTGATGTATTTTGTATGGCCGGTAGTTCAGAACGGTATTTATGCTCTGGGCGGTCTGGTAACAGGCAGTGGATATCTGGGAACTCTGATTTTTGGTATTATTAAACGAGCACTGATCCCCTTTGGGCTGCATCATGTATTTTATATGCCATTCTGGCAGACCGCAGTGGGCGGAACTATGGAAGTTGCAGGACAGGTGGTGCAGGGCGGACAGAATATCTTCTTTGCGCAGCTTGCTGATTCTGCAAATATAGCACATTTCAGTGCGGATGCAACCAGATATTTCTCTGGTGAGTTTATCTTTATGATTTTTGGTCTTCCGGGAGCAGCGCTGGCTATGTATCGCTGTGCAAAACCTGAGAAGAAAAAAGCGGCAGGCGGACTTCTTCTTTCCGCAGCGCTGGCATGTATGTTTACTGGTATCACTGAGCCGCTGGAATTCTCATTCCTGTTTGTAGCTCCGGCACTGTTCGTAGTTCAGGTGATCCTGGCAGGTGCGGCTTATATGATCGCACATATGCTGAATATTGCAGTAGGACTTACTTTCTCAGGCGGTTTCCTTGACCTGTTCCTCTTTGGTATCCTGCAGGGAAATGCAAAAACAAGCTGGCTGAGAATCATCCCGGTTGGTATTATTTATTTCGTTCTGTATTATGTGATCTTTACATTTATGATCAGGAAATTTAATTTCAAGACTCCGGGACGTGAAGATGATGATACAGAAACAAAGCTTTATACAAAAGCTGATGTAAATGCAAGAAAAGAAGCCGGAAAGACAGCCGGTGCAGCTACAGCAACCTCCGGTGATCCGGTAAGTGAACTGATCACCAGAGGCCTTGGCGGAAAGAAAAATATCGTAGATGTTGACTGTTGTGCGACCAGACTTCGTATCACAGTTGCAGAGCCTGAGAGAGTTCGCGATGAACTTCTGAAACAGACAGATTCCAGAGGAATCGTGAAAAAAGGACAGGGCGTACAGGTTATCTATGGACCTCATGTAACTGTTATTAAGGCGAAGCTGGAAGAATATCTGGAGACTGCTCCCAACGAATTCGCGGATGAGACACCGGATAATGTACAGGTACAGGAAAATGCAGATGGACAGAACAGTGCAGAGGTTGAGGACAAAAATGCAGGTACAGCACAGTCCTTGGCACCTGTAAAAGAAGAAAAGATTAGAAAAACAGCAATCATTTACAGCCCTGTAGACGGAATCGCAGCAGATCTTTCTACTGCACCGGATGAAGGATTTGCAGGAAAAATGATGGGTGACGGTGCAGTGGTGACACCAACAGAAGGCACTGTATATGCACCTGCAGACGGTGAAGTTGAGTTTATTTTTGATACAAAACATGCCATAGGTTTCCAGACAGATTCCGGTATCCCTATGCTTCTTCATATGGGAATCGACACTGTAAAACTGGAAGGAAAAGGCTTCGAAATCCTGGTAACAGAGGGTCAGAAAGTGAAAAAAGGTGATCCGATGATGAAACTGGATTTGGAGTTCTTAACTGCTAATGCTCCGTCTATCACTTCCCCTATCCTTGATACTGAACCGGAAGACAACCAAAGGATCAGACTTCTGGCAAACGGTGAGATTAAGGCCGGTGAACCGTTGTTTGCGGTGGAGACACTGGAATAATATTGTTATAATATAGAAATAACGAAGTTAAACATGTCAAAAAACAGTTGGATGATCAAAAGAGATGATATCTTGATTATCTGGCTGTTTTTTTACGCATGTGAATTGAAAAGCATGACTTTTTGCAGGAGAAATCTGGGAATCAAAAATGTATCAAAATTGTGTGACGGGTAGGATTCTTATTCAAAATATGGTAAACTATATCAAACATGCTTTAAGGGCAAAGGGAAAATTGTTATAATGGCAATAAATTTTTATAGAGGGGATTATGACAGAGATGTACAGAGTTAGCAAGGTATTAAATAATAATGGTGTTATAGCCATTGATATGGATGAAAACAAGGAGTATGTGATTCTTGGCAAGGGTGTTGGCTTTGGGAAAAAGGTCAGCCAGCGTTTTGATAAGCCGGAGGGATGCACTACATATCGTCTGGAACAGGAGACAGAGCGTGGATCTGCGAAGGAACTGGTAAAGGGAATAGAGCCGGAGTATCTGGAGATTGCAGATGCAATTCTGACAGAGTCACAGAAAGTGTTTGGGGATTCCATAGACAGAGGAATTCTTTTTCCACTTGCTGACCATATTTCTTTTGCAGTCGCAAGAATCCGCAGAAATGAGCAGATCAGCAATCCGCTGACAGAGGATATCAAGGTTCTTTTCTACAGTGAATTTAAAGTTGCGGAAACACTGAAAACAATTCTGAGAGAAAGACTTCAGATAGAGATTGATGATCATGAGGTTGGATATGTGGCATTGCATATTCATTCTGCAATTGGTGACGAGAAGGTATCTGTTGCCATGCAGACTGCGAGAGCAGTGAGAGAGTGTATAGATATGATCGAGAAAGCAACAGGTAAGCCAATCGATGTACTGTCACTGTCCTATAATCGTCTGATGAACCATATGAAGTATATGGTAGCGCGTGCATCTACAGGAGAGAAGCTGAATCTGGACATGAATGAATATATGCTGGATCAGTATCCCCAGGCCTATAAGGTTGCCACTGACATCTGTAAAAACCTGGAAGGATGTATTGGACATAAGCTGGATGAAACAGAGACAGGATATCTGGCAATGCATATTCAGAGAGTGTGTAAGGATGCGGTATGATAATCAGTGAAGAAAGAAATTCCCTGCCCGACCGGAAATATTTTATTTCTGGTCTGAACAGGGAATTTTTTATAATTTTGGCAGAGTATCCTTATATTCCACATATTTACCTTCGGTAAGTAACTTTTCATATGCATCGTAAGCGTCCTGCAAAGTATCGTACGGTTGACCTTTGCTAAGAATATTCTGAAAGTCCTTGCCGGATACGAGGTGATCTGAAATTGCGACATATTTATTTGTTTTACTGTCAGGATTGCGAGTGGCAGTTGTTGTTTCGGAAATATAGAAACTGTTACCTTTATTAATAAGCACGGGGATAGTCTTGCCTGCTCCAACGACATCAGTATTGACGGAAGTCCAGAACAGATAGCTTTCTTTAGTGTCGGGGCGTTTCAGATATGCCCAGGTACCATGTTTTAGTAAGCTATCATCTCCTATTTGTTTTTTGACGTTATTAACCATATTATTCGTTGACTGTTTACAGCGAGAATCAATTTCATAGATGGAATTTGGTTTCAGTGAATCTAATACACCACTCTTGAGGAGAGGAGCCTGTAGGTCTTCATTAATCTTAAACGGATATTTTTTTCCACCACTCTCGTTTCCACCTGACCATGTAAATCTTACACTGTTATCATCATTAAGGGAAATCTCACATGTTCCATTGGCAACGGGAATTCCTTTCCAGTTGTCAGTATCGTCCTCACCTACAGTGTGGGAAATCCCGGCGATGGTAATAGTTTTTGCGGACTGCCAGTCATCTATTTTCTGTTTTAGTTGAACTGTTCTCTTAGCCTCTTCGGGATCTTTGCCATCCAGATTTATATCTGCCATCATTTCACCATACTCAGTGCGGACGTTTGCCAGGTCTGTTGACTCGCGGCTTCGTTCCACATATTTTGTGTAAGAAGGTGCCAGAAGTCCGACAAGAATTGCCAGGATTGCGACCACGACTACAAGTTCAACCAGGGTAAAGCCTTTATCTTTTCTTTGCATATATTATACCTGTAAATAAAACAATAGTTATGCCAGGGGTAAAATATACACTACTTTACCCCTTAAGCTTTTTAGAATGATAGCACAGAATCTGTTACTGTGCAATATTTACAGAAAAATATTTCTTTACAGATATAGGGCAATCGTATGGATCATTTTTTTCACATCCAGTGGTTTAGCCAGATGTGCGTTCATACCACAGTCCAGTGCATGGCGTACATCCTCTGCAAAAGCATTAGCGGTCAGTGCGATGATGGGAATGGAAGAAGCATCCGTCCTGTCAAGCTTCCGGATCTGGCGTGTGGCCTCGTATCCGTCCATCAGAGGCATCATAATGTCCATAAGTATCACATCAAATGTCCCCTCAGGGTGACGGGAGAAAAGTTTTACAGCTTCCCTGCCATTTGATACTGCAGTTACTACAGCACCTTCCTCTTCAAGGAGTACCTGTGCCACTTCTCTGTTTATTTCATTATCCTCTGCCAGCAGGATCTTTATGCCCTGAATGGAGTTTCGCTCAGATTCTGGCTCAGAAGAGATATCCGTTTCTTCTGCCTCTTCAAATGGCAAAGTGATCACAAAAGTACTTCCGATACCCGGAGTACTGGAAATCTCAATGGTACCACCCATCTGTTCAAATAGCGCTTTGGCAATGCTCATACCCAGTCCGGTGCCATGATATACACTTCGGGCATCCATATTCTCCTGAGTAAAGGGTTCAAAGATCTTCTCCAGATATTCTTTGCTGATGCCGATTCCCGTATCAGAGATCGTCCATCTGCAGACCAGCTTATGATCATGGGAAGGGAGAGCATGGATCTCCGTATGGATCGCCCCATTTTCTCTGTTGTATTTGATACAGTTACTGTAAATATTCATCATGGCACGACGGAGGTGCAGAGGGCTGCCGTATACAAAGGGATGTTCGTATATCTCCGGTGCGATATGAACGGTGAAATCAATGCCGTTTTTCTGTGCCTGCATATCAATCAGCATCTGTGTCTCTTTTTCATATCTGATCAGATCAAAAGGTTCATGGTTGAGTACAAGTCCGCCCTCCTCGATCTTGGACATATCCAGTACATCATTGATAAGAGAGAGCAGATGACTGGCTGAAATGAATGCTTTTTCACGATTACTTTTCAGGAATCCGATATCATTTTCGTGCTTTTTATCAATTTCCAGCAGACCAATGATCCCATTCAACGGCGTACGCATATCGTGGGACATACGGGAAAGAAAATTGGATTTCTCTGCATTGGCACGTTCGGCAGTATCAAGAGCTTCTTTGAGAAGCTTCTGGTGTCTGATTTCTGATTCCACCACATCGTCCACATTCAAAAATCCCAGAACAATGATACCGAAGTTTTCGTTTTTGATAAAGCGGAACTGATAGTAATGGATACTATCCCTGTCATTTATCCGGTAATTCCCCTTGTATTCGGACTGACCGGACAAAACACTCATTACATTATCCAGTTCCAGTGATTCTTCCAGCATTGTACGGTCATCCGGATATACATGCTGCCGGATATAGTCTGAGAGGAAAAGATCATAGGGGTATGTATTGTTGTGTTTTTTGTCTGGAGCAGGGACATCGCGGTCTTCCTGCTTGATCACAGAGAGAGTTTTTTCTCTGGGGTTGATCAGGTATACGTTCAGGTAGTTGCTGCTCAGTGTCTGGACAATACTTACCTGTGTCTCATAGGCTTCCTGTGTTCTGGTGACATCTTCACCGTAGAGGATTGCTTCCAGATGGTTGTTGGAAGGATTGAGCAGCAGTCTCGCCACATATTTGGAAATCCTGGCTATATTGTCATCGTAGAGACAGCGGGAAACTCTGGTGACCTCTACCTGACCGTCCTCGTAGCTTTTCATCAGGGAACTGCGGCAAAATGCGTTGATGAAATCGTTTCTGTCCTTTAATACCGGTATAAAAACAGCAGTCTCTGCAATAAAATGGTCAATGGAAGCGTCAGCATCCAGCCCATAGGCCAGGGCAGAGGTTCCTCCGATCTTCAGAATCTTATCATCTGTAAGGTCGAGATGAAAGTAGCCGGCAGCATGGGTAATGGATGCCAGAAGAGAGTGGAGCTGGTTTTCATAAATCTTGCGTGCTGTCACATCATTGTCTTCACAGGCCACTGCAATCACAAAATCCCGATAGTCATCGGCGTTTCCGTTTCTGGCAATGAGCAGATAATAGTAATGGACAGTATCTGTGACAACCCTGAAATGGAATTTGAAAGAGGCTTCCTGAGAAAGTCTTTCCAGCAGGGTTTCATAATTCAGGTGTCTGGATACATAGGAACGCTCATCCGGATGAACATATTTCTGGATGAGAAAATCAAATGACAGCTTATAGTCTGAATTATCTTTAATATCGAGATCCGCAAAAGCATCAGTAAATCTGGAACGATATACGGAGATTTTCCCGGTTTCCCGGTTTACGCCATAAACAGACATGTAGTCAGAAGCAAGCAGGTTGATGGCACCCAGCAGACGGAGAGAGTTCTCACCTGTGGGAATGGACTTTGACAGGCTTTCTCCTTCGGCTACTGTGCTGAATACAAGTGCATGTCCTCTGCTGCCGTCGGGCTGTACCGTCTCTACTGCATCAACTGTCTCATAAATATGGCGGATCGGATCCAGGTAAGTCTTTGGTCCCTGTATCCCCAGTGCTACAGGGCAGGGTGGGCATGGGGAATCAAGCCCCATAAGTGCCTTATAGCATTTCACTCCCGGCTGGAGATTGGGGTACAGCTGTTTGGCAGTGTCGTTATAGCTTAGGATATTATAGTCTTTGTCTATGCTGTAATATCCGGATGAGTGTGTGTTCATAATTTTGTACTCCTGATGTTTAGTATTTCAAAGTATACTCTTTTTACCCCAAAATAGCAATAAGCAGCCTCTTTTTCATTCCCTGTAAAATATCTTTAAGTAAAGTATATACTTTACTTTATATTTTATAATATTCATGTTATAATGGTTTTGTAAGGTCATTACTTTCATTTTTGCTAAATATTTTGAAATATTAAATATAATATATAAATTTAACAACCGTAGCAAGAATTCCCTCACCTCTATAGGGAGGTCACTGAAAAACTAATTTTACATACAATATATAGTATTACAAAGTCAACAAACATACTTTATTTTGTATTGATTTACACGTAAAAAGGACTTTTTCAGTGGCGTCCTATAGGTGATGGGATGAATTGCACATTCGAGCATGTCTGCTCAAATTCATAAAAAATCACAAAAACACTTGTTCTGATACAATAAATATATTATAATAGAAAAAAAGAACAATATGCTCTTGAAATTTGGACGGTCGAAATAAGCAATAAGTGAGTGTACATAATGAGTTTAGATAATAATTCTCATTCAGTGTTTTTGTTTGATTCTGGTTATGAAATATAGCAGAAAGATGCTGGACGATAAGATGTCAGAGAGAACAAAAGAAATCTTTGAAATATAGCACCTGTTGAAACAATCCATCAGTATATAGAGAGTCAGGGTGAGA
>ENA-OUQI01002022-OUQI01002022.1-human-gut-metagenome-genome-assembly--contig:-NODE-2022-length-11292-cov-3.628727_pt1 | contig 11292 bp, 9 predicted proteins | sample MGYA00237953_ERZ548840 | MGnify/ENA primary metagenome ERZ548840 (study PRJEB26490, sample SAMN05194690) | human gut metagenome | biome: terrestrial biome; feature: human-associated habitat; material... | reverse complement strand
ACCGACAAAATCATGCTCGAAAATCCGCACATAAAAAATACGAACCAAACTCTAAGTTCATTATAGGGTATTTTACAACATCTGTCAATAGCGTTTTTCCTTAAAAAAGTAAGGGAACGTTTCATAAATATGGTGCGTTTGCCGGAGAATGTGAAATCGTTTCACCATTGCGAAGCAATCGTTCAATTGTCGAAAATTCGACAAGCAGTTTTATTGTATTTGAAAAACTGCCGTGGTATAATAAAACTATGAAATCGAAGAAATCGAAAAAACAGATACCAGAGGAGGGAATCTGAAATGGATTTTACTGCACATATCCGGGAATCGGATGGCATGGAACAGTCCGTCACCGAACACTGCCGAAATGTGGCGGCGCTGGCGGAATCATACGGGGAATCCGTGGGGCTGGGAAAGCTGGCAAGACTACAGGGAATCTTTCACGATGCCGGAAAGCTGAACCGGGATTTCTATGCGTACATCCACGGAGACAGCCGCTTTCATCGTGGTGAGATCGACCACTGCTATGCCGGGGCAAAGTATCTCTGCGCCTTTTCAGACCGGCACTTTCCGGATCAGGAGATGCCGTACCGCACCTCCCGTCTGATCGCTCGGACGATTCTGTCACACCACGGACTCCACGACTGGCTGACGGAGAGCGGAGACGACTACTTCCGAATCCGCAACGCCAAGGTGGAACGCTATGAGGAGATCGAGCCGAATCTGGATGCGATGCTTGCGGAAATGGGATATTCGGAAGCATCACTGAAAGCACTGCTGGAGGATGCCAGTGAAGAGTTTGCGGCAGTGTACCGCAGGATCAAGGAACTGCGCAGTGAAAACCGCAAGGCGTTTGATGCAGGAAACAAAGCGGAAAAGCAGAACCGCAGGACAGAATTCACGTTTTATCTGGGGATGTTGGAACGCCTTTTGCAGTCGATTCTGATGGATGCCGACTGTGTGGACACCGCTGACTTCATGAATGATTGTCAGACGGAAAAGCATTATGATGCGGCGCAGGTCTGGGAACGGATGGAGCTGGCGATGCAGCGAAAGCTGGACGGATTTTCCGGCAGGACGGATGCGATTTCCCGACAGCGGCAGGATATTTCCCGGCGCTGTGCAGAATTTGCGGCGCATCCGGTGGGAATCTGCCGTCTGATCGTTCCCACCGGCGGCGGAAAAACCCTGTCATCTCTGCGATTTGCCATTCGCTATGCAATGCGTCCGGAAAACGGCATCGAGAAAATCGTGTACACAGCGCCGTTTATGTCCATTCTCGAACAGAACAGCCAGGATTTCCGGGAAATTTCCGGGGCGGAGAATTTTCTGGAGCATCACTCCAACGTGGTCTTTGATGACAGCGAGGAAGGGGAAGAGGAACTGCGCAAGTATGAGCTGCGCACGGAAAAATGGGATGTGCCGGTTCTTGCCACGACGCAGGTGCAGTTTTTGCAGGCACTGTTTGACGGCAAGAACACTTCGGTGCGCCGGATGCACCGGCTTTGCCGTGCGGTGCTGCTCATCGACGAGGTGCAGTCCGTTCCGCTGAAATGTACCTATCTGTTCAACCTGGCGATGAACTTTCTGTCCCGTATCTGCGGCTGTGCAGTGGTGCTTTGTTCGGCGACACAACCACTGCTGGAAAAGCAGAAATATCCCATTTTGCTGGATGCACAGGAGAGCATGACCGGAGACTATCATGAGGACTTTTCTGTATTTCAGCGGACGAAACTGGAATATCTCACGGACAGCTATGACAATGCACAGGCGGCGAATTTCTGCTGCGAACAGTTCAAGGTGCATCGCAGTGTTCTCATGGTTGTCAATACCCGGAAAACCGCAGCTGACCTGTACCGCCGTCTCAAAGAACGGGTGGAGGACGGAGAAGAGAATGTCCATCTGATTCACCTCAGCACCAATATGTGTCCGGCACACCGGGAGAACGCCATCCGGGAAATGCGGAAGTATTTGCAGGACGGGGAAAGCGTCATCTGTGTGACTACCCAGCTGATTGAGGCAGGGGTGGACATTTCCTTTGGCTGCGTGGTGCGTTCTAAGGCTGGATTATCCAATGCGGCGCAGGCGGCAGGACGGTGCAACCGGCACGGGGAAATGAGAAAGATCTGTCCGGTGTATCTGATGAAACTGACAGAGGAAAACATTGACCGGCTGAAGGAAATCGTCTCTGCGCAGAATGTGACCAGCGCTGTCTGGGATTCTCTCTGTATGCAGCAGAAAGAGAAGGAGACTGATCTGCTGTCCGTGGAGACCCTGTCCCAGTATTTCCAGAAACTCTACCAGGAGAATCAAAAGGAACTGTCCTTTCCGCAGTCCGAAAACGACCAGGATCTGCTGAAACTGCTTTCCACCGACAGCAAACGGGCAGAACTGGGAAAAGGAAACCGCTCCAAATATGACAAGTTTTCCCTACAGGCGTTTGCCACAGCTGGAAAAGCGTTTCATGTAATTGAGGATGCCGGAGAAAGCGTGATTGTGCCGTATGATGAAGATGCCGGGCAGATGATCCGGGATCTGAACGGCGACCTGGAATTCGGACAGATGCAGAAACTGCTGCGGTCGGTGCAAAAGTATACGGTTTCAGTTTACGCCGGGGACAAACGGAAACTGGCAGAGGCAGGCGCACTCTGTACGCTGCATTGCGGAGCGCTGGCACTGGAAGAGAACTTCTATGACAAGACAGCGCTGGGACTGCTGACAGAGGGACAGGAACGTCCGTTTTTGGATTTATGATGTACAGAAAATATTGGAATTTTTGTCGAATATTGTCGAATCGACTATAAATCCATCTAAAATTGTTGACGATTATGTAAAGATGTGATATAATTGAATTGTAATTCCGGAAAAATACCCTGGTGTGCTTTTCCGGAACAAATTGCGGAAAGGAGGCTGCAGTATGAGTCAGACGATTCATAGAAATACCATTGAGTTTGAAGTGTGCGGAGACTACGCACTGTTTTCCGATGTGCTGACGAGACCGTCCGGCGAGAAGTGTACCTATGATATCCCGACCTATGAGGCAATCAAAGGGATCGTACACAGCATTTACTTTAAGCCGACCATTTTGTGGAAGGTGGATGCGGTTCGCATTATGAATCCCATCCGAACGGAGCGGAAAGGAATGCGTCCCTTAAAGATGAACGGTGAAAACGACCTGGCGTATTACACATATCTGCGCAATGTCTGTTACCAGGTGCGTGCGCACTTTGAGTGGAACGAAAACCATCCGGAACTGGCGTGCGACCGCAATGAGAACAAGCATCACAACATTGCAAAGCGCATGGTTGCCCGTGGCGGCAGACGGGATATTTTTCTCGGCACAAGAGAATGCCAGGGCTATGTGAAACCCTGCGTGTTCGGCGAGGGAGAAGGATACTATGACAACAGCGGCGAAATGCCGTACAGTCTGATGTACCACGGCATTACGTATGCAGACGAGGCAGAGCTGCCGGAGGACAAGGGAAAAATGACGGTTCGCTTTTGGAAACCGGTGATCCAGGACGGGGTGATCCAGTTCCTGCCTCCGGCAGAATGTACCATCAAGCGGCATATCAAGAAAATGTCTGTGAAGAAGTTTGGAAAGGAACAGGGCAACTTTAGCGGACTGGAAGAATTCACGGGAGGTGAAACAGATGAGCTGGACGAATGAACTGTACCAGGTGTATGAGAACTTTCACGACCAGACGGAATTTCCGGTTTCCATGGTGCCGATCTACCATTCGTCCACCAAGGTGCAGATCGAGATCTCCATTCGTGAGGACGGCGAGTTTTCTTCTGCCAGACGGCTGACAAAAGAGGAAGAGCTGACGGTTCTCCCGGTTACGGAGGATTCCGGTGCGAGAAGCAGCGGCATTGCGCCCATGCCCTTTACGGAAAAGCTAATCTATCTGGCTGCGGATTATGCCAAATATGTGGATGCAAAGCGTGCGGAAGAGTGCCACAAGGCGTATATGGAACAGCTGAAAGACTGGGATGAGAGCGACTGCACCCACCCGGCAGTTCACGCCCTTTTGCTGTACTTGCAGAAAGGCAGCGTCATGCAGGATCTGATCCACGCTGTGGGCAGCGATGGGAAAAGTGTGCTGAAATGGGATGAGTCCTCCGGAGAACTGGGAAAGGACAGCATCAACGGCGTGGACCAGGGGAAAGCCTTTGTGCGGTTTCGCATCCATTATACGGATATGCTGCGCAACAGTGAGACCTGGAACGACACAGAATTGCAGGATGCCTTTATCCGGCTGCGCCGGGAACAGATGCAGGATATGCCGAAACGGCTGTGCTATGCCACCGGTGAGGATGCGATCATTACCTACAAGCACCCCTCAAAAATCGTGCTTTCCTCGGCAAATGCCCGGCTGATCTCTGCCAACGATGACAGCGGCTTTACCTACCGTGGACGGTTCAGCAATAAGGAAGAGGCATTCGCCATCGGCTATGAGTATTCGCAGAAGGTCCACAATGCACTGAAATGGCTGATCGCTTTGCAGCCTAAAAATCCTTTTTGCGACCTTTCTCTGGTAATCTGGTCCAGCACCATGCAGGAGCTGCCGTCCATTTACAAGAACGCATTGCAGCTGGCGGACAAGCAGGACGAAGATGAGGACGAGGACGAAGAAGAGCCGCCCACCATCGGTACGGCATATGCCGATATGGTTCACCAGATGATCTACGGATATCGGGACAAAATGGAGATTCCGGATAAGGTCATGGTGCTGGGTTTGGAGGCATCGACGGAGGGTCGTGTTTCGATACCGATGTATGCAGAACTGAAAGGTTCACAGTTCCTGGAAAATCTGGAATACTGGCATCTTTCCACAGGGTGGAAAAGCTATTATTCCAAGGCGAAGGGTTATCTGGTGAACTCGGTCTCGCTGTATGATGTCATTCTGTGCGCACACGGGGTGGAGCAGAACGGAAAGCTCACCTGTAAATCGAAACTGTTCGGCAGCGAGATGCTGCGGCTGCTGCCGTGTATCATTTACGGTAAGCACATTCCGTCAGAACTGGTGCAGAATCTGGCACAGCGTGCATCGGCACCGCTTGCCTTTGATCCCAAATTCTATAATCACAATCGGGTGCTGAAAACAGCCTGTGCATTGATACGGAAACAGAAACTGGAAGAACATCCGGAACGATTGGAAGGAGCGAATGACGTGGATAAGTTGTTAGACCTCGACAAAACGTATACAGACAGAAGCTATCTGTTCGGACGGCTGCTGGCAGTTGCGGACAAGCTGGAACGGGATACATTTGATGCGGGAGAAGATCGGGTGACCAATGCCAAGCGGCTTTGGAATATGTTCTCCGTTCGTCCCTACTATACCTGGGGAATCCTTCGGGGACGGCTGATGCCCTATATCAACAAGCTGGGAAAAAAGGCAGACCGCTATCAGATCGAGATGCAGGAGATCAGCAGCATGATGTCTCCCGAAGTGTTCTCCAGCACGGCACGCCTGTCTTCCCTGTATCTGCTGGGATACGATCACGAGATGAAGGATCTGTTTACCAAGAAGGAAAAACTTTCAAACAATGAAACCGCTAAAAACGGAAACGAGGAGGAATAACTCATGAGTGTACTGGAACATAAGATTGACTTCGCAGTGCTGGTCACTGCCGCAAACGCAAACCCCAACGGCGATCCGCTGAACGGAAACCGTCCCAGAGAAAATTATGACAGCTGCGGCGAAATTTCGGATGTGTGCATCAAGCGGAAGATCCGGAACAGACTGCAGGACATGGGCGAGAATGTGTATGTGCAGTCGAAAGACCATGCCCGTACCGATGACTTTACCAATCTGAGCGACCGTGCCACGAAAAATGAACATCTTAGCCAGCTTGTCAAGGGTAAGGATACCGACCAGGATGCCTTTGCAAAAGCTGCCTGCGAGGAGTGGATCGATGTGCGCAGCTTTGGACAGGTTTTTGCAATCAAAGGCGGTATCTCTGTTGGCGTGCGTGGACCGGTTTCGATTCACCAGGCAGTCAGCGTTTCCCCGGTGAATATCGTAAGCCTGCAAATCACCAAGTGCGTCAACGGCGAAAGCGGCAAAAATGCCAAGTCCTCGGATACCATGGGCATGAAGCATATGGTGGAGTTCGGACTTTATGTAATCAAGGGCAGCATCAACTGTCAGCTGGCAGAGAAAACCGGCTTTACCGAAGAAGATGCGGAGAAAATCAAAGAGGCGCTGAAAACGCTGTTCGAGAATGACAGCTCTGCGGCACGTCCGGACGGCAGCATGGAAGTCTGCCGGCTGTACTGGTGGGAACATGACTGCAAAACGCCGAAGTACACTTCTGCCAAGGTACACCGTTCGCTGAAAATCAAAGCAAAAGAAGGCGTGGAAAATCCCAAGTCTTTGGATGATTATGACATCACACTGGAAACACTGGACGGCTTGACACCGGAAGTGATCGATTTGGTATAAGCTGCAATGGAATATCGGGAAGAGGAATATATACAGCTTTCCGGCATCCAGCATTTTGTGTTTTGCCGGCGGCAGTGGGCGCTGGCGTATCTGGAACAGCAATGGGTGGAAAATGAACGCACCGCAGACGGCAGGATCATGCACCGTAATGTACATGACAGCTCGTTTCGGGAAAAGCGTGGCGATCTGCTGATCGTCAGAGGAATGAAAGTATCATCTGCCCGTCTGGGGCTGAGCGGAGAGTGCGATGCGGTAGAATTCCGGCGCTCTCCGAAAGGCGTTCCCATTTTCGGACAAGAGGGTACTTATACAGTAACACCTGTGGAGTACAAACGTGGCAAACCCAAGGAAGACGAATGCGATATTGCACAGCTCACAGCACAGGCAATGTGCCTGGAAGAGATGTTGTGCTGCGACATACCGGTCGGATTTCTGTATTATGGGGAAACACGGCATCGTACCAGGGTGGAGTTTACGCCGGAACTGCGGAAACGAGTGGCAGATACTGCCGAAGAGATGCACCAGCTTTGCCGGAAAAGGCATACGCCAAAGGGAAAGCGGACGAAAGCCTGCAATGCCTGTTCTTTGAAGGATATCTGTCTGCCGGTGCTTTGCGGAAAGAAAACCGCAGGCGGTTATTTGCAGAAAATGCTGGGAACAATGGAGTAAAAATGCCATGAAGAAGTTGCTAAACACCATTTATGTGACAAATCCGGACAGTTATCTCTCACTGGATGGGGATAATCTGGTTGTCATGCGGGAGGAAAAGAAAGTACGGATGCCGCTGCACAATGTCGAGCGCATCATGACCTTTGGCTATACCGGTGCAAGCCCGGCGCTGATGGGCAAATGCGCAAAGGATGGAAGAGAGCTGGTCTTTATGACAAGCTCCGGAAAATTCCTGGCACGGGTCGAGGGCGCTGTCAGCGGCAATGTTTTACTGCGGCGGCAGCAGTATCGGGTGGCAGATGATGCAGACGCCAGCCTTTCGATCGCACGGAATATGATTGTCGGAAAGCTGTTCAACAGCCGCTGGGTGCTGGAACGCATGATACGGGACCATGCACCGAGGATTGATGCAGAAACGTTTCGGCAGAAGTCTCAGTTTTTGCAGCAGTCTATTTCCAAGGCGGCAGAGGCAGATTTAGCGGACACGCTCCGTGGCATAGAGGGCGAGGCGGCGTCGGTATACTTTTCCGTTTTTGACGACATGATTCTAAAGGAAAAGGCAGCGTTTGCATTTCACGGCAGAAACAAGCGGCCTTCGCTGGATCGGGTCAATGCAATGCTGAATTTTGCCTATTCGCTGATGACGGGAATGTGTTCTGCGGCGCTGGAGTCCGTGGGGTTGGATCCCTATGTGGGCGTACTGCACACAGACCGTCCGGGTCGACCGTCTCTTTCTTTGGATCTGGTCGAGGAATTTCGTGCGCTCTGCTGTGACCGCTTTGTTCTGACGCTCATTAACCGTGGCATGATCCATGCAGAGGATTTCGATGTCCAGGAGGACGGCGCTGTTTCGCTGACGGAGGACGGACGGCGTACATTCCTGCGGGCATGGCAAAAGCGCAAGGATGATATGATTCAGCATCCGTTTCTGGAAGAAAAAGTGGAATGGGGCTTGCTGCCCTATGTGCAGGCACTTTTGCTTGCACGCTATCTCCGGGGCGATTTGGATGCGTATCCGCCGTTTTTGTGGAAGTGAGAGCGTATGCTGGTAGTTGTAGCGTATGATGTAAATACAGAGACCAAAGAGGGCAGAAAGCGCCTGCGCCACGTGGCGAAGATCTGTACCAACGTGGGCATTCGGGTGCAGAATTCTGTCTTTGAGTGTCATGTTGATGCGGCAGAATGCAAGGTACTCAAGCATCGGCTGGAACAGGCGATTGATACAGAAAGGGACAGCCTGCGGTTTTATTACCTGGGAAATCGTTATCAGTCGAAGGTGGAACATATCGGTGCAAAGGAAACCATAGACATGGAAGAGCCGCTGATTCTGTGAGAGAAATTTAAGGGAAAAGTGTCGGTGCGAATCATAGGCGCACAGAAAGATGCTGAAGGTTTCGCACCAAATTTTTCTCCCTTTTTTCGAAAAAAACCATTTTTTCGGGTGCAGAATGTAGTCTTTTGCATCCTTTTTTGCAGGATTGTACAAGGATAGGCGAAATGAAAAACGCTTTCCTGTGCAGTTTTGCTGTCTCCCTCCATGCGGAGGGAGTGGATTGAAATGTGGCAACGTCAGACTTCGGCAGCAGTATGGTTACAGTCTCCCTCCATGCGGAGGGAGTGGATTGAAATTCGCCGGTTGCTGTACACCGCACTCCACCGGCCAGGTCTCCCTCCATGCGGAGGGAGTGGATTGAAATGACCTGCCCTCCACAAGCTTCCAGCCGGGGATTTCCGTCTCCCTCCATGCGGAGGGAGTGGATTGAAATGAAAGAGTCAACATTGAATTGAAAGAAGTGTAAAGTCTCCCTCCATGCGGAGGGAGTGGATTGAAATTTGATGAATTTACAGATGAACTATTATTACAGTACGTCTCCCTCCATGCGGAGGGAGTGGATTGAAATGTAAATGCTTCTGTAACAGAATCTAATAAAAAAGTCTCCCTCCATGCGGAGGGAGTGGATTGAAATCGCTTTTTTCTACTATCATACAATATGGATATGTGTCTCCCTCCATGCGGAGGGAGTGGATTGAAATACTACTGGATTCAATACTATGCGTTGTTGTACTCGTCTCCCTCCATGCGGAGGGAGTGGATTGAAATGTGAAAAGACTTGACAACCGTTCGCCGCCGTTATGTCTCCCTCCATGCGGAGGGAGTGGATTGAAATTCATGAGTACAATGTCCGAACTCTCGGGGTATATGGGTCTCCCTCCATGCGGAGGGAGTGGATTGAAATATGCGGTGGGCTATGCGGCGAATTTCCAATATTCGTCTCCCTCCATGCGGAGGGAGTGGATTGAAATGTTTACAATGTTATATATTTTACGTGACTATGCGTCTCCCTCCATGCGGAGGGAGTGGATTGAAATGTCTAGATAATAAAAATATGCCAATTCCGGCGAGTCTCCCTCCATGCGGAGGGAGTGGATTGAAATAATTTGAAGATTATGACATAGATAAAAATGGCGAATGGTCTCCCTCCATGCGGAGGGAGTGGATTGAAATGGGATTCCGGAACAAAAATCATAACGCCTGTCAAGTCTCCCTCCATGCGGAGGGAGTGGATTGAAATGATTCCGTATCTTGCGAACGGTCCAAGGCGTGCTGCGTCTCCCTCCATGCGGAGGGAGTGGATTGAAATGACGATGAATCCGCACCAGATACCATTGCATATCGGTCTCCCTCCATGCGGAGGGAGTGGATTGAAATGAGATACGTGGACTATATAAGTCTTGGGAAACACGTCTCCCTCCATGCGGAGGGAGTGGATTGAAATTGTGTGCGGCGATTATGTACGCACACAGTTACCTGTCTCCCTCCATGCGGAGGGAGTGGATTGAAATAGCTCTGATGCAGCCGGAACCTTTGTGAAAAGCACGTCTCCCTCCATGCGGAGGGAGTGGATTGAAATCCAAAATGGCACACCACATATGCTGTGCCGCAGGTCTCCCTCCATGCGGAGGGAGTGGATTGAAATTTTTTGCCTTTTTCACTGTAACAGTTCCAAGTTTGTCTCCCTCCATGCGGAGGGAGTGGATTGAAATCCCGGCGGTGACTATGAAAATTATGACTATAGCGGTCTCCCTCCATGCGGAGGGAGTGGATTGAAATATGAAAACGGTGCAAATGTTAAAACATCGTTTGTGTCTCCCTCCATGCGGAGGGAGTGGATTGAAATCACCCAACTGTCTGAACATCTATGCACCCACCATCGTCTCCCTCCATGCGGAGGGAGTGGATTGAAATCTGTTCTCAACTTGTACTTGATGTACGGATCATAGGTCTCCCTCCATGCGGAGGGAGTGGATTGAAATTTCACAGCCGGTAAATAGCGTACACATCATAGCTAGTCTCCCTCCATGCGGAGGGAGTGGATTGAAATGATGCCGTTGTGATCTACGACATCAGCCGTGGCAGTCTCCCTCCATGCGGAGGGAGTGGATTGAAATAAAAAGCACAGCTAGGAGAAAAAGCCGGTCAATATGGTCTCCCTCCATGCGGAGGGAGTGGATTGAAATAGCTATCTGAGCGGTGTTCTCGATGGCTATAAGGTCTCCCTCCATGCGGAGGGAGTGGATTGAAATGTCCACCGTCATCAACTTGTCGATGGGGTCGGCCGTCTCCCTCCATGCGGAGGGAGTGGATTGAAATGACAAAGCTGTCATAGCTGACAAGGAAAAAGCTGGTCTCCCTCCATGCGGAGGGAGTGGATTGAAATGCCGCTGCACTGGCAGTACCGCAAAGCCCACCCGCCGTCTCCCTCCATGCGGAGGGAGTGGATTGAAATATTGAAGAAATACATTTCAAACCAAGCTGATGAGTCTCCCTCCATGCGGAGGGAGTGGATTGAAATAACAATGCGTGAATTTGCAGAGTCTATGAAACTAGTCTCCCTCCATGCGGAGGGAGTGGATTGAAATAAAAAATCGAAAATTGTTGAAATCGGAGAAACTGAACGTCTCCCTCCATGCGGAGGGAGTGGATTGAAATGAGAGGGTGAGAACATGGGAACGACGAAAATGGTGTCTCCCTCCATGCGGAGGGAGTGGATTGAAATACGGCGTTCGTCGACGCATTACTTGATGATGTGCCGTCTCCCTCCATGCGGAGGGAGTGGATTGAAATCAGAAAATCCAGTTGTATAATTACGACGTCGCCAAGTCTCCCTCCATGCGG
>ENA-OUQI01002014-OUQI01002014.1-human-gut-metagenome-genome-assembly--contig:-NODE-2014-length-11347-cov-16.064736_pt1 | contig 11347 bp, 9 predicted proteins | sample MGYA00237953_ERZ548840 | MGnify/ENA primary metagenome ERZ548840 (study PRJEB26490, sample SAMN05194690) | human gut metagenome | biome: terrestrial biome; feature: human-associated habitat; material... | reverse complement strand
AGCTGAAGAAACGGTTGGTGAACTGTATGGCAACCATCAAGCATTTAAGCTCGAAAAACTCTAACTATGCCGCCGCCGAAAGCTATCTCACCTTTCAGCACAACGAGTACACCGGTCTGCCCATTCTGGACGAGAAGGGCAGACCCAAGCTGCGGGATTCGTACCTGCTCGACACCCTTGAGTGCGGCGAATCCTCGTTTGCTATGGCCTGCCTGATCGCCAATCGCAAGTACGGCAAGAACGGCAGGCGGGAGGACGTGAAGACCCACCATATATGGCGACATCCGCCAAAGCGGATGCTACTATATTCGTGCGCAGCACGCACCGCCGGCCATACGAAGTATATCATCAGCTTCGACCCGAAGGACGCAGTAGAGAACGGCCTGACCATGGAGCGGGCGCAAGCCCTTGGCTTGCAGTTCTGCAAGGACAACTTCCCCGGTCATCCCGCCATCGTCTGCACCCACCCGGACGGTCACAACAGTGCCGGGAACATCCACGTCCACATCGTCATCGGCAGCTTGCGTGTCCGCACCGTGGAACGGCAGCCCTTCATGGACAAGCCGTGCGACTGGGAAGCGGGCAAGAAGCACCGCTGCACCTCTGCCATGCTCCGGCACCTCCGTGTCGCTGTCATGGAGATGTGCGAGCAAGCCGACCTGAACCAGATCAACCTGCTGGAAGCCCAAGGCGACCATGTTTCCGAGCGGGAGTATTGGGCGCAGCGGCGCGGACAACGCCGCCTCGACCATGCCAACGCCAAACTCGCCGCCGAAGGGCAGCAGCCCACCCAGACCGTCTACCAGACCGAACTGGACAAGCTGCGAAAGCAGATCTACGCTGTGCTGAACAAGACCACCACCTTCGAGGAATTTTCTGCATTGCTCATGCAGGAACACGACCTTGCCATTGCGGTCGCCGGTGTCCTGACAGCAGTGCTCTGCCCGATCTTTGCGGCGTTGTTGTAAGATGAGATAACGTCCAGCGCATCCTCGCCCCCGGTGCAGTCGATGGAAATTTTTCTCCCATTTCGGAGCAGCAGCTCCACGCAACCGATGTCCATGTTGAATTTGCAGGCTCTTCCATCGTAAGCTGCTTTTACCGTTTCATCGCCCTAGTTTTGCAACGAAAGTCTTTTTTGTGAAATAGACGTTTGTTGGCTAATTTTTTTTTTTTTTTTAATTTAAATCGATGATATGTTATATATGAAAAAATATTGCATATAGGCATGTTGCACGATTTTTTTGAGGTGGTATACTCCTCCTTGTGGCATACGGTTTGCTGCACACGAACACAATGATAACGCAAAAGAGAGGAATACCGCAATGAAAAAACGGTTGCTCGCAGGCTTGCTCGCAACGAGTATCGCACTGAGCATTTCGATGGGAGCTTTCCCTGCAATGGCAGCAACAAACGACGACTTCGTCGAAGACCGGGAGGACATTACCGACTACACAGACGACAGTTACTCTTCCGGCTACTCTTCCTCGGAACAGCTTTTTGACGACATCATCTTCTTTGACTTGGATGAAGAAGTAGACGACACCGCAGCGGAAGTCATCGCAGAAGAAGATGCCAACGATTCGAGCGACACCGAGATTGATAGGGCGGCCGATTCAATCGAGGAGACAGAGCCGGAGGACGAAGTGCAAAACACGGATGCTGCCGAAGATCGGAACGATCGGGAATACCCGGACGAAGAAACAAAGTCAGGCACGAACCCGGGGGAAGCAGGCCCCTCCGATGCAGAAACCGAGGAGGATGTGCCGGACTCGTGGGAGGAAACGCCGAAGATCGACAGCGAATTGGAGGCAGCCATCGCTTCCGAAGATCCGTTCTCTTATTATGACGATGATGCGTCAGAAGAAGAAATGGATGACGACATTGCGCTGCTGGCTGCCGGAAAAACCATGGCGCACGAAGACTACGCATACACCGATGTGTCGTCTGGTACAGAGTACATGGTGGACCTCTACACGGACCACACGGCAAAAATCTGGAAGCTGACCACCTCCTCCGGCGAAGCCGAGTGTATCCTTCCAAGTACGATCTATTACACAGACGATGACGGCGTGCCGGAGCCGACCCCCTATACGGTCACCGAACTGCGCTTATCCTATTGGAGCGGTGTAACTTCGGACAATAACAACTATACTGCGCTGGTGCTACCGGATACCCTGACCGACATTGGTGGCTCATTATCCGGCTTCAAAAATGTAACAGAGATCACCATTCCGGGCAGTGTCAAAGTTTTCAATGCGACTTTGCAAAACATGAAGCAATTGAAGACTCTGACCTTCGATGAAGGCGTGGAGGAGATTGCTTCGGGATCGGTCGTATCCGGCTGCAAGAGCTTGACAACCATCCATCTGCCCAGCAGCCTGCAAAAACTCTCAGGAACGAGCACGTTTTCCGGCGCATCGGCGCTGACGGATATCACGCTCCCGGAAGGCATTGCGATCACAGAGGGTTCCACCTTCAGCGAGTGTACTTCTCTGGAATCGATCGAGCTTCCGGCCTCCATTACAACGATCCCCAGCAGTATGTTTGCAGGCTGCTCCGCTTTGGAGCGTGTGACGGCCAAGGGGACCATTACAGCCATTGGCAACGGTGCCTTTGGAAGCGTTACAGACTGGAAGGATCAAGAAATCGCCGATACAGTCTTGACGGAAATCCCGGATCTAAGTCAGGTCACGTCCATTGGAGACCGTGCATTTTACGGCTGCTCGGCATTGGAGACGGTTGACCTTCACAGCGTTACCACCATGGGATATGGCGCTTTCCAAGGGTGTGATGCGTTGTCCGGGGAGATTGACCTGAGCAATCTGGAGGTAATCCCGGGACATGCATTCTGCTATGATCCTAATATCACCTCGGTCATTACCTGCCCCACGCTGAGATCGATCGGGGATTGGGCGTTTATCTGGGCGGATATCTCAACCATCTCGCTGCCGGAGACGCTGAATTCCATCGGAACTTACACGTTCTATAAGGCCTCTTTGAGCGGCACCGTTGCACTACCGGATAGCCTGACTCAACTGGGTGCGAGTGCATTCAGTGGATGTGAAGAGGTCAATGCCATTCAGATCGGCTCAGGGCTCAAGGATATCCCTGCGAATGCTTTCGCTGGTTGTACAAATCTAAAAACGATCACGGTAAACAATCGTCGGGAGGATGTGACCATCCCGAAAATCGATGGGGTTACCGTCACATATACCATCCCGTCTCTGGAGGCTACTGACGACAAAGTCTCCAATGCAGAAGGTGCCTTGAGCTTACAGCAGGCGGTCGATCAGGCAAATGGGCCAGTCACCATTGAAATTGAAAAAAACATTTGTTTGAATGCACCCGTTACGATAGCCAAAGGGAAGCAGGTCGAAATCACTGCAAATGCAAATGAGAACTACAACCTTTTTGGCAATAAGGACGAGAAACCCACGAATCTGTTTGTGGTAGAAGAAGGCGGTGAGCTTTCGCTGACCGGTGCGCTGACATTGGGCGGCTGGAACAATACCGGCAGCATTCTTGTTAATCATGGCAAAACGACGATAGATGGCAATGTTGTAATCGAAAAGTCCACTCTGGAAGGGAACGACGTGGGCGTTATTGAGGACAACGGCTCAAGTGCAGAACTCATTTTGGAGAACGGCACCATCCAGAACCATAAGATCCGCAGGGCACACAGCGCCTCGATCCGAGTCACAGAAGGCGCATCGTTTACCATGAATGGGGGCACCATTCAGGACAACATCGCGAATACCGCTTCCAGCGATTCCTCCTCCCCCGCAGTACTGCTGCTGGGTGCAAGCACATTTACCATGAATGGAGGCTCCATCTGCAACAACAGCGGCCAATGTGGAACAGCTGTTTACCTTACGGCTTCCAACAATGCTGCAAAAGCCCGTTTTACGATGAATGGCGGAACCCTAAGCAACAATGAAAGCCGCTCGTATACGCCGTACTCCACACCTACGGGTGCTGTTTTTGTAAAGTACTCCGCAGAGTTTGTTTTGAACAATGGCACCATTACCGGCAACTGTGCACACGGCGGAGCCGGTGGCGGTGTGGCAGTTATGGATGAATTGCCAAGGGAAGAACATGGCACCGCCTTTACGATGAACGGCGGTACCATCTCGAACAATACGGCATCGGGGTATCGTTGTTCCGGCGGCGGCATTTACTCCTGCTCGAATCACGTTTCTTTGCTGGGAGGACGAATCGAGAACAACTCCGCCTACGATGGCGGCGGCGTCTACAGTGAGGGCAATACCGAAATCTATACGACCCTGCACATTGAGAACGCTCTGATCACGGGGAATACTGCGGACCAAGGCGGCGGTCTGTGGTTCTGCCCCACAGGTGATGCGAAGCTGTATATGCAGGATGGTGCCGTGATCTATGGGAATGCGGCAGCATCGGCAGGCGACGACTTCGCTTCGCCAGAGGTTGCGACAGGCGCAGGCGGAAACGGCGGTGTTACCCTGCCGGATTATTTTCCCAATGGTAAAGTGATCCAGTGGTTCAGCGACGGCTTCCTGTACGCTCCCGCTGGAAATCGCGGTACATCCGGGCAGGGAACCCGATACAATACGGCTGAGTACGCCAAGCGTGTGACAGGGGTACAGAATGAGAAAAAGGGATTGGCGTTGAAATCCGTTGTTTCGGACGGTGTGTCGATTCCTGCAACGGGATCGCTTATCATTACAGGCAATCAGGCTTCGCACGGTGGTGGCGGTATTGGTGCCAACGGCGGCGTGGTCATCGGCGAAGCGACCTCCCTGTCCTATTCGATCTCGGTAAAAAAAGCCTGGGATAATCCGGGCTATGAGGACACCCAGCCTTCCAGCGTGACGATTCATCTGAAGGAACGCGACACCGGGGATATTGTAAGCACAGCAGAGCTGACCGGCGAAAATGGATGGCAGTATACCTTCACCGATCTTCCGCTTTCGCCGGATCACTACACGGTGACCGAGCAGCCGCTAGAAGGATATAAAGCGACCTACTATCAGGATGCAGACGGAAACTTCATCATTACCAATACCTATTTGACCACACCCACGCCGGATGTGCCCGCTGTAACGATCTCTGTCCCGGTGGAAAAGAAATGGGTCAACGATTACAAATGGGAACGCCCTGCAAGCATCCATGTTTCTCTGTGGAACGGCGATGCAAAGGTCAAAGAAGCAGACCTGACTGCAGATATGGGCTGGACGTATATTTTTGAAGACCTGCCCGAAGGCACCTACTCCGTAACAGAAGACGCTGTGCCCGGTTATGAGACCTTGATTGAGCGCAGCGATGCGGGTGGTTTCATCATTACCAATACGTATGAACGCCCTCTGTATCCCGAACCGATTGAGCCCATTGACCCCATCCCGCCTGTGGATCCCCCGCAAGAGGAGATCGTGACGCCGCCGATTGTTCCAGGGACCACCGGGAATGAACCCAACCCACCCTCCACGGAGGAGACTACAAGCGTACCTCCAACAGAACCGACGGAGGAATCAACAGAAGAATCAACGGAAGAACGCTCGGCTGAAAGCGATCCAGAGGAATCTCCCATAAAAGAAACGCAAGAGACTTCCTCTGTTTCTGCAAAACCGCCCAAGTTGATCCAGACCGGCCAGACATGGTGGCCTGTTTTCCTGCTAATGTTTGCTGGCGCGGGCCTGCTTGTGTTTGGCTTCTATAAGCGCTCGAAAGAGAACATCGATCACGAATAAATCAAAAAGCCCGCTGCTCATTTTGAACTGCACCCCATTTGTTAGACAGTATGGTATACTGTTTAGGAAATGGGGTGTTTTTGTATATCGACTACTACAACAACCGCCGAATCAAATTAAAACGAAACGGCCTGAGCCCTGTGCGATACAGGATTCAGACCGTTCAGGTCCCTTAATTCTTATTTTTGTCTAACTTTTGGGGGTCACTTCAAAGATAACATGGCTTTTTTGTAAAGTGTGCAGGAGATGTGCAAAAGTATGCAGACTCTGCCAGAAAAACAAAAAAGCCATGAAATCTTTCGATTTCACGGCACTTTCTGGTGCAGGAATGCAATCCAAATCCGAACCATTTCCCTTTGATGCGACTTCTGTCGCTTCTCCAAAGGTGACGGTCTGTGTTCCTTCTTTATAATTAAAGGTTATCAAAACCTTATCATCATACAGGTAAATCGCATTGATGAAGGTATCCACCAGTGCCTGCCGCTGGTCCTTCAGACTCATATCCAGCTTGCGGAACCGCAGCAGCCAAAACCGGATGAACTCTTCAGTCACTTTCGGCTTTGCCAGCTTTTCTTCCGCAATGCGGGCTTCAAGCTCACGCTTGGTTTCTTCGAGTTGCTCCAATCGCTCCTTGGTGGAACTGGTCAGGATTCCGGCTTGAATCGCATTGAGCATATTCTGAATACCCGATTCCGCATCCCGGAGCTGCTTCTCATAGAGGGGAAGATTGGTATTCTCCCGGTCTTGCAGCTCCATGACCTTGGCAATGATGGATTCCATTGCGGCATCATCCCGGACAAGCTGCATGGTCTGGTTGACCACCAGATCTTCCAACCACTGTTTGCGGACGGTTTTCTTCTTGCAGCCCTTCTTCTTTTTGGCAGTGGCACATTTATAATAGCGGTGGACTTCTCCCGTCCGGCTCGTACCGCTCTCACCAAACATCAGTGCGCCACAGCAGCCGCAGTGCAACTTGGTTGTCAGCAGGTAATCGTCCTCTGCCTTTCTCCGAGCAGGGGCTTTCTTGTTCTTGGCAATCTTTTCCTGCACATCATCGAACAGTTCCAGCGGCACGATGGGCGGGATGGCATCCGGCACGACCACATCCCGGAATTTCAGTTCTCCGATGTACCGCCGATTCTTGAGCATATGTTCGACACTGTTATAGGTGAACGCACCGCCGACCGGGTTCTTGATGCCGTTCTCGTTCAACCAGTCCCGAATCTCTTTCATCGTAAGACCATCCCGGTACTTTCTGAACGATTCCAGCACGAAAGGGGAGGCAAGCGGGTCAATGTGGAATTTCCGCTCGGAATCCAGCGTATATCCAAAGGTTCCACGGCCACCATTGCAGCGGCCTTTCAGGATGTTCTCTGTCTGTCCACGGACAACCTTTTCGGCAAGGTCAGCGGAGTAGTATTCTGCATAGCCCTCCAGCACCGACTCCAAAATGATGCCCTCCGGCCCCTCGGAGATGATTTCTGTGGCCGACATGAGCTTGATACCATTTTTCTTCAGCTGAGTCTTGTACCGGGCACTGTCGTAGCGGTTCCGAGCAAAACGGTCGAGTTTCCAGACCAGAACGATGTCAAACAGCTTCTTATCGCTGTCTTTGATCATCTGCTGGAACTCCGGGCGGTTGTCCGTCTTGGCAGAGATAGCACGGTCAATGTAGTGCTTGACGATGGTGATGCCGTTCTTTTCCGCATAGGCTGTGCATTCACGAATCTGGCCTTCAATGGATTCTTCGCGCTGGTTATCCGATGAATAGCGGGCATAGATTACGGCGGTCATGGCAGGCACCTCACTTTACACATCATTGAACGGTGGAACGTTCTTTAAAAGCAGCTTTCGTATAATGTATATACCACAACTTAGGTGAGATTGCAAGGGGAAATTTGAGCAATTGTTTTGCTGAAAGCATAGGTAAGATTTCGTCTGCCCTTAATATCCAAAATCACAGGTGTGGTGGTGCTCATGATGAGCACCACCACTTCAGTAAAAGAAAGTGTTCAAAAAAATTTTGCGTCTTAACAATTCGGAAACATTTGTTGAAAATGAGTTTTGAGCGCAGCGGTAGAGGGCAAGAACCGTCCCGTGGCCACAAATTTTCAATTCTTGAAAATCTTGTGCTCCATCGGGACTTCACTTCTCAAACTCTAGCGAGTTTTGATGTGATCTTGTTGGGGCGTGCCTGCCCCAAACCCTGCTTAGAACGGACGAGGAGGAATTGTGTCAAATTGACACAATTCCTCCTCAGCCCATGCGGATCAATCGGTGAAATAACGCTCGGCATATTCCAAAGACTTTTCCAGAAATTCCTGCAGCTTATCCGGATCATTATACATCCCATGGTTGGACTTCGGAAATTCAATATAGTCGTATGGAACGTTGTGCAGAATGTACGCTCCCATTAGATAATATTTTTGGTTCACAGGGACACAATGATCGATTCGACCATAGGCGATCAACGACGGCACAGAATCATCCTTCACGATGCCTGCCGGAGAGATTTTCCGAATCTCCTGTGTATAATCCTCCAATTCCTTTCCGGTCATCATCCTGCAGAAGTCGTGCGCCGATGTGAGTTTGTCCACCTTCATGAGCAGGGGCCACTCGGACGGCTCAAAGTATGTGGGGGCAGCCACTTGGAAAACAAATCTGACCGGGATCGCAGAATTTCCACTATAAGCCAGATTCATCGCCAAGGTCCCGCCTGCGGACACCCCAAACGGAGCCATTCCTGCAATATGATACCCCAGTTCCTCCGTCCTTTGCCGAATTGCCCGAACTGCGTTTTCGATTTCTTTGTTCATCTGATAAATGGACGCATCTTTTCCGTGCATCTGCAAGGTGTAATCCACGGAAGCGGTAATGTACCCCTGTGCAGCATAGTATCTGCACCATGTTTCACCGTCAGCTTTTGAACCGGAATTGAAGCTTCCCCCGTGGATATAGAGGATCAGATTCTGATCCTGCATCCTGTCCAGTCCGGCGGGAATATAAAGGTCGTACCGGTTTCCGTTCTCGTTTTCGTAGTTCTGATCTCTGAAAACCGTGCCGGTCAGATCCTGCCCCAGCGATTTTACCAGTCGTTCCGGTGCACTTCCCAGCAGATAGACCCTTGCCAGTGCAGCAGCAAGAAACACCAGAACAAATATTCCGGTGTACACGATTATTTTTGCTTTCCGTCTCATATGATGTTATCCAATAGCAGCTTTCCGCATATTGCCCCCAAAACGATGGCGGCAATCACGATAATTGCCACGACCAGAAGATCTTTCTTTTGCATGGCAGCCTCCTGAACGGTTATCCTTTACACAAGGTCAGTCCTTCATGTACTTGTCCAGATATTCCACTACGGCATCCAGATACTCCATATAGACCTTATTGTCGTTTTGCAACCCATGGCCGGAATGCTTCGCTACGAAATACCGGTAATCTACTCCGTTCTTTTCCAGTGCGGCGACCAACGGTTTAGATGCGGCAAAGGGCTGCATCTTGTCGTGTGCGCCGTAGCAGAGGACAGAGGGCACAGTATCCTTTGTGACCCAGCGGTCAGCAGAGATCGGTTTGACTGCGTCCAGATAGGCACCGGATGTGATATCCTCCGGGGTCAGCGCCTGACCGGACATTACACTGAACAGTCCTGCAGCGGCCTCCGGACTTTGATCGAGACCGAAGATGCCCCAATCCTCCACATGAAAGCTGCCGGGACCGACTGCTTCAAATACCATTTTGACCGGAAGCGGCGAGGTGTCGGCATCCCGGTAGGCATAGATCAGCGCAAGACATCCACCTGCGCTGCCGCCGGAAATAGCCATCCGGTCAAGTTTATACCCCAGTTTTTCGGCTGCTGCAACCACAGAGGGCATGGCGGCTTTGATCTCCTCCGACTGGCTGTATACGCTGGCATCCGGGTTTTCTTCCGTAAACAATGTGTAGTTGATTCCTGCCGCCACATAGCCTTTGCTGCACAGCCATTTCAGCATCTCGGCGTCACCGGCTTTGTCTCCGCCGGTAAATCCACCGGCGTGAAGATAGACCACAAGACCGTATGCATCCTGACTTTTGTCAGCCGGTACATAAAGATCAAACTTGTTGGCGGCACCCTCTCCATAAGGCAAATCGGTGTATGCCTTGCCGATCGTTTCATCCCAACGGGTGTTGTATTTGCCGTGGGTCGGGTCGCTGTTTATTTTGAGTAAAGCAGAGCCGACAAAAGCCGCAAGAAACGCAGCAGTATAGAGCAATCCCCATTTCAGTGTTTTCACAGAATATTCCCTCCAAACAGCGTGCCGCCCAGCAGCAGATTCAGCCCAGCGCGAACAGCCAGCCGCCCTAAGACTGCTCCGAAAATGATGACGATGAACAAAATCAACAATCGCTTTTTCGTCAAATTCATTGTGAACTCCTTTCTTCTTGACTTTTCAATGGGACGAGTGTATCATCAAAACAGTGCTGAGTCAATCGTCTCAGCCAAAATGAGACAAAGAAGGGCGTTTGTATCATCCCATGAAGAACATGAACAATCAGGAAAAGAACACCTATGTGCGGCAGCACATTCTGTCTGCGCTGCTGGAATTGATGCACACACAGGACTTTGCGTCCATCAGCATTCAGGCGCTGGTGGATGCTGCCGGTGTTGGGCGGGCATCTTTTTACCGTAATTTCGCAAGCAAAGAGGACGTATTACAGCAGGAGTCTGTGCGTCTGACCAATGAATGGAAGACAAATTTTGACCATGAGCATCCTGATGGCACACCGGGTCAGGATAATCTATGGCTCGTCAGTTTGCTGGATTTTTACAAGGACCATGCTGAATTTTACCTTGCATTGTACCATGCAGGGCTTTCCAATATCATGCTGGAAACGATCCTCGGCTATTTTGACCGTTCGCCGGAGATTCCCAACGGGTTGGCTTATCTGAATTCTGCCATCGGTTATATGCTATATGGCTGGGTACATGAGTGGATGAATCGTGGAATGCAGGAATCCGGCACGGAGATTGCCCGGATGTTTGCAGAAGCACAGAAAAAACAGGCATAAAAGAACAGGGCGCATCCCATAAAAAGAGATACGCCCTGTTTTGCTATTCTTAATCCTCTAATCCGTGGCTCCCAGCCGTATTTTTCAAGTATTCTTCCGGATCGCCATTCAGAATCAAATCCGCATAGCCCAGTGGGTCATTGTAGATGAGATAATCTAACTCCGGCCTCTGCGCCATGGTCACGTCCAATTCATCCTCGACCCCAGTGCAGTCAATGGAGATCATTCTCCCATCCCGGAGCAGCAGCTCCACGCAGCCGGTATCCATGTTGAAATGGCAGGCTCTTGCATCGTACTTCATGCTTGTGTCCTTTCTGCCTTACGGCACCTTTACAGTTGTGACTTTCGTTACACGGTTTTTCTGATAAGGTTTCGGACACACAGCCGTCAGGGAAGAGCCGGGGAGCTTGTCGGGGCAACGCCCCTCCATCTTGCTGCGCAAGACCGCTCCGCTGCTTAAAAGCCCCACTGGGGCTTTCATTGCTGCGCAACCGCAGCATTCTCGTTTCCAAAGAAAACAAAAAATCCGAACCCTTCTCCTATCGAGAAAAGGTTCGGATTTTCATGGTTTG
>ENA-OUQI01002007-OUQI01002007.1-human-gut-metagenome-genome-assembly--contig:-NODE-2007-length-11375-cov-6.852297_pt1 | contig 11375 bp, 8 predicted proteins | sample MGYA00237953_ERZ548840 | MGnify/ENA primary metagenome ERZ548840 (study PRJEB26490, sample SAMN05194690) | human gut metagenome | biome: terrestrial biome; feature: human-associated habitat; material... | reverse complement strand
TTCATCTACGAAAGAAGATGTTGGAAAAAGCTTGCATTTTAATGCAAGCTTTTATGCTGTTCTACATTAATTATTTGGAATCCATTTAGCGTATAACATCATTCCGTTTGATGTATATATTGCCATTTTTAAAGGTTTTCTATTAGATGATGGTGTTAAAGTGTCATACCATCCAGCAAAAGTAAATCCATCTCTAATTGGTACTGGTATATTTGTTACTTCAAATTGTTCTGGTGCATCATAAAGCCAAACTTGTGAACCAGCTGAACCGCTAATCGTATATGAAGATTTTCCATTAATTAATCCTCCGTTTGCGTTAAATACAATTGAGCCGGATGCATCTGGGTTTCCTGTTGAAAAATCCTGAACCCAATAATAATTTCCATTGTCTGATTCATAAAATCCAACGCCAAGATATTGATATCTATTGTCAAGCATTGTTACTTTATGCCCTGAGCTACTCATCCATCCTTCAACAACAGATTCGGCATCACCATATCCCATAGCTATATTTTCTCCATTTACGCAACCTAAAATGGTTTTATAGCTTGTCCCATTTGGTCTTTCGTGTGAAAATTTAACAGAAATTTCCTTGGCTCTTATCATAGCCGCGTCCTGAATCGTTTTATTATATTTTAAAGGCTGCGCCCCTTCTTTGGCTCTCTCAATATTCGTGAGTCTCAGTACCTCTGATGCCATAGCAATCGGGTCTACCGGGTCGTCAAAATCATCGTCATTGTCCCCATGATTATTATCATTGTTGTCATCGCCTGGGTTTTCCGGCTTTGATGTTGGTTCTGGCGTAGGCGTTACTTTTTTCTTTACCTTGATACTTACACCTGTATTGCTTCCGTCTCCATAAACTTTAAATTTGCTACTGTAGCCAAAAACAAAATAAGTGTTCGTAGCGCCTTCAACGGGATTTTTATCTTCGTATTTTGTATATTTAGATGAAACTGTTGCGATTTTTATTGGTGTCGAATCATTTGCTTTACGGTATATCACGTAATGCGTTGTACCGCCGGCAGGATTCCAGCTGACATTTACGGTGTTATCTCCAGTCAGGCCTGCGCCGAGTCCATATACGGTTGCGGGAATTGTCTTTGTTGTTAAACCGTTCTTATTGTAATTTCCGGACTTCTTCGTATTCTTATTATACGATTTAATTGTATACGTATACTTTTGACCAACCACAATTGGATATTTAGATGAAGAAGTGTGAGTGTAACTTGTCTTTTTATTGTCTAACGTCTTCACTTTAATCCACTTCTTGTCTCCGGATTTTTTGTAGTATACGATGTAATTCGTAGCCCCGGAAGTTTTCTTCCACTTGATGTTGATTTTATTATAGTCAACAGCCTTGATACTTGACAACTTCACCGTTCCCAGCTTGGCTGCCGCCTGCGTGGATGCCGGCATCAGTAACATGACAGCTAGAACCAACAATGCCAGAAATGAAAATCTTTTTCTCTTCATAAATCGGATCCTCCTTTATGATTATGTACATATTGTACTACTGGATTTTTAAGGAAGCAAGGGTTTATATCAGATTACAGAAATCGAAACACAGCCAGATAAAGCTTTGTTAAAAGAACCGATTTTTTTACTCTGCCGATGACAATGACTGCAGATGAAACTAATAAATATGGAAATACTGATTTTTCATCTACGAAAGAAGATGTTGGAAAAAGCTTGCATTTTAATGCAAGCTTTTATTTTGTCATGTTAGTTATTCGGAGTCCATTTGGCATATACTATACTTCCATTTTTACCATAAACATCACGTTTTAACGGAAGCGCAGAGCTTAGTGGTGTAGGTGTAATATACCATCCAGAAAAAGTATACCCATCTCTTAATGGAGTTGGAATATCGATAATATCAGATGGTGATGGTGCATCATAAAACCACGCATACGTTCCAGCAGTCCCCGTAATAGTATATGTTTCCTTCCCGTTTATAGTGCCCCCATTTGCATTAAATGTTATGCTCCCAAGTAAATTTGGATTCAATTCGGTAAACTCTTGAACCCAATAATATATTCCATTTGCTGCCTTGTAAAAGCCGACTCCCATATACTGGTTAGCGTTTCTCATCATTGGAATCCGATGACCGGGGCTATTTAACCAATCAAGGACAACAGTTTCCGGAGAATCTTGTCCCATTGCAATATTTTCTCCACAAATTCCAGCAGCTCCAACATCTTTACCCACTGTCGAACTATCTGTTCCGTTTGGCCTTGTGTGTGAAAATTTAACAGAAATTTCTTTAGCTCTCAACATAGCCGCATCCTGGAGCGTTTTATTATACTTCAAAGGCTGAGCCCCTTCTTTAGCTCTTTCGATGTTTGTAAGTCTCAATACTTCTGATGCCATAGCAATCGGGTCTACAGGGTCGTCAAAATCGTCGTCATTGTCTCCATAATTATTGTCATCGCCTGGTTTTTCTGGCTTAGATGTTGGCTCTGGCGTAGGCGTTACTTTTCTCTTAACCTTGATGCTTACACCCGTATTGCTTCCGTTTCCATAAATTTTAAGCTTACTGCTATAACCAAAAACAAAATAAGTGTTCGTAGCGCCTTCAACAGGATTTTCATCTTCGTATTTTGTATATTTAGATGAAACTGTTGCGATTTTTATTGGTGTCGAATCATTTGCTTTACGGTATATCACGTAATGCGTCGTACCGCCGGCAGGATTCCAGCTGACGTTTACAGTATTATCTCCAGTCAGGCCTGCGCCGAGTCCATATACGGTTGCGGGAACAGTTCTTGTTGTTAGTCCTGTTTTGTTATAGCTGCCAGACTTCTTCATCTTCTTATTGTATGCTTTCACGGTATAGGTATATTTCTGACCTACAACGATTGGATACTTCTTTGAAGAAGTATGCGTATAGCTGCTCTTGGAGTTGTCAAGCGTTTTGATTTTTGTCCACTTTTTCGTTCCTTCTTTCTTATAATAAACGAAGTAATGAGTGGCTCCTGATGTCTTTTTCCATTTGACATTGATTTTGTTGTAAGCCGGAGCTGAAATGCTGCTAAGCTTAACCGTTCCGGGTGCAGATGCAGCCTGAATGGTTGCCGGCAGCAGCATAACTGCCAACATAAACAGCAGGCAGAGAAACAATCTTCTTTTTTTCATAAACAGAATCCTCCTTATATGGCTGATTATAGTACCGAAAAATAGTAAAGTCAACTAACAAACATCCAGGACATTCGCCTGAATACTGACAGTTCCTTGCCATTCATTTAAGTCCGGATAATACAACATTTTGAAATCATTGAGCTTACCATCCTGATTCAAGATCCGCTCTTTTTCTTCAATGTCATGAAAACAGACCCCGTTCCGGCATACAGCACTGTTAAAGACGATCTTCAGAACATTTTTGTTTTTTCCAATGATCTGTGCCTGGCTTGCACTGACATTCTGCTGGGCAAATACAGGTTTTTCATTTCCTTTGCCAAAAGGCTCCAGGATATCCAGCTGTCTGATAAACCCTTCTGTCAGATAATCTACCGGCATAACCACATCAATCATGACTTTTGCCACAAAATCCGCTTCCGTCAATCCGCAGCGCACATTCAGCTGTTTCCGGAACTCTTCCAGGTTTTCTTTTTTTAAGGACAGACCGGCAGCCAACGGATGTCCGCCAAATCCCAGCATCAGGCCTCTGACTTCTGACAGTTTTTCAAACATGGAATAAGCTTCAATGGAACGTCCGGAACCTTTCAAAAAGTCCCCATCCCCATTGGTCAAAACAATTGCAGGCTTGTTATATCTTTCCCTTACTTTTCCAGCAATGATCCCGGCAATACTCTCATGGATCCCCGGAATGTAAACGACCAGTACTTTATCATTCTTCATTTCTGTGTCAACGATACGGAAAGCATCTTCCATTCCGGACTTTGTAAGGTCCTGACGCTCCACGTTCAGCTTACGCATCTCTTCCGCCTTATCCAGAGCCTTTTTATGATCCGTTTCCATCAAAAGGTTAAATGCTTCGTTAGCCGTATCCAGACGTCCTTCTGCATTGATACATGGTCCGATCTTAAACCCGTAGTCATAGGATTTCAGTATCTTATCCTTCAGTCCCAGAACTTCCATCAGTGCCTGCATCCCGACATTGTTGGTTATCTGCATTTTTTTCATACCTGCTTTCACGATCGCCCGGTTGTCTTTCTGGAGATCCATGACGTCACAAACAGTACCCAGTGATGCCATTTCCAGAAAATCCGAATTCCTGAACTCATCTTCCATCCCGAATCTCTTATACAGGCGTCCCATAAATTTCCATGCAACTACTGCTCCGCAGATTTCCTTAAACACATGGTCTTCCGGACGTTTGGGGTCGATCACAGCATCCGCGGCAGGAAGGATATATCTTCTACCATCCGGCTCCTGGACAAATGGGACTTCATGGTGATCCGTCACAACCACAGTCATCCCAAATTCTTTGGCCAGACTGACTGCATCCGCGGCAGCAATCCCGTTGTCACAGGTCAGGATGACTTCCACTCCGTCTTCCCTGGCTCTGCGGATGGCGTTCTCATGAAGCCCGTAACCGTCTTTAATACGGTGCGGGATGAACTTGTCACATTTTGCATGAAGCCCGATCAGACCCTTGTAGAGGATGTAGGTACTGGTTACGCCATCCACATCGTAATCGCCTATGATACGTATATGCTTTCCGGCTGCTATTGCATCCTGAATGATGCTGACACCCTTTTCCATATCCGTCAGTTCTGAGCCATCGGATACCTTTGACAGATCTGCTGTAAGAAATTCCCGGATATCTTCTTCCGTTTCCACTCCGCGGTCAGCAAGGATCTTGATGATCGCAGGGTGGATGCCTAATTTATTGGATAACTCACGATCTATTTTTTTATTCTTATAAAACCATTTACTCATATATCTCACCTCGCTATCAGTTTTCTTATTCTTATTATACAGGATATTTTTTAATAGTGCTGTGGTACGGGGATCCTGCAATGGAAAAAGCAGGACCTGTATCCCAGGCCCTGCTTACTGTACCACATCCACTATACATCCTATTTTCTCCGCAGCAGGAAAAACAGATCTCCGTCCAAAGTGCCATGATAGCTTTCCTCGGACAATGCTCCTCCCACTAACATATCCGAATCCAGGTCTTCATCCGGCTCTGTTACTTTCCCGGTAAGGTCTTCCGAACCGGTATATCCGTATCCGTCAACCAGCCAGATTGCATCATCTTCTGCGTCACCTGTCTTTTCCACTGCAAAAGTATAGGTTCCATCACCTTTGGCATCCCAGCAGATCACATTACTGTCAGGAAGATTTTCGGACAATCCTTCCGATAAACAGATATCCTCCCCTTTTTGTACCGCTTCGTCCAGACTGTCATATGCCCTGTATCCGTCGGTCAGTTTTCCATACCCGGTTACAAATTTGCACCCTTTTGGGAGAAGTACCTGGACACTTCCGGAACCCTGGTTTACAACCGCTGTATACTGGACAAAATCATAGTCGTTTCCGCCAATTTCTTCCTGAAAAGTATAGCTGTACAGGGAAACCGGGAAGACATCCGAATCTTGATATCCATCGTTACAAGAGTCCTCGTTATCCAGGGACTCATCATCACCAAAATAAGCACCGATCATGTGATCCAGCTGTTCATCGGAAAGGTCTCCGACATGTTCTTTGATAAACTGTTCTTTTACCCCTCTTTCTGAATGCTCTTTCAAGTAATCCTCCCAGATACTGCTCTTATTGTTGCTTTCTGTTTTAGTCAGTTCAGGCATTCTTCCTGCATACACCATCGCACTTTCCATACTTCCAACCAGAACACCTGCCAGAACGACCATCATTATTTTTTTCTTCATAAAAAATCTCCTTTCTACTTTTTCTGTAATATGCAGAAACCTAATTTTTTCTACTTTCCAGTTCTGCTACCATCTGCAGCCATTCCTTTTCTCCATTTTCCGGATCTTCAATCAAAGAACAGGCAGGCATCTCATACCCCGAAAGATCTGTGTCCACTGAAGCATTTTCTGCCAGCTCAAACATCCGGATTTTCTCCTCATCCGACAGAGCAAGTATCTCTGCAAGCAGGGCAAGTCTATCTTTTATCCTGCATCTGTTCTTTTCCACATCGCACAGATATGTCACAGGCACATCCAGCATGCCTGCCAGTTTCCGCATCGTGATCTTTTTTTCTACTCTTTTCTGATGAATGAAACTTCCAAGATCGTCACACACTGCTTTTACCTCCTTGTCTGGCACAATCATACTCCATAGAAAAAACAACCTGTTTTTGGTACGAAAAAACAGGCATGGAATACATACCTGTTTCTATCAAAGCATTGATGAATGAATGACGGACAACCTTATTGGCCGGCAGCAGTTTTACGCATTATTCGATAATGTCCGCTGTCCAGAAATCAATTCTCTGTTTTTTTTCCAAGAACAGCTTTCGAGATGATCCATATAGCCACGGAAAGCATCATGCAGAGATTGCAAAAGGTTGCAGCATTGAACTTGATCAAACCATAGGCTTTCATGACAAGGCATACCACATCGAATACCAGAAGCAGGACCAGGAATCCTAACAGAAATGAATCAACAAATTTTCCAAGTTTTTCATATTTCACCGTTATTTTAAAAATATCAAAAAACATATTGCTGATGGAAAATTGTAAAAGTACCACAGCTATAGAAATTATCATCATTTCTCTGCAATACTCCATCGGTATAAGACAGAGGGCACAGAACCCTGCAGCTGCCAGAATAAAACACGAAATGATACCGCTGGCTTTAACCAGATCCTTCTTTGATGCGTAATTTTCATTCATGATTTTTCTACCTCCGTTTTTTTTCTTATAATATGCCAAAACACACCTCTCCTTTTATCACACGAAAAAAACGCATATTTTCCATGAACCAACTACGAAAGGAGAAAAAAATGAACATCAATCTACCAAAATACAACCAGACGGTATATGCAGAACTTCTGCAGGCTATGGTCTGGAACAACAAATGCGCCTTATGCGCTGCAACAGGAACCGGCAAGAGCTACATTGCCGCAAAATTTGTCCAGGAGGCAGTAATAGAGCAGAATACACTCATTCTGGTCCCATTCCGGACAAGTGCAAAGATCTGGAATACGCTTCTTCCCCAAGCAACAACCATGACCTACCAGGGGCTGCTATACAACAGACCTGAGCTTGCAAAATATAAGCTGATCATCTGTGATGAGATGCACCATCTTGGTGCGGATGAGTGGGGAAAGGTTTTTAACGAACTAACGGAAAATTATCATGGAAAGCTTCTCGGGCTTACCGCCACACCGATCCGTTTCCTGGATGGAAACCGGAACATTGCAAAAGAGTTCTTTGACGGAAATGACATACAGGGTGTACAGCTTTCGGAAGCCATCCAGAAAAAGATCCTTCCAACTTTTGAGTATGTAACTGCCTTGTACGATCTTCCCGAAAGCAAAGGAAACAACGAACTGACAGAAAAACTGTACAACCGTCTGGATTTCCTGCGAAATGAATACTCTTTCCAGAATATCCTTAGAAAACATCTTGCAGGCAGGCATCCTGTCAAGGCGATCGTCTTCGTGGATTCCATCCAGGAGATACCCAAAGTCATGGATTCCTGCAGGGAGATCTTCCCGGATGCTGTTCATCTGGACGCACATTCCAAATATTCAGGAAAGGAAAATGCCGAAACCTATGAACAATTCGAGAGCACAGACGGTGACTGCTTTCTGTATGTCGTAGACATCCTGAATGAAGGCATTCATCTTTCCGGAGCAAACGTTGAGATCATGTTCCGACGTACCCGCTCTCCTATCGTTTACCTGCAGCAGCTTGGAAGGATCCTTTCCGCCAGCAACGCAGAGAACGATGTTATCATTTTTGATTTTGTTGCGAATCACATGAACATGCGGGAATATACCAAAATGCAGAATGAAACCGTGTCAAGACTTTCTTTCGATATCGGGGATCCGTACCGGCAGATCGTGCAGCATGATTACGCACTGGAGGAATTAGAGCTTCTGGAAAAACTGCATCAGCTGGAAAACAATCTCTGGTCAGAAGAAGAAGATGCCCTCATGAGAGAGTATTATGGCAAACATGGCAGCGGGATCAATTATCTGCTTACTGTTCTTCCAAACCGGACACGTATTTCCATCATCAGCAGGGCAAAGATCCTGGGACTGGCAGGAACCCGCAAGGAATATTCTGAAGAGTTTAAGGATGATATCAAAAAATATTATTGTCAGAAAAATGGAATCGACCTCATCCTTCAGAAATATCCCGGATACACCCGCGCAGGTATCACCAATATTGCTAACAGGATGGGACTTACCTTTCGGGACAGCCAGCCATGGACAGCAGAAGAAGACGAGCTCTTGAAGCAAAACGCTTCTCTTTCCATTTCGGAACTTCTTAAGATATTCCCGGACCGCACAAAGGCAGGCATCACTGGAAGAAAACACAATCTTGGGATCACTAATCGAAGCATGCATACCTGGACAGAGGAAGAGATCTCCATCCTTAAAGCGAATGCAGACCTCACGTCAGAAGAAATCCGCAGCAGATTTTTCCCGGATCTGACCATAAGCAATATCAATTCTGCCAGACGTAAGCATGACTGCCGCAAGGACAGAAACTGGAAACCGGACAAGATCGAACGCTTTTGTGCACTCTACAGCAAAGGCGGATGGAACGCCGTAAAGAAAGATCCTGAGTTTTCAGATATGAGCAAAGAGGCCATCAACGGTGCTGCCCATCGATACAATGTCCGCTCCGCAGCATCACACCCCACAACCTGGACCGAAGAGGAAAAGGACATCTGCAGGGAATGGCTTGCGATACCGGAAAAAGAGAGGCCTCCGCGGAGAGAATTAGCCAAAAGGATCCCGGCTCACTCAGAAAACGGGATCAAGGATATGTGCCGCAGACTTAAGACAGATTGATAGCAGGAGATACTTCTCTCCTGCCGAAAAAAAGCCGCCCAAACGGACGGCTTATTTGTTGTACTTCCAGATCTTTTTGATCTCTTCTTTTCTAAGCTCCCAGAAAGTTGCCTGCACATGAGGAGCCTGATCGATCTCGAATACCCTGTACCAGGACTCTTTCTTGAATTTTTCCTTTCCTTCCATATCCGGATTATAGTACCAGTCCAGTTCTTTGTCGTTTCTACACCATGCCGTATCGTTAAGCTGTGCGACCGTCCAGATCTCTTCGTCAGAGAGAACGACCTGGGAATCTTCTTTCTCCAGTTCGATCAGCACCATCTCCTTTGCGGCACCCCGAAATTCCACCCATCGCAGGTCAGGACGGGCCTGTCTTGTGCGGAGCCTGTACCACGCCCATACCGGATATTTAATGCCTTCCGGAGGCGGTCCGATCTTTTCTGTCATATACCTGGACATCCAGTCATATGCATTGGCAAACTGCCGGCCGGAATCGTCCCAGGTAAGTACTTCGCTCTTATCCGGATCGCACTGGTAGATTCCTGTTTTCTCAATTGTTTCTTTGTATACTCTTGCAGGCATTGTCGTCCACAGCCTCATTCTTCCACCTCCAAACGAATTATGTATTTTCTATTATACACGAAACCCATGCTCAGAAATATTTCTATACAAAAAACCCTGCCAGGCCGGTACATTCTGTCTCATACCGGCTGACAGGGAAAATCCTATTTCACTTTGACTTTTTTAACCTTGCTCCAGCCAGAGTAATATCTCTTTCCGTTAACTGTTTTGTATGTACGGATACGGATATAATAGTTTTTATTGCTGCGGAGATTTTTAAATGTGATCTCCGTTGCTTTTTTGCCAGCTGTCGTTGTCTTTGGCTTTTTCATATTTTTCTTCAGACTGTACTGCACCTGATATCCGCTTACGGACTTCGACGGCTTCCAGGATACGACAAGCGTCTTCTTTCTTCTTGATTTCGTTTTGAGACTTGTAGTATTCTTTGGCTTTTTCACAGGAGCCTGTGTAGGTTCCGGGGCCTTTGTAGGTCCTATCGGGTTCGGCGTATCCGTAGGCTTCGGTGTATCCGTAGGCTTCGGTGTATCCGTAGGCTTCGGTGTATCCGTAGGCTTCGGTGTATCTGTCGGCTTTGGTGTTGCAGTGGGCTTCGGTGTGGCCGTTGGTTTCGGTGTGGCTGTCGGCTTCGGTGTTGCTGTTGGTTTCGGCGTTGCCGTTGGCTTTGGCGTTGTCGTTGGTTTCGCCGTCGGTTTTGGCGTTGCCGTCGGTTTCGGTGTCGCCGTCGGTTTTGGTGTCGCCGTCGGTTTTGGTGTCGCCGTCGGTTTCGGTGTCGCCGTTGGCTTCTGCGTAGTTGTTCTGATTATTTTTGTAGTATCAGGGAAACAGCGCTCTCCCACTTCCTTGATCGTGGAAGGCAGTGTTACACTCTTCAGCAATTTTGCGTCACAGAATACATATCCCTCAAGCGTCTCGATTCCTTCCGGAATTATTACTTCCGTAATTTGCGTACATCCAACACAAAGCATCTGGGTAAGAGTTTTTACTCCATTACCAAACGTGATTGATTGTAGATTCTCACAATTGCTCAAACAGAAATCATTAAGTGTCTTTACAGAATCGGAAATTACGATCTTGTTTAAATGACTATGATCAAATGCATTGGCTGTGATCCTTGTTACATCGTCCGGTACCCTGTATTCTCCGGTTTTCTTAGCGGGAACTGCTATCAGATAATAGCCTTTCCCTTCTTTTTTATACAGGACTCCATCCACAGCCTTATATACCTTATTACCACTTGCTACCTTGAATTTCTTCAGATTAGTCATTCCGCGGAAAGCATTGAAAAATGTTGCATCATTTATGGAAGCAGGGAGTTCAAGCTCTGTAATGCCTGTTCCGGAGAATACATCTGCCCACAATTCCTCTACGCTATTTCCCAGTTTTACATCTACCAGCTTAGGATCATCGGCAAACGCATTGTATCCAATACACGCTACATAGTTTCCAACCGTTACTTTCTCAAGATTGGGGCAATTTGAAAATGCATATTTTTCAATATAATATATGGAATTGCCTATTACAACCTCTTTAATTTCATCAATATAAGGAAATCTGTATTTCTCATATCGATCTCCGGAAAAGTAATATTCATATATCCTTCCGTAACCAGAAATAGTTAAAACCCCATCTTTTAATGTCCACGTCGCATCATCCCCACATTTACCACTCTTTTCACCTGTTGGTTTTTGCGTTGGCGTGGGAGTTGCGGTAGGTTTTGGTGTTGCGGTAGGTTTTGGTGTTGCGGTAGGTTTTGGTGTCGCAGTCGGTTTTGGCGTTGCTGTCGGTTTTGGCGTTGCTGTCGGTTTTGGCGTTGCTGTCGGTTTTGGCGTTGCTG
>ENA-OUQI01001988-OUQI01001988.1-human-gut-metagenome-genome-assembly--contig:-NODE-1988-length-11510-cov-2.388127_pt1 | contig 11510 bp, 6 predicted proteins | sample MGYA00237953_ERZ548840 | MGnify/ENA primary metagenome ERZ548840 (study PRJEB26490, sample SAMN05194690) | human gut metagenome | biome: terrestrial biome; feature: human-associated habitat; material... | reverse complement strand
ACCGATAACTCCACCAGCTGTAGCGGCCCGTCTCGTCCGGGTGCAGCAAACGGAACGTGTCGGTGAAACCGGCGTCCACCAGCTCGGTGAACTTCCCGCGCTCCTCATCGGAGAAGCCCGACGCCCCGCGGTTGGGACCCGGGTTCTTCAGGTCGATCTCCTCGTGGGCCACGTTGAAGTCGCCGCACATCACCACCGGCTTCGGATCGCTGGAGGTGCCGTCGGGCAGCACGCCGGCCTCGAGCCCCTTGCAGAAGTCGCGGAAAGCGTCGTCCCATTCCATGCGATGGTCGATGCGCGCCAGTTCCATCTGGGAGTTCGGCGTGTACACGTTCACGAACCAGAACAGGGGGAATTCGCAGGCCACGATGCGCCCCTCGGCGTCCAGGTACTCGTTGCCCAAACCGTGCAGCACGCGCAGCGGCTCCTCGCGGGTGAACACCGCCGTGCCCGAGTAGCCCTTCTTCTCGGCGGCGCTCCAGTACTGGTGGTAGCCCGGCAAGTCCAGCTCCACTTGGCCGACCTGGCACTTCGTCTCCTGAATGGCGAAGATATCCGCGTCGAAGGCGTCGAACACTTCCAGGAAGTTCTTCTTCAGCACAGCACGAATGCCGTTCACATTCCACGAAACAAATCGCATGGGACTCCTTTGTTCGCAAAAGGGCCCCAATGCGGGGCCCTTTCGGTTGATGAGATGCACGGCTTCCTAGTGCCAATCACTACCGATCAGGATGAGGAAGTCGCCGTCGTAGACGTACTCGCCGTCGGTGTTCTGCACGGCGCGACCGCAGCCGAGGGCGTCGATGAGCTCCTCGGCGTAAACGCGCTGATCGGGCGTATCGAAGACGACCACGGTCTCCTCGTAGCTGAAGCTGTTTGCGTTGGAGGCGTCGGCGGTATACCCGAGCGGTTTGATGCGCTCGAGCGCCTCGGCGCCCACGCCGTTGATGCCGTTGCCGTTCTTGATAGTAACGATGCCCGTGCGCGTCTCGCCGAAGGTCTGGCGCTGCGTGCCGTTTGCGCCCTGAACGCCCTCGCTGTCGCTGGCGGCCGCCTTGCCGTCGCCAACGCTAGCGAGCACGGTACCGTTCAACTCGTCGACCTCATCGGCCTCGGTGGGCGGAAGCCCCTCGCGCACGCGGCCCATCATGGTGTTCCACGCCGCCACATCAAGCTGCTCGTACCACGTGTCGTTCTTATATTCGCTGATCGTCGGCTCCATGGCGGAGTAAATGTCCTTCGAGGGATCGATGCCCTGCATGGAGGTGGCCAGCGCCACGATATCGCCCACTTTGAAATCGGTGGTGATGTACTGGGAAAGCGTGCTGATGGTGTTGGCCATGGTGGCGGGGTCGGCCGAGAGAATCTTCTTGGCAATGGCGCCCAGCACCAGACGCTGGTTTGCCGCGCGGTAGCGGTCGCCGTCGCCGTACTCGTCGTAGGAGTGGCGCGAACGGCACAGGATGAGCGCCTCTTCACCGGTCAGGGTCTGCACACCGGCATCGACATGGCCGCCGGCCTCGTCGTCGTTGATCTCCATCGGCACGTCCACTTCCACGCCACCCAGAGCGTCGACGACTTCTTCGAAGCCGTCGAAGTTGATCTCAGCATAGTGGGAAATGGGCACGCCGGCCATCTGCGAAACCGTCTTGATGGCAAGCGCCGGGCCGCCGATGGCATAGGAGGCGTTCAGCTTCTGCAGACCGTAGCCCTCGATCTCGATCTCGGTATCGCGGTGCATCGACACCATGGTGACCTTCTTGTTTTGAGGATCGACGCGCGTGAGGATCATCGAGTCGGAGCGGAAGGTATCGCCGGCATACTGGGTCGACTGCTCGCGGGCGGCCGACTTGTCGGTACCCATGAGCAGCATGTAGAAGGTGCCGCCGTCGTATTCGGCCGGCGCCTCCAGGGCTTCCACAACCTCGGGCGTGATGTCCTCGTTCATCTCCTGCTCGATGCCGGAGATATAGGCCCAGGCAGCCCCGGTGGCGCCGAGGACGCCCACCAGCACAAAGGCCAGCACGCCGAGCAGAATGCGCTTGCGCTTCTTGCGGCGCCGGTCCTTCGCGTAGTCATCACCGGTGGCCCCGCGGGAATAGGGGTTGGGCTCGGCCATGGGCGGCAGCACCGGCATGGCGTCGGCCACCGTTCCCTCGAGAGCAGGCTGCTTGGGAAGCGGCTGGGAATGCCGCGGGTTGTTCGACCCCACCGGCTGGGAATGGCGCGGGTTGTTCGACCCCACCGGTTGGGAATGGCGCGGGTTGTTCGTCACCTTCCCAATGGGCTGGGAGTTGCGGGGGTTGTTGGCGCCGACGGGCTGCGAATGCCTCGGATTGTTAGACTTCCCCGTGGGCTGAGACGCGTGCTGCGCGCGGGGGTTGTTCTTGCCTGGAGTTTCGGCCATCCTGGAAGGTCTCGCTTTCGTGGTTCGTGTTTCCTGGCAAGCAGAACCGCAAGCCGCACAGCGCCGCAAAGCCAAGAATTGCTCAATTCGAAGTAACATTTTGGCAAAGAATTGCCGAACGGCGCAACAAAATGGGCCCCATTACCAGTGAAAAGCCATAGGAGAACGGCAGATTGCCCACAACTTCGCCACGGATGCGCCGAGCAGGAGCATCAACATTGAAGCGTCTCCTACGACAGGCGCTTGACCATGGAGGCGTTGGCGGCGAGCTCGGCGCTATCATCAAGAGGAGCGAGATCGGCGGCCGGGGTTCCGGTGCGCTGCGTCCGGCGTTCGAGAGCGCGGGCGAGCAGCCAGTCGGCCACTTCCGGGTTCTTGGAAAGCAGCGGCCCGTGGGAATAGGTGCCCACGACGTTCTTGTAGCGAGCACCCTCCACGCGATCGTCATCGTTGTTGCCGTGGCCGCAGGAGGACACGACGCGGCCGAAACCTTCCACGCCTTCGCCCAGGTAGGTACGGCCGGCGTGGTTCTCATAGCCCACGACGGGATGGGCGGCCAGCGGAGATTCGAGCACCATGTTGTCGATGAGGCGGTCGGCCGACGTACCGGGGCGGCGCGTCTCCATGTCGATGAGGCCAAGGCCGGGCACAAGCTCGTCGCCCCACAGCCACTGGCGACCGAGAATCTGGTAGCCCCCGCAGATGGCAAGCAGCGGGCCGTTTCCTTCCACATAGGCGGCCAGCTCGTCGCGCATCGCCAGCAGCTGCTCGCTGGCAAGCTTCTGCTCGCGGTCGGGGCCGCCGCCCATGAAAACGAGGTCGACCTGGGAGAAGTCCACCGCCTCTCCGTGCTGGATGCGGCGCACTTCCACGGGGATGCCACGCCAGCGCAGGCGCTGTTCCAGGATGCGCACGTTGCCGCCGTCGCCGTAGAGGTTCAGCAGGTCGGGCAGCATATGGGCGATGACCACCGGCGGCTCGGAAAGGGCCGCAGCGGCATTCCCCGGTTCCGCGTTCTTCCCCTCCGACGCCGGTGCCTGAGCAGGATCGTCGGGACGTGGCGTTGGCGCTGCAACGGCAATGCAGGCGGCGGCTTCGGCGGCTTGAGGGGCCTCGGGGGCTTCGGCGGCTTCCATGGCGTTCAGCGCAGCATGCACCGGCGGCAACGCCGTATAGTTCGCAATGGCATACACGGCGGCATCCGACGGCAGCGCGCCGGCCGCCGTCAGCGCGCCCAGACGATCGAAGGCGTCTTCGATGTTCTCGATCACCGCCGCCTCGATGCCGGCGTCCTTAAAGCGCACCGCCAGGTCGTGGGCGCGGGAGCCACCAGCGAACACCACCGTGTCCGGCTGGCCGGCAAGCTCTTCGAAATCGATATCCCAAATCCACGAGATATCATGGCCGTCGGCCACCTGGTCGTTGATGAAGAAGGCCACCATCTTGGGACCCTGGTCAGCTTCTACGATCTTCAGATTCTGATTGAAGCCCGTGGGGTTCTTCGCCAGATTCAGCAGCACGTCGCGACCGCCGAGGCGGTAACGCTGCAGGCGCCCGTTGCGCGGGTTGAAAGCATCCTGGGCCCGCTGGAAATCGGCCGTGGGAATGCCCACCTCGCGGCAAAGCGCGTAGGCCGCCACCAGGTTGTAGGCGGCGTAGGGCGTTGGCTGCGGCGTGTGCACCGATTCGCAGCCGGCAGGCCCGCAGACCTCCATGGTCACGCCAGCGGGGCCGATGGCGATGTCGCGGCCGGCGAAGTCCAGGACGGGGCGCGCGAAGTCGCATTGGTCGCAGAAATAGTCGCCGAGCTGGCCGTACTGGCGGTAATGGTAGCGCACCATGCCGTCGCATTTCTGGCACATCTGGGCGTCGGTCACGGTGTTCTGGGCCAGGCCCATGGACTCGTCCAGGCCATAGGCGACCGTGCGGTTGGACACCTCGTCGGCAATGCGGGCGCACAGCGGGTCGTCGGCGTTGTACACGAGCACGGTGTCCGGCGAGGCGGCCAACGCCCCCGCAATGGACGTTTGGATGCGGTCGATTTCGCCGCAGCGGTCGAGCTGGTCGCGGAACAGATTCAGCAGCAGCATAGTTCGAGCGCAGGCGGGGCAGCACGTGAGCGAGCCACAGCTCGTCGCATTCGAAAACGCCCCACTGGGCAGCCGGCTGCTGCAGAAGCGCCGAGGTGATGCCCGCAGCCAGATTCGCCCCTGTGCGATTGCAGATGATAGTGCGCCCGGCAGCTTCGAAGGCGTCGGCAAGCAGGTTGTTCGTCGAGGTCTTCCCGTTGGTGCCCACCGTGATGACCGAACCCTGCGTGCACTTGCCGCGCAGCTCGTCGAGCAGGGCGGGATCGATGGCGAGCGCGATCTTCCCTGGCAGGTTGGCCGCAGGCCGATGCGCCACATGGCGCAGACCCCAGGTTGAAACGGCACCGGCCGCCTTCGCAAGCGAAAACCTCAAGCTCATGAATGCACCTCGTTGCTCTTAAGAGGAGGCGGCCGCGCTCAAGGTCACCCTAAGCGGCTTGACTGTGCTACCACACCGCGAGTTTCAAGCCACACTCCCCGTTTTTTCGATGGCGACCAGTATAGCGTTGGAGCGCCCTCCCCCGCCTCAACCCACGGCCTTTCCAGATTCAGCCGAAATGTTGAAGTGCCGAAGGGCTATTGAAGGCCGCCACTCCCGAAGGCGGCACAATTCGGCACAATTCGGCACAATTCACCTTCACCGTTGTGCGCGAAAGAGGAATTCGCAGCTCCAAATGCTTGCGCAGCATCGCCCAGTTCGCTATACTAAACAGCCGCTTCGCAAGAAGCACTCTCGCCAACGTGGCTCAGCTGGTAGAGCAACGCACTCGTAATGCGTAGGTCAGCGGTTCGAATCCGCTCGTTGGCTCCAGAATTTGTGCAGGTCAGCAAGGAAAAAACTTGCTGACCTGTTCTTTTTCAACGACCCCGATCGCCCGAGATGCGTCCTGCAATCTACAAACTGTCTGCGAATGCCCAATAGTCAGGTGCTCAAATTTGCTGTTCCATGGCCTCGTTTTGGAAATAGATGGGAGTTTCGAGCAGTAGCCATCGAGAGAAGAGAAATAGATGGGAGTTTCGAGCACCCTGGGAAATGAATTAGGCACAAGAGGGGCACTTTCGTGCCCGAAACTCCCATCTATTTCCGATGTGGTGCCCGAAACTCCCATCTATTTCCAAAAAACGCTGGACAGCCGGAAACCCGACCATGCCGACTTTCCAGAAACTCCGCGTCCGTTGCGATTCGAAAACCTATTCGATCGCGCTTCGCAGGAAGGGGTACACTGGAGGGAAACCGACTTGCCTCTTCCCAGGAGCCCCCTATGACTGAACCCGTCACCGCCACCGTCGCCGCAACCCCCACGCCTCTCGCCTTCACCGAGCCCACTGCCATGGAGGTGCGCGGGGCGCGGGTACACAACTTGAAGAACCTCAGCCTGGACGTGCCGCTGCGGCAGCTCGTGGGCATCGCGGGCGTCTCCGGGTCGGGCAAAAGCTCGCTCGCGCTGGGCGTGCTGTACGCCGAGGGCAGCCGCCGCTACCTGGAGGCGCTTTCCACCTACACGCGCCGGCGCATCTCCCAGGCCGGGCGCGCCACCGTAGACGAGGTGCTGCACGTGCCCGCGGCCCTCGCCCTGCGCCAGCGTCCCGGCATCCCCGGCGTCCATTCCACTTTCGGCACATCCACGGAGCTTTTGAACTACCTGCGCCTCATGTTCTCGCGCCTCGGCTGCCACGTGTGCCCCAACGGGCACGTGAACGCGCCGACCCTGAACGTGGCCGCCGAGCTGCCCATCACCTGTTCCACCTGCGGCGTGGAATTCTACGGCCCCTCCGCCGAGGACCTCGCCTTCAACAGCGGCGGCGCCTGCCCCACCTGCGGCGGCACCGGCGTCGTGCGCGACATCGACGAGTCCACGCTCATCGCCGACCCCAACCTCACCTTGGAGGAGGGCGCCGTGGCCCCCTGGCGCAACCTCATGTGGTCGCTCATGCCCCAGGTGGCCCGCGAGATGGGCGTGCGCACCGACGTGCCCTACAAGGATCTGACCGATGCCGAGAAAGACATTGTGCTGCACGGCCCCATGGAAAAGCGCCACATCCTGTACGTCCCCAAGAACAAAGACCATGCCACCGAGCTGGACTTCACCTACTACAGCGCCGTGAACACCGTGAGAAACGCGCTAGCGAAGGCGAAGGACGAGAAGGGCATGGCGCGCGTGGCGAAGTTCCTGTGCGAGTCGGTATGCCCCGACTGCCACGGCACGCGGCTGTCCGAGAAAGCGCGCGCATCCACCATCGATGGGCGCAACCTCGCCCAGGTGACGGCGCTTTCGCTGGACGAGCTGCGCAAGTGGCTGCCTGGCGTGGCCCCGTGGCTTCCGCCAGAGATGCGCCCGATGTGCGATTCCATCACGAGCGAGATGACCGAGCCCATCCAAAGGCTGGAGCAGCTGGGGCTGGGGTATCTCACCCTCGACCGCGCCAGCGAAACGCTTTCGAACGGCGAGCGCCAGCGCGTGGCCTTAACGCGGGCCGTGCGCAGCCGCACCACCGGCGTCCTCTACGTACTGGACGAGCCTTCCATCGGGCTGCATCCGGCGAACATCGAGGGGCTGCTCGGGGTCATGGACGATCTTCTGTCCGACGGCAACTCCGTGGTGATGGTGGACCACGACGTGGCCGTGCTGCGCCACGCGAACCACCTCATCGAGATCGGTCCCGGCTCGGGCGCCGACGGCGGCCGCGTCATCGCCCAGGGGTCGGTGGCCGAGGTGGAAGCGAACCCTGCCAGCCGCATCGGGCCATTTCTGGCAGGCACGGCGAAGGTGCGCGTGCGCACGCCCGTCGCGCCCGAGCATCTTTTCGACGAAGGAGCCATCACGCTGGAGACCGACACCATCCACACCGTGCATCCGCTGGAGGCGCGCATTCCGAAAGGGCGTCTAACCTGCGTGACCGGCGTGTCGGGCTCCGGGAAGACAACGCTCGTGCTAGAAAGCCTGGTTGCCGGACTGAAGGCGTCGCTGGCCGGCATGGCACTGCCGGGGCATGTGCTTCGCGTAGATGCGCCGGGCATCGCGCGGGTCGACCTGGTGGACGCCACGCCCATCGGCGTGAACGTGCGCTCCACCGTGGGCACCTACTCCGGCGTGCTGGACGATTTGCGTCGCGCCTTCGCCGCCCTGCCGGACGCCAAGGAGCAGGGGCTGAAGGCGGGCGCGTTCTCCTACAACACCGGATCCTTGCGCTGCCCCACCTGCGACGGCACGGGACAAATTTCCCTGGACGTGCAGTTCCTCCCCGACGTGGACATTCCCTGCCCCGACTGCCGCGGCAGCCGCTACGGGCGCGAGGCCTACGCCATTCAAATGGCCATCGAAGGCGACGTCGAACTGTCCGCCGATGCCGAAATGGAACGAGAAGCGACCCGCGAACCCGCCCCCTGCGGAGATATGGCGGCGGGACACGAGCATGCCGACGATTTCGAAAGCGTGCACACGCTATCGCTGCCCGAGGTGCTCACGCTGACCGTTGACCAGGCGCTTTCCGCCCTCGCCCATCTGAAGAAGGTGCGGGACAAGTTGCAGATCCTGCACGATTTGGGCCTGGGCTACCTCACCTTAGGCGAGGCCACCCCGGCGCTTTCCGGCGGCGAGGCCCAGCGGCTGAAGCTCGCCAGCGAGATGCGCCGCAGCCAGGACGACACCCTCTTCATCTTCGACGAGCCCACCATCGGGCTGCACCCGCTGGACGTGGAAACCCTCATCGGCGTGCTGCAAAAGCTGCTGGAACACGGCGCCACCGTGGTGGTCATCGAGCACGACCTGGACATGATCGCCAACGCCGACTACGTCATCGACATGGGGCCGGGCGGCGGCGAGACCGGCGGTCGCATCGTGGCCGAGGGCACCCCCGCCCAAGTGGCCGCCAACCCGGAAAGCCTCACCGGCCGCTATCTAGCGAAAGAATTGGAGGAATGACGGCGAAACACCGACATAACCACCGGTATACGCAGAACAATATGAACGAGCAGGGCGGCTAGTAGTACTTTGGCGGAAAGGGCGTGCACGGGATCCCAAAAATAGTAGCCAGTCGCATAAAGCCCCAAGGAGGGAAGCAGCGCCCCCGACACCATGATCCCCGACACGACGCAGAAAGCGAGTGCAACCAGCAGCACGCCGTTGAGCACGCGCTGCGTCCAACGGCCACGACCGCCTAGACCCTCACCGCTCATCGCAACATGAGCAACCATAAGCACAAAGACGCCCACGCCGAGATATTCGTGCAAGGGCATCCCCGTCGTCGCCGGATTTGCGGTCACCAGATAGAAGGCAAGCAACATGATATCGAAAGCGATTCTAGGCACTCGCATCGCGCTCTCCCTTCGACAAGCCGTGTACGGCCAACCAAAGGCCGAGCACCAGCGTCACGGGCATGAGAATCCACAGGTTCAAGGACATATCGGAGGCCTGGTGGTAACGGCCAGTGAGAGTATCCCAGCCGTGGCACTCGACCGACGCGCAACCAGCCTCGGGACAACGCATCTCGCTGTGACCATCGGGTTCGGGAACAGCGTCGTACCCGTGGCACATGACACTTGCGCATCCGGCTACCGGACAAACAGCCTCCGCCGTCAGAGGATGCACACCCGAATCCGGCGCAAGAGCAAACCCCACCCGTGCCACGCCGGCGAAAACGGCGCCAACGATGGCGACAGCCATAAGCCGCTTACGCCGTGTCTTTCTCCGCTTCAAACTGTTCACTTCGCTCGAATTCGCTTTCACCGCTCATCCTTTCCAAGGCGAAAAGAGCCGCAAGCGCGGGCCTGCGGCTCTTCGAAGGGAGGTCTCCACTCTCGGCGATAAAGCCGCTAAGCGGTCTTCTCCGTGAGATGGAGCGGGAGGTACTTCAGGCCCAGTAGCAGCAGGAAGCCGCCGAGGGCCACCACACCCAGGGCCACGCCGAACTCCAGAGGCGTCGGCCAGTACACGAGGCCCTGATAGCCGAACAGCGACATGCCGGACTCCCAGTTCGTGATAGTCATCTGGTTGGCCACGTCGGCGAACTCGATGTTGGGAATCTGGAAGCCGCCCACCAAGATCTCGCAGCGCTTGCAGAACACGCCGGCGATCACGAGCGCCGAGGCGAGAACCACGCCGCCCTTGGTGCGCAGCCGCGGCACGAACAGGATGACGCAGGCCAGCACCATGCAGGCGATCTGCGTCCAGAAGAACGGCGCCAAGGGGCCGGTGACCAGCATCGCCACCACATTGGCACCCTCGCCGCCGGGGAAACCGCTCGTCAGCAGATCGCAGGCGAAGAAATACAGATCGACGCAGGTGAACACCGCGAGCATCTTCGCCAGGTTCACCATGGAGGAGCGCTCGATGGTAAGACGCCCGGCCTTCTGCAAGGCGATGACCACGATAAGCACGAGCGCCGTGCCGCAGTCCAGCGCTGAGGCCACAAACCACGGGCCCATCAGGGCGGTGTGCCAGAACTCGTGGGCCGCCGACAGCGAGAAGATCCAAGCCGTCACCGTGTGCACACCCACCGCCACCACCAGAGCAATGATGGAGATGACGCGGATGGCGGTGTGCGACATCTTCCCCGTATCTTCGCGCCGATAGGCCCACAGGTACACGATGGAGAGAATGAGGTAGGTGGAAAGCACGATGATGTCCCACATGAGCGGCGATGAGAGGTTGGAATAGACGAACAGCTCCCACAGGCGTAAGGGGCCGCCCAGATCCACCACCACAAAGCCGATGGCCACGCAGGTGCAGCAGATGCTCGTCCAGATGGCCACGCGCGAGATGTCCCCGAAGCCCTTCATGCCGAAGGCGTTGGGAATGGAGCTGATGATGAGGCCGCCGGCGGACAGGCCCACGAAGAACATGAACAGGGTGATGTAGAAGCCCCAGGAATCAAGGTTGCGCATGCCGGTCTGAATCATGCCACCGGACAGCTGCACCATCCACAGGGCAACGCCGATGACGGCCACCACCGCACAGGCGATGATCCCCACGGTCAACCCGCGATGGGCCGCCAGGCTTCCTTTCGCATCGTTCATAGCGTATCTCCCTTCCTAGACGAGATAGTAGACAGAGGGCTTGGTACCGAACTCGGTGTGCAGCTGCGTGTACTCGCGGCTGGCCAGAAGCTTGGACACCTCGGAGTTCGGATCGTCCAGGTCGCCGAAGTGGCGGGCGCGACCGATGCAATCGGCCAGGCAGGCCGGCTGCTCCCCGCGGGCCACGCGCTGGGTGCAGAAGATACACTTCTCCACCGTGTGCTTCTCGTGCTTGGCAGCATCGGCGTCGCCCAGGGCGAAGTCGGCGTAGTAGGCCGGCTCCTCCCAGTTGAACGAGCGGACGCCCGTGTAGGGGCAGGCGGCCAGGCACATGCGGCAGCCGATGCACTTGTCGTAGTCCTGGCGCACGATACCCGTCTGCTCGTCCTTCCACGTGGCGCCCACCGGGCACACCTTGGTACAGGCAGGGTTCTCGCAGTGCTGGCAGGCCACGGGCCAGTGCTGCATCTCGGGATTGTCCCAGGTGCCACCAGCCGTGTCAGGCGCGTTGCCGCCCTCGGTGAGCACGCGGTTCCAGATAATGTCGTTGGGGATGTTGTTGGCCACTTTGCACACGACCGAGCAGGTCTTGCAGCCAGAGCAGCGCTTAAGGTCGATGACCATTCCGTATCTCATGGGTTCCTCCTCCTCTTATTCCTGAGACTCCGCCACCACGCCGTCCCACGGCTCAATTTCCACGAGGCAATCGTGGTAGGCGTAGGTGGGGCAGGTCCAGTCCACAATCTGCTTGCTCGTCAGGTCGTTGTTGCAGCCGCTTAGGTACTGGGAGCGCTGCCAGCCGCGGTCGATATCCAGACAGCCCGGACGAATACCGGCGCTGAAGGTGGCCTTGGCCACCGCATGGCCGCGGTCGTTGAACAGGCGCACGTAGCTGCCGTCCTCGATGCCGCGGGCCTCGGCATCCACAGGATTGATGCGCACACAGGGCTCGTTGATCTCCATCTCGCGCAGCAGCGGGTTCTGGCCGTAGTAGGAG
>ENA-OUQI01001984-OUQI01001984.1-human-gut-metagenome-genome-assembly--contig:-NODE-1984-length-11522-cov-7.231272_pt1 | contig 11522 bp, 6 predicted proteins | sample MGYA00237953_ERZ548840 | MGnify/ENA primary metagenome ERZ548840 (study PRJEB26490, sample SAMN05194690) | human gut metagenome | biome: terrestrial biome; feature: human-associated habitat; material... | reverse complement strand
TCGGCTTTGCCTTTACCAATCGTCCCAGCCTTCTTTACAGGATTTTCTCTCAGATTGTAAAAGCGTACCGCATGATTAAATATGGCTGACAGCTCTGACTGCATTGTTTTCAGATAAGTCGGCTTATAGGACTTGCCGTCTGCCTGTCTCTTCTTGATCATCTCATTCTGCCATTTTATAATATCCGCAGGACTGATTTCATTCATCTTCTTGTCCTTGAAATATGGAATCAGCTTCTTCTGAAAAATGACATCCTTTGTACGCCACGTGTTAAGCTTCAGCTTAGGCTTTAAATCTTCCTCATACAGCTTGTAAAAATCTTCAAACCTCATATCCAGATTTGTTGCCTGCTGCAGCAGAAACTTCTGCTCGTATTCCAATGCCTCCTTTCTCGTCCGAAAGCCACGCTTTAGCTTTCTTTTGTTTTTACCTGTCCAATCGTTGTAGTGGAAGGAGACATACCATGTCCCCCTCGCCTCATCCTTGTATGCTGCCATACACTACTCCTTTCCCTTATGCTGTCTTATCACATAAGTCATATACTTTACTGTCAAGATACTTGCGGCTTACTCTGCCGGCTCTGACATAGAAGCCTTTAGAAGATAACTCCCTGTTAGCTTCTCTTATTACTTTGTATGCATGAGATACCGATACATCAAGCATCTCAGCAACCTCTTTTGCTGTGTAATATAACTTCTCCATGGTGCATTCACCTCCTCTCCCCGGCAATTACCGGTATGTATCAAGCACTTGTATTGGCAGCTACAACTTCTATATAACTCGTTGCAACTATTGTATTTTCTTGTCTTAAATTTTAAAAGGGACAAACCCGACCCTTTTTCTCAGATAAGGGTACAATAGCGGTTTTTTACAAATATAGCAGCATCCCTGTCTCTTGATTACATCACTCATTCTAATTCCAAACATGAATTTGCTAAATATTCTCTCATGGACTTTTTTCGTCAAAACATATTCTCTGACGGACTTTTTTATCTTTAAGTACAATTAATCCATACTTAAACCTATAAAGATATCTCTACAAACACTGTCGGAGTCATCAGGTAACATTGTGGCAATACTGGCACATTGTGTGTTAAAAACTTTCTGTGAGATAAATTCTATAACCAACCCACAAATTACGGAAGTGACACCACTGGTGTATTTTCACTAATTTGCACCAGTTTTTGGTGCTTCATATAATTGGGATAATTTTTGAAAATAAAAAGAAATGTGATAATAGATAATACCTATGACACTTCTGTTTAGTACTCATTAATATCTGTGGTACTATCAAAACAGGTATCATATAGGTATCACGATAAAAGAAAAAGCCCCATAAATGGCTTGTTTTCGCCATTTATGAAGCTCTGTTTACTACTCAAACTCAATCGTTCCAGGTGGTTTACTAGTCAGGTCATAGAATACTCTGTTGACCCCACGCACCTCATTTATAATTCTGCTCATGACTGTCTGGAGAACCTCAAATGGAATCTCTGCGCTCTCTGCTGTCATGAAATCAATTGTGTTGACTGCACGAAGTGCAACCGCATAATCGTAAGTTCTTTCGTCACCCATAACACCAACGGAACGCATGTTAGTGAGGGCTGCGAAATACTGGTTTGGCATCCATGCTGGAGCCTTGCCGTTAGCTTTCTTGTACTCAGCTACGGCCTTGTCAACCTCTGAACGGTAGATAAAGTCAGCATCCTGAACGATACGAACCTTATCGGCTGTTACCTCGCCGATAATTCTGATTCCAAGTCCCGGACCTGGGAATGGCTGACGGAATACAAGATGTTCTGGTATTCCAAGCTCAAGACCAGCCTTACGAACCTCATCTTTGAAAAGGTTGCGTAGTGGCTCAATGATTTCCTTGAAATCAACGAAATCAGGAAGTCCTCCTACATTGTGGTGAGACTTGATTACAGCTGATTCACCTCCAAGTCCGCTTTCTACAACGTCTGGATATATAGTTCCCTGTGCAAGGAAGTCAACTGCACCAATTTTCTTGGCTTCTTCCTCAAATACACGGATAAACTCTTCACCGATAATCTTTCTCTTAGCTTCTGGCTCAGTAACGCCTGCAAGCTTAGAGTAATATCTTTCCTGTGCATTAACTCTTATAAAGTTAAGGTCGAACTGTCCTTCTGGTCCAAATACGCTCTCAACTTCATCTCCTTCATCTTTACGGAGAAGACCGTGGTCAACGAATACGCATGTAAGCTGCTTTCCAATAGCTCTTGAAAGAAGTCCGGCTGCAACAGATGAATCAACACCACCTGAAAGAGCAAGTAAAACCTTGCCACTGCCAACCTTCTCGCGGATTTCCTTAATTGTATTCTCAACAAATGCATCCATCTTCCATGTTCCGGCACATCCGCATACTCCACGAACAAAGTTGTGAAGCATCTTGGTTCCTTCTTGAGTATGAAGAACCTCTGGGTGGAACTGGATTGCATAAAGATTCTTCTCTGTACACTCTGCTGCTGCAACTGGGCAGTCTGCTGTGTGGGCAACAATCTTAAATCCTGGTGCGACCTGTGAAATGTAGTCAAAATGGCTCATCCACACAATAGTTTTCTCTGAAACATCTGAGAATAACGCGCTGCTCTTATCTACAAATGTTTCTGTCTTTCCATACTCTCTTACTGGTGCCTTCTCAACCTTGCCACCAAGCACATGCTGCATAAGCTGTGCGCCATAGCAAAGACCAAGTACAGGTACACCAAGTTCGAAAAGTTCTTTAGTACATGTTGGCGCGCCATCTTCATAACAACTGTTAGGACCACCTGTAAGGATAATTCCCTTAGGGTTCATGGCCTTAATCTGCGCCAGGTCTGTCTTGTAAGAATAGATCTCACAATATACATTACATTCACGGACACGGCGCGCAACCAACTGGTTGTACTGACCGCCGAAGTCAATGACAATAACTTTCTCCTGATCCATGATCAATCTCCAATCTTGTGTATTTATATATACATTATAGTTAAACTTGCCCCTTATGACAAGCCTTAATTCTTCCCAATTCTTATCTTGATAATTCTCTTCCAGACAATCCTTATCTATGCATCTTTCTCCCCAATTCTCTTCTTCACATAAGAATCCATCTTCTCTCTGACCATCGCCATCTTTCTGTTGGTTTCCTCATTATCAGAATGAAAATGCATAAGCTTTGCAAGATAGCCCTGCTCCACAGTAATCCTCACACTCTCATCATACACAAGCTCATAAGCAAGTGATACATGACCAATAACAGTATCAGCCGGCGTGCGTCTTATTGCCTTGAGTATGCAGTGTTCCTCGTCAAATGCTTTTAACACCTCATCTGTAATATCGCTCTTCATCAGTTCTTCTGTCGTAGTGTTATATATTTCTTCAAGCGGAGTATCAATATTAACCTTGAATATATCAACCTTATCAGCGTCACGAAGCACATTGCAGAATGCCTGCTCACGGCGATTAAGTCCCTGCGGAATTCTGTACATATTGTGACACCTTATTGCCAGTTCAAGCATTTCCATGTCCGATTTATTCAATCTGTCATACAGAAATACTCCATCAGAATCATATCGGTCCTCTAATGCTCCTGGCTTGTAGCCTGTACATTTGACCATTCCATTAAGAAAAGTACTGATAAGACCATCTTTGAACAACAGGTCTGCACCGAATTTTGCATGGTCAACAGAGTCCGCATCTGAAAATGTGTTATAACGCTTTATCTGTTCAAATCTTCCAACATCATGAAGCATTCCGGATAACCATGCCAGCTCAACATCATAGGCACACATTCCTGCTGCCTTTGCAATTCTTTCACACAAAGCTGCAACTCTGTAAGTGTGGTCGATTTTTAATTTAATCTTAGGGTCATCTGCATTATAAGCTGCTGTGTATTCTGCAAATGCTTTCTTAACATGCACTCTGTCAACATACACACGGTTTATCTTGGCATTTTCATAATAGCCTTCAATATCAACGACTTTTCCCTCGTTCCATGTGTCTATAATATCAGGCACATCAGATAAAGAATGACACACAACTGAAGTCAGGCTTCGGATATCATCGTTAATCTCAATAGTGTCTGGTATATGAATTACCTTCATGCCTGCTGCATATCCTGCTTTAATGCCATTAATGCTGTCCTCAATGACTACACATTCTGATGGTTCACAGCCGATAAAACCTGCTGCCCTTAAGAATATGTCCGGCTCAGGCTTTCCATGCTCAACCTCATCTCCATATACAACACCAGAAAGATAATCCCATGCCCCTATTCTGTGAAGACTCTTTTCAGCACTTGATTTCTGTGTTGAAGTTGCAACAGCACATTTGAGTCCATTATCCTTAATATAATCAAGCAGCATATGAAGCCCCGGCTTAACCGGAACTTCCTCTGTCTCCCTGATTTTGTAAACATGGTCTGTGCGCATTGTACGCATTTCCCAGTAATCCTGCGTTCCCTTATAATAGTCATCAAAAAAGCTCTGGCTAAGTTTTGCCGGTGCACCTTTAAAACTGTCGATAAGCCATAATGGCATTTCAACATTTTTCTGGGAAGCTGCCCACAGCCAGCCAAGATTAGACTGATTTTCCGTATCAATCATAACTCCGTCCATATCAAAGATAATCCCTTTTATCATAACTGCCTCCATTCAACTCCCCAAAATATCAAACCGACATACCTTGCATACATTTCCCAGATATCCGTTTCTTCATTTCCTGATCTTACTTCTCTTCCAGATACTTCTTAACATACTGTCCGGTATAAGACTTCTTAACCTTAACAATCTCCTCTGGTGTTCCCTTGGCAATAACAGTTCCACCGCGGTCGCCGCCTTCCGGTCCCATATCTATAATATAATCTGCTGTCTTAATAACATCAAGATTGTGTTCAATAACAACTACAGTGTTGCCGCCCTCTGCAAGCCTGTGAAGGATATTGACAAGCTTGTGGACATCAGCAAAATGCAGTCCGGTTGTAGGCTCATCAAGAATATATATAGTCTTTCCTGTGCTTCTTCTTGAAAGCTCTGTTGCAAGCTTGATTCTCTGTGCCTCACCACCTGAAAGCTCAGTTGATGGCTGTCCAAGTTTGACGTAAGACAAGCCAACCTCGTTGAGAGTCTCAATCTTTCTTCTTATACTTGGCACATTTTCAAAGAAATCAACTGCATCCTCAATAGTCATGTCAAGAACATCATATATACTCTTATCCTTGTATTTTACTTCAAGAGTTTCTCTGTTGTAACGCTTACCCTCGCAGACTTCACAAGGTACATACACATCCGGCAGGAAATGCATCTCTATCTTGATAATACCGTCACCGGAGCATGCCTCACATCTTCCGCCTTTAACATTAAAGCTGAATCTGCCCTTCGTATATCCTCGTTCCTTCGCGTCCTTAGTCGTTGCAAACAGGTCTCTTATCATGTCAAATACACCTGTATAGGTTGCCGGATTAGACCTTGGTGTTCGTCCAATTGGTGACTGGTCAATATTAATGACCTTATCAAGCTGCTCTATTCCGTCAATTCCATCATGGTCGCCTGCAATACATCTCGCCCTGTTAAGTGACTTTGCAAGGTGCTTGTAAAGAATCTCATTAACAAGTGAACTCTTGCCTGAGCCTGACACACCTGTTACGCATGTGACAACTCCAAGCGGAATATCTACATCAATATTCTTAAGATTATTCTCCCTTGCGCCTCTTACCTTAATCCAGCCAGCAGGCTTTCTACGCTCTGCCGGTACAGGTATCTTGATTCTTCCTGACAGATATGCGCCTGTAAGTGAGTCCTTGCACGCCATAATGTCCGCAGCAGTTCCTGTTGCGACAACTTCTCCACCATTTCTTCCTGCGCCTGGTCCGATATCCACAATATAATCGGCTGCAAACATAGTATCCTCATCATGTTCAACGACAATAACTGAGTTACCAAGATCGCGCAAATGTGTCAGAGTTCCTAGCAGCTTGTCATTATCCCTCTGGTGAAGCCCGATACTTGGCTCATCAAGAATATAAGCAACTCCTACAAGACCTGAACCAATCTGTGTTGCAAGCCTGATTCTCTGTGCTTCACCGCCTGACAGAGTTCCTGTGGCACGCGAAAGTGCCAGATAATCAAGCCCTACATCTACAAGGAACTTAATTCTCGCCTTGATTTCCTTAAGAATCTCTGCACCAATAAACAACTGTCTCTCTGAAAGCTTCATATTCTCAAGGAATTCCTGAAGCTTTATAATAGACATGTTAGTAATCTCATATATGTTCTTATCTGCAATAGTAACAGCAAGTGAAGACGGCTTAAGTCTCTGTCCGTGACAGGCAGAACAAGGTCTTATTCTCATAAATTCCTCATACTGCTGCTTAGTATTATCAGAATATGTCTCTCTGTATCTTCTCTCCATATTCTTAATAAGACCTTCAAATGCGACATCATATACACCCTCTCCGCGCTGGCCTTTATATTTAACCTTTACAGAATGTCCCTTAGTACCATTGATAATAATATCCTTAATATCATCAGGATACTCCTTGAATGGTGTCTTTAATGAAAATCCATATTCCTCTGCAAGTGCATCAAGAACCGCCCTGCTGAAGCTGCCCTCGTCCTTAGATGACTGCCAGCCCATTCCGACAATAGCGCCTTCATCAATGCTGAGACTTTCATCGGGTATAAGCAGTTCTGCATCAAACTTCATAGTATAACCAAGTCCAAAACAGTCAGGGCATGCACCAAATGGATTGTTGAACGAAAAGCTTCTTGGCTCAACCTCATCAATACTTATGCCGCAGTCTGGGCATGAAAAGCTCTGGCTGAAATTAAGCGTCTCACCATCAATAACATCTACTGTCATAAGACCTTCGGCAAGCTTAAGAGCTGTCTCAATAGAATCTGTAAGTCGTTTCTGGATTCCGTCTCTTACAGAAAGTCTGTCTACAACAATCTCAATATTATGCTTCTTATTCTTATCAAGCTTAATCTCATCTGTAAGCTCGTACATGCTTCCATCAGCAATAACACGCACAAATCCGCTCTTCTTTGCCTGCTCAAACAGCTTTACATGCTCACCCTTTCGTCCACGGACAACAGGTGCAAGAATCTGAATCTTAGTTCTTTCAGGAAGCGCCATAATAACATCAACCATCTGGTCAACTGTCTGTTTGTTGATTTCCCGTCCGCATTTTGGACAATGCGGAATACCAATTCTTGCATAGAGAAGTCGGAAATAATCATATATCTCTGTAACAGTTCCTACTGTAGAACGTGGATTCCTGTTAGTTGACTTCTGGTCTATAGATATAGCCGGTGAAAGTCCTTCAATACTGTCAACATCAGGCTTTTCCATCTGTCCCAGGAACTGTCTTGCATATGAAGACAGTGATTCCATATATCTTCTCTGACCTTCTGCATATATTGTATCAAATGCAAGACTCGACTTTCCCGAACCTGAAAGTCCTGTAAGCACAACAAGCTTGTCTCTTGGAATATCAACATCTATTCCTTTAAGATTATGCTCTCTTGCACCCTTTATCCTTATGCAGTTCTTATAACTGCCTCTTTCAATCTCTTTCTTTAACTTACTATCAGCCATGTTTTTTTCCTTCATAAATATATTTATTAATCTCAATCATCTTGTCACGAAGCTGTGCAGCCTCCTCAAAGTTAAGCTCTGCTGCTGCCTTACGCATGTTCTTCTCAACCTGCGTCTTAACCTTCTCAAGCTCTTTGATGCTCATAGATTCATAATCAACCTTAAGCTTTCCGGAAGCATCACCCGGTTCCGCTGCCTTGCTTATACTTATCAGATCTCTTACTGCCTTCTTGATTGTCTGTGGAGTAATTCCATGCTCATCATTATACTCCTGCTGAATCTTTCTTCTTCGTTCTGTCTCTGAAATAGCCTTTTCCATAGATTCAGTAATCTTGTCTGCATACATGATAACATGTCCCTCTGCATTTCTTGCAGCTCGACCAATCGTCTGTATAAGCGATGTCTCTGTTCTTAAGAATCCTTCCTTATCAGCATCAAGTATTGCAACAAGGCTGATTTCAGGAATATCCAGACCTTCTCGCAACAGGTTGATTCCTACAAGAACATCAAATCCATCAAGACGCATATCTCTTATAATCTTCTGACGCTCAAGCGTATCAATATCTGCATGAAGATACTTAACCCTGATTCCTGCCTCTTTAAGATAATCAGTAAGGTCCTCCGCCATTCTCTTGGTAAGTGTAGTAACAAGCACCTTGTTCTTCTTGGCAGTTTCCTTATTAATCTCTGATATAAGGTCATCAATCTGTCCTTCAATCGGCTTAACAGTTATCTCCGGGTCAAGAAGTCCGGTAGGTCTGATAACCTGCTCTGTTCTCATAAGCTCATGCTCTGCTTCGTATGTGCTTGGTGTTGCTGATACGAAAAGCATCTGTGAAATCTTGCTCTCAAACTCGCTGAAATTAAGCGGTCTGTTGTCCTTCGCAGATGGCAGTCTGAAGCCATAATCTACAAGCGTAGTCTTTCTTGACTGGTCACCGGCATACATGCCTCGAATCTGCGGAATAGTGATATGCGACTCATCCACAATAATAAGAAAATCATCTGGAAAATAATCCATCAGCGTATACGGAGGACACCCTGCCGGAAGTCCTGCCAGATGTCTTGAATAATTCTCTATTCCTGAACAAAAGCCTGTCTCCTGCATCATCTCTATATCAAAATTCGTTCTCTCTTCAATTCTCTGTGCCTCTAAAAGCTTATCCTCACTCTTGAAATACTTCACTCTCTCGGCAAGCTCTGCCTTAATATTCTCAATCGCAGCGTCCATCTTCTCCTTCTCAACAACATAATGTGAGTTAGGGAATATCGCAATATGTTCAAGAACGCCTTTAACTTCGCCTGTTAGGGAATCTATCTCACTTATTCTGTCCACTTCATCACCAAAGAATTCAACTCTTATGGCATCACCTGATGATGATGAAGGATACACTTCAACAACATCGCCTCTTACCCTGAAGGTTCCTCGCTTAAAATCCTGGTCGTTCCTTACATACTGGATATCAATAAGCTTTCTTATGCAATCATCCCTGTCCTTCTCCATTCCCGGACGAAGCGAAATAACCATGTTCTTATAATCAACCGGCGCACCTAATCCATATATACATGAAACCGAAGCAACGATAATAACATCATTTCTTTCAGAAAGTGCCGCTGTTGCCGAATGTCTTAATTTATCAATTTCATCATTAATAGATGAATCCTTCGCAATATAAGTGTCACTCTGAGGTACATAAGCCTCCGGCTGATAATAATCATAATAGGATACAAAGTACTCAACCGCATTCTCTGGAAAGAACTCCTTCATCTCCCCATACAACTGCGCTGCCAGTGTCTTATTATGGCTTATAATAAGTGTAGGTTTCTGAACATTCTGTATAATGTTCGCCATTGTAAATGTTTTACCAGAACCAGTTACACCAACTAGAGTCTCAAACTGATTGCCTTCCTCAAAGCCCTTTGTAAGTGCTTCAATAGCCTGCGGCTGGTCGCCCATAGGCTTAAAATCCGAATGTAATACAAATCTGTCCATAAAGCCCTCCCTATTTTGCTAAGCAAAATCCGAACCCCTTGGTGAGGAGAGGGATTTTGCCCTCCTTGTTTTCTGAAAGAAAATGCATTTCCCTCATTATACAATATAACAGCCAAAAAGTACAGAACAAACATTCGATTTGTCCTGTACTTTATTCCATACTTCTATAATCTTTATTCTGCCGCTCTGACACTCATTTTGCCATTAAGATACTCTACTGCTGCCTTCAACTGCACATCTTCAGTCGCATCATCCGGAAGCTCCACAATACTGTCAGGTGTCACTCCCTTGCCGTGAATATCCTGTCCCTTAGGAGTGAAATATTTGGCAATTGTGTACTTAACTGCACTTCCATCTGTAAGTGGACGGATTGTCTGTACAATACCCTTACCAAATGTCTGTGTTCCGATTATCTGCGCCTTATCATAATCCTGCATTGCACCAGCAAATATTTCAGATGCACTCGCACTGTTGCCATTTACTAAAACTGCCATTGGCAAGTTAAGCTCATGATTATCTGAACCTGAATATTCCTGTCTTGTTCCATCCTTAGTCTCTGTATACACAATCAGTCCGTTAGGAAGAATATAGTCAAGCATATCAACAACCGTCTTAAGAACTCCACCAGGATTATTCCTTATATCGATTACAAGACCTGCAACTCCCTGATTCTGAAGATCATTAACAGCTTCCTTGAACTGGTCTGTAGTCACATCATCAAACTGTGAAATGTAGATATATCCTATATTATTATCAAGCACCTCTGAAGAAACTGTTTTAATATCAATCTTGTCTCTTGTAACTGTGAAATTCATTTTCTCACCATTTCTCATAATAGTAAGATTAACATCCGTTCCCTTCTCACCTTTAATAAGTGCTACTGCAACTGACAGGTCCATGCCTGTGATATCCTCGCCATTAACCTCTATGACTTTATCACCATTTCTTATGCCGGCCTTGTATGCAGGTGCATATTCATATGCTTCTGAAATAAGAATTGCACCATCGTCAGCTTTCTGGCACACAGCACCTATGCCATAGAAAGAACCTGTTGTCGACTCCATCATTGACTTATATTCTTCAGGTGTGTAATAAACAGTGTATTTATCGCCATATGCAGCCAGATAAGCCTTAAAAATGTTGTCGGCAGCCTTTTCATCATCTACATCATCAAAATAAAAGCCATCTCCAAGCAGCGAATCCAACGCATTTAACTTACTCTCAACTTTTTTTCCAATGCCATCATCGTCACTCGTTCCGACATCCTGAACATATATCTGTCCATTTGTACCAATATGAAGATAGCCTTTTCTTAAAAATGCCATAAACACACTGGACATAACCAGTCCCATTACAAGTATTGTTGCAACGACTCCAATAACAATACCCTTGCCTAAATTACTTTTTTTCTTGTGCTCCTGTACTGCCCCTTCCGAAGAAAAAGGTCTGTTATTATCATAATCCATTGAGTCCTCCAATTAAGCTATATATTTGTAAGTATCTTTAGTTAAAATATGTCATTGGATTTACATATGAACCATTCAGCATTACATCAAAATGCAGATGTGCGCCAAATGAGTTACCTGTATTACCCATAACTCCCAGCTTCTGTCCTTTAGTAACCTGCTGTCCAACGGATACACTCAGACTGTCAAGATGAAGATATCTTGTATAAAGTCCATTACCATGATAAATCATTACATAATTACCCGCTGTTGAGTAATATTCGCTCTGTCTGTGTGCAATAACAACTTTACCGTCATAAGCTGCATATACAGGATCACCTGAAACTCCTGCCCTGACCGCTCCAATATCCACACCTTTATGCGGTGAAGTTCTGTCAGATGTATCTCCATATGGAGAAGTTATTCTTGTACTTGTTGTTGGCCATTTGAAAGTTCCGCCATCATATCTGTTAGACGGAGTAACTCCG
>ENA-OUQI01001959-OUQI01001959.1-human-gut-metagenome-genome-assembly--contig:-NODE-1959-length-11672-cov-14.683825_pt1 | contig 11672 bp, 9 predicted proteins | sample MGYA00237953_ERZ548840 | MGnify/ENA primary metagenome ERZ548840 (study PRJEB26490, sample SAMN05194690) | human gut metagenome | biome: terrestrial biome; feature: human-associated habitat; material... | reverse complement strand
CGACCTCCTGGTCCCAAACCAGGCGCTCTAGCCAAGCTGAGCCACACCCCGATATTGTGTTGTGTCCTTAAGACAAGATGTATCATATCATGATTGAAGATAAAATGCAAGCAGAAATTGAAAAAAGATAAATAAAGATAAATAAAAGGGATCGGTATCTATTCAGCAAAAGAATTTTTAGAAGAATTTTTAGAAAAAGTTAAGTTGTATCTGCAGACATGCTGTTGTATAATTAAGAGCGATGTCGAAAAATTCTTTCGAACAGATGATGCAGAAAATGTTGAAGATTTTCAAAAAAGAGGACTGAATTGACAGATGAAAGTGATGAATCATACAGAAGAACAGCAAACAGAAAACAAGACTTCTCTTTCAAATGGTGCAAAAAGAAATCGGATTTTCATATATATAGCAATAGCAGGTGTGATAGCAGCAGTGATAACTGCTGCTTTTACTGGCTATTATCTTCATCAGGAGCGTGCAGAAGAGAAGAAACAGGAAGAATTATTAAAAGCCGAGAAGGCAAAAAAGCAGAAAGAAAAAAAAGCTAAAACAACGGAAACAGCCGAACAGAAGTTAGAGCGTGTCCGCAGCCAGGCAGAGGAACAGGGAGTACCACAGAGTGTGATCGAACTGTTGGACAAGAATGCAGAGACGGTAGATTTTGTAGCAGATTATGAGAAGAAAAAGGACAAGCCTTATGCAGATACGATAGAGGAAGATCTTTCAAATGGAGAAATTCCGGAACTTTTACAATGGGATGAACGCTGGGGATATGCACCGTATGGAACGGGGATCGTAGCGACCAGTGGATGCGGACCGACCTGTATGGCAATGGTGGCAGCAGGACTTAATCAGGATGCATCCATTACTCCGGCGAAGGTAGCAGCATATGGAACCGAACACGGTTATGTGGATGAGGAAAATAATACCTACTGGAGGTTCATGGATGAGGCAGGTGCGAACTGGAATCTGAACAGCGTAGGTGGCATGCTTTCAGAAGAACAGGTAAGCGCAGAACTGGCACAGGGACATCCGGTCATCTGCAGTATGGGACCGGGAGACTTTACGCAGATCGGTCACTTTATTGTTCTGACCGGCTATGAGAATGGCACTGTAACGGTAAATGATCCGTTCAGCATTAAGAATACGAATACGGCATGGACATTTGCCAATATCAAAGATCAGATCAAGGCAATGTGGACATTTTCAAAAAAATAAGATGCTCAATGTGGAAAAGTTCTGAAAGAACAGAAGCATGATGTGGAAAAGTCTTGGATTTTATGAGAAAGGAGAACAGAATATGAGATATGATTTTACAAAAATAATAGACAGACATGGCAAAGATGCGATTGCAGTGGATGGATTGGGAAAGAATCCGGGATTTGCGCCTGAGCCGCCAAAAGACGGATTTGATGTAATCCCGATGTGGGTAGCTGATATGAATTTTGAGACTGTTCCGACGATCCCGAAAGCAATTATGGACAGAGCGGCACACCCGGCATATGGATACTTCAGCCCAGTGGAAGAGTATTATGATTCGATCATCCGCTGGCACAAGATCCGTAATAATGTAGAAGGTCTGATGCCGGAGTATATCGGATATGAAAATGGAGTATTAGGCGGGGTGATCTCGGCACTGACAGCATTTGCGGCACCGGGAGATGCGGTACTTCTCCATAGTCCGACTTATATCGGATTTACGAAATGCATTACGGAGAACGGATATAAGATTGTAGATAGTCCTCTGAAAAAGGACGAAAAAGGAATCTGGCGCATGGACTATGAAGATATGGATGCAAAATTAAAAGCCAACAACATCCATGTGGCGGTTTTCTGCAGTCCGCATAATCCGACCGGACGTGTCTGGGAGCGCTGGGAGATAGAAGAGGCAATGGAAGTATATAAGAATAACGAATGTGTTGTGATCGCAGATGAGATATGGTCAGACCTGATCTTAAAAGGAAGCCGGCACATTCCGACACAGTCGATCAGTCCGGATGCCAGAAACCGTACGATTGCATTCTATGCACCGAGCAAGACTTTTAATCTGGCGGGGCTGGTAGGAAGCTATCACATTGTCTTTAATCGAATGTTACGTGACCGTCTGGAGGCAAAATCCAAAAAGTCACATTATAATACGATGAATGTACTGTCCATGCATGCGCTGATCGGAGCCTACGAGGCAGAAGGATATACCTGGGTGAATGAACTTTGCCAGGTATTGTCGGAAAATGTAGAGTATGCGGTCAATCATATCCGTGACTATTACAGAGGAATCAATGTCAGCAAGCCGCAGGGAACGTACATGTTGTTTCTGGACTGTGAGGACTGGTGTGAAGAGAATTACAAGTCACTGGATGAATTGTTGAAAGCCGGCTGGGATGTCGGTGTTGCATGGCAGGATGGAAGACCGTTCCATCAGGAATACGGAATCCGTATGAATCTGGCGTTGCCGCTCAGCAGAGTGAAGGAAGCATTTGAGCGTCTGGATGCGTATGTATTTCATGTGTAAAGAGCCGGGAATGAAAGAAGTAAGGGAAATTGGAAAATATTATTGTATCATTTAATGTAATCGCACCTGTATTTTTTCTTATGGTGTTAGGATATCTGCTAGTCAATTATACCTCTCTGGCAGACCGTAAGCTTACAAAACAGGCCAATGCGATCGTTTTTAAGATATTTTTGCCGTGTATGTTATTCTATAATGTCTATCAGAGTGACATCGGGGCGGAGATCCACAGCAGGATTAAGTTGTGTATCTGGGCGGCAGGCGGACTTCTGATCCTGTTCGTATTGCTCTGTCTGATCGTTCCAAAGGTTGTGAAGCAAGAAAATCAGCAGGGAGTCGTGATTCAGGGAATCTTTCGCAGCAATTACGTGATCTTCGGAGTTGCGGTTGTGCAGAATATGTATGGAGTAAAAAGCACAACAACGGCGGCGATTTTAAGTGCGATCCTTGTACCGATGTATAATTTTCTGGCAGTAGTTGCACTTTCGATTTTCGGAGAAAAGAGGGAGACAGACTGGAAGAAGATTATTCTTGATATTGTGAAGAATCCGCTGATCATATCTTCGGTGTTGGGAATTATATTTTCGCTGTTGGGAATCAGACTTCCGACGGCAGTGGATACAACGGTTCAGGATCTGGCAAAGCTGTCAACGCCGATTGCATTCATGATCCTGGGAGGAGATCTGGACTTCTCAAAAGTGAGAGGAAACTTAAAAGTTGCATCGGTAGTACTGACGATCAAGCTTGTGATCTTACCACTTATTATGATCCCGATGATCGTTATGATGGGATACAGGGATGCGGATCTGTTGTCAGGCCTGCTGGCATACCAGACTCCGGTTGCGGTATCCAGTTATATCATGGCACAACAGGCAGGAGCGGATGGACAGCTTGCCGGACAGCTGGTGGTGTTCTCATCGGTGCTTTCGATCTTTACGTTGTTTGTGACGATATTGATATTGCGGACGATAGGATTGCTTGGGATTTAATTTATTAACTGGGGAAGCGGCCTCTCAGTCCATGAAGGAAACAATAGATAAGGCTTCTTGTTCAGGTTCCATACCATAAGAAACACTAAGAGAGTCAGAATCACCTAAAAGCAAAGGAACTACGCTCAAACTCGGCGTTCGCCTCAAACACGTTCGCTTCGTTCCTTTAACGGTGCTTCTGACTCTCTAATTGTTTCTAACGGCATTCCACATTCACAATAATCCTTATCTATTGTTTCCTTCAAGTCGTGACTGGCAGCGGATGTTAATAAATGAAATGCCTGGAAGTGTAACCCGGTGGAGGCCACTACGGTTAAGCATTGCCATTTAAGAAATGTTATGTTAATATACATTCATCGACAGCTATTCTGTCTGTCGGATAAATTCAAAATATATAAGAATCGGGTCTTGTATATTTCAAAATAGCGTTAGCTATTCGTGAGGGAAATCAGAAGATAATTCACAGAAAATTTTGAAACAAAGGAAAAATGAAAAACATATTTGCACGATTGATGTTGCAGAAAAAATATATTTTTCTTATACTAAAAGTAAATATTTGGGATTTTTTCGTGCAAAGTGCGGAAAGGAGTCCGGATGGGAAAAGAAAACAGAGAAGTAAAAAGTAGTGTACTGGTAGATTTGATATATGAAGATGAATTGGCAGAAGGAAAAAGATGTAGAGCCATATAAACATGCAATTGAAGAATGTATAGAAAAAGGAATTCTTGCAGACTATCTGAAAAGAAAAGGAAGCGAGGTTGTAAATATGTTAACGGCTGAGTATGATTATGAGACAGATATTGAAGTACAGAGAGGCGAAGCATATGATGAGGGAAAATTAGAAGGAAAATTAGAAGGAAAATTAGAAGGAAAATTAGAAGGTAAATTGGAAGAAAGAAAGAATCTTACAAAAAAACTATATGAAGAAAAATTTACAGTTGCTGAGATTTCAAAATTGTTGAAAATGAAAGAAGATGAAGTGAAAGAAATTATTAATTATTAGCAGAAGGGAGCTGATCGTAGCTGATCAGCTCTCTTTGTAATCGTGTACAGCTTTGAATATAGTAAGCTTACGGCAGCCGATTTCCGGCAGCCATATACAACCGATACCACTCTTCACGGGTCAGATGCACATTAGATGCCTTACTGATCTGAGCAATCCGGTCCTTATTAGTTGTGCCGATGATCGTTTGGATTCTGGCAGGGTGGCGTAAGATCCAGGCAACAGCGATGGCACTGTCGGTTACATTATATTTTTCAGCTAGTTCATTGATGACCTTATTGAGTTCCGGGAATTTTTCATTTCCAAGAAAGACGCCTTCGAACATACCGTACTGGAATGGGGACCATGCCTGAATGGTGATATCTTTTAAGCGGCAGTATTCGAGAATGCCGCCGTCACGGTTGATTGCAGAATCATTGTACATATTTGCATTGATTCCGGAATTGATCATTGGACAGTGTGCGATACTGAACTGCATCTGGTTGATGAGAAGTGGTTCATCCAGATATTTATTCAATAATTCTATCTGCATCGGGGTCTGATTGCTGACACCGAAGTGACGTACTTTGCCGGCGGCTTTTAAAGTACGGAATGCATCGGCTACTTCTTCCGGTTCCATTAAGGTATCCGGACGGTGCAGTAATAAGATGTCTAGATAATCTGTGCGCAGGCGGTTCAAGATATCATCTACGGACTGCAGGATATGTTCTTTGGAAAAATCAAAAGCAATACCGGGGCGGATCGCGCATTTGGACTGCAGAATGATCTGGTCACGCAGGGAAGGAGTCAGGGCTTTGCCAAAAAGCTCTTCGCATTGTCCTTTTGCATAGATATCTGCATGATCGAAGAAATTGATGTCATGTGCAAGCGCAGTGTCTATCCATTCTTTTACGGCATCTGCCGTTTCCAGACTGTTAATACGCATACATCCCATAGCAATTTCCGGAACAGATAAATTTGTATTTTGAAGTGTGATTGTTTTCATGGAAACCTCCTTAGATAAAACATTTGTATAAATGTATTTTAACATATCGTGTAAAGAAAGATAAAAGAAAAATTCAGTGAATTTGAATCGTTGACTAACTTTGTAATTGGGAATAGAATTAAGAAATGAGTATTTCTAAAGATAAGGATATTACAATATGGAAAGAGATTTAACAACAGGAAGTGTATTTAAAACAGTCATTTATTTTTCACTGCCATATCTGTTATCGTACTTTTTGCAGACATTATATGGTATGGCAGATTTATTTATAGTCGGACAGTTTGGCGGTGTCAGCAGCACGACGGCGGTATCAATCGGAAGCCAGATCATGCACATGCTGACAGTTATGATCGTAGGGCTTGCAATGGGAGCGACGGTTATGATCGGACGATGTATTGGTGCGAAAGACTACAAGAAAGCATCGGAGACGATAGGGAATACTGCGACGATGTTCATGGGAATTGCGATCATACTTATGATCATATTACTGGCAGCAGTCAGACCGATTGTCAGTGTAATGTCAACTCCGGCTGAAGCCGTAGAGGGGACGATCCGTTATCTGACCATCTGCTTTATAGGAATTCCTTTTATTACGGCCTATAATATTATCAGTGCAATTTTCAGAGGAATCGGGGATTCGAAAAGTCCGATGTACTTTATTGCGGTAGCATGTGCGGCGAATATCGGACTGGACTATCTGTTTATCGGAGTGATGGGACTGGATGCGGCCGGAGCCGCACTTGGAACGACCATCGCACAGGCAGTCAGTGTTATCGTGTCATTGACAGTGATCATTAAAAAAGGCACAGGGATCAAATTAAGAAGGTCTGATCTGCGGCCGAAGAGGCACACGATGAAAAACATATTACAAGTTGGTGTGCCGGTTGCATTACAGGATGGATTTATACAGATATCCTTTATCGCAATCACGATATTTGCTAATCAGCGTGGATTAAATGATGCGGCGGCTGTAGGAATTGTGGAAAAGATCATCGGAATACTGTTCCTGGTACCATCTTCGATGCTGTCAACGATATCGGCACTTGCTTCGCAGAATATCGGTGCCGGTAAGCATGACCGTGCACGTCTGACATTGCGGTATGTATTGTACATGACAGTAGGATACGGATTAGCTGCGGCAACGATCGTGCAGTTTCTATCTGTTCCATTTGTCGGATTATTTACGAATGACGGTGCAGTACAGATACTTGGAGGACAGTATTTAAGAAGTTATGCATGGGACTGCGTATTTGCAGGAGTGCATTTCTGTTTAAGTGGATATTTTTATGCATATGGCTTGTCTATCGTATCATTTATCCACAATTCCATATCTATCGTATGTGCCAGAATTCCACTGTCTTATTATGCGGCAACGCATTTTCCGGATACATTATTTCCGATGGGGTGTGCGTCACCGGCAGGATCGATGGTGTCTATTGTCATCTGTGTCGGGGTGTTTGTATGGATGAATAAACACACGGAAAAATATATGGAAAGAACGTAGTGATCGGAGAGAAAATATATGACGATTGGAATTATAGAAGACGACACATTATTACATCAGGCACTCAAAACAGCACTGCAAAACGCAGGCTATCAGACCGTATCCGCATATACAAAACAAGAGGCTCTTACTACAATTACAGGCAGTGAGAGCCTTCTTCTCATTGACATTGGACTTCCGGACGGCAATGGACTTGCATGTTACAAAAAGATCCGGGAAAAGGCAGAGATACCGGCCATTTTCCTGACAGCAAGAGACGAAGAAACGGATATGTTGACAGCATTTGACACAGGAGCAGACGATTATGTGGTAAAACCATTTTCCATGAAAGTGCTTCTAAAGCGTATAGAGGCAGTGATCGGACGGAACAACAGAGAAAAACAACTGGCATGCGGAGAAATAATATTATTTCCTGATAAGAAGCAAGTATACAAGAACGAAAAGGAAATTATCCTTACAGCCAGAGAATATCAGTTACTGGAATATCTGATGTACAATCAGGGAAATGTACTGACGAAAGAAAATATCCTGGAATATGTATGGGGACTGGATGGCCAGTTTGTAGTGGATAATACCGTCAGTGTTACGATCAACCGGCTGCGGAAAAAGATAGAAACAGATGCAGGATCACCGATATATCTGAAAAATGTATTTGGATTGGGATACAAGCTGGAGTGCGTCTGAAAAAGTAATGGCAGATACAAAAAGGAAGAGAAAAGAATGAATATCATAATAATCGTAGTGGCAGTAACGGCAGGAGTAATTCTGGGTGGAACTGCCATATATGTTTATCAGGGAAAATGCAGACAGAAAGAACTTAAGTTATTGGCAGAATGTATGGAAAAGATATTGCGAGAGGAAAAGATCCGGGAAACAAAAGCAGGAGAAGAGACATTATATGCAAGACTGGAATCCAGACTGGTAAGGATCCAGGAAATGTTAAATGGACGGACAGAAGCTGCGGAGAAGAGTAAAGATGAGATCCAGAAGCTGATTTCAGAGATTGCACACCAGATGCGGACACCCCTTGCCAATATCAGGACATATCAGGAATTATTAGAGGAAGAATGGAGTAAAACCAGGACAAAGACGGATGAAAATGTGGATAACTATCTAAATGCAATGAGATCCGGAGAACAACAACTGGAATTCCTGACAGAAGGATTCGTGAAGATGTCCAGACTTGAGCAGAACATGATTCAGGTACGAAAAGAAGAGACAGATCTGTTAAAGACCGTGAGAAACTGTCTTGGAAGAATTCAAAAGCGGGCAGAAGAAAAACAGATTGCATTTAGGATAGAGCTGCCGCAAGAAGTCAACTGTCCGCATGATGCCAACTGGATTGGGGAAGCAATCGATAATGTTCTGGATAATGCCGTGAAATACAGCCGGCCTGGCGGAATCATAGAAATGAGAATCCAGAAGAATGAAATGCATGCAAAGATTACTGTAAAAGATAATGGGCTTGGAATTGAAAAGGGAGAAGAGCATAAGATTTTCCAGAGATTCTACAGAGGAAAGAACGTGACCACACAGAAAGGTTATGGAATCGGACTTTATCTGGCGAGAAAAATTATCGGCCTTCATGGCGGATTTATGATTGCAAAAAACAGATATTCGGAAAAAGGTCTGATGATCGAGATAAATCTTCCAGTCTGTTAGAAGTTTGTTAGATTTGTCCTGTATGCTGTATGAGACAAGTGAAAGTTCCGATACGAAACGGACACAATTATAAGCAAGGAGAAAAAATCTTATGGAAATGATAAAAGCAGCAGGATTAAAGAAATATTATGTGACAGATAATTACGAAGTCCATGCGCTGGACGGAGTGAGTCTGTCCGTAGAAGAAGGGGAATTCCTGGCAATCATCGGTACATCAGGAAGCGGGAAGACGACATTACTTCAGATCCTGGGCGGCCTGGATGAACCCACTGCAGGTGGCGTCTGGATACGCGGCAACAGTCTGAAAGATATGACGGAAGATGAACGCACGATATTCAGGAGAAGGAATATCGGATTCGTATTTCAACAGTATAATCTGATCCCTGTTATCAATGTATATGAGAATATCGTACTTCCGCTCAGACTGGACGGTGCAGAGATTGATGAAAAATTGCTGGAAGATATTGTCAGAACGTTAAAGATTGGAGAAAAGTTAGAGAATCTTCCGGAAGAACTGTCCGGCGGACAACAACAACGAGTGGCAATTGCAAGGGCGTTAATGGTAAAGCCGGCAGTACTTTTGTGTGACGAGCCAACAGGAAATCTGGACTCTGTCACAAGTATGGAAGTAATTTCATTGTTGAAGACTTGTGCAGCAAGATTCCACCAGACGGTGATTGTTGTGACCCATCAGGAAGCGATCGCACAGATGGCAGACCGTATCCTGCGCGTAGAAGACGGGAAATTATACGATGCGGAGGTGTAATGAAATGAATGGATTTACACCGAACAATAATACGAACGTGATCCGGCTGCTTTCGGAAGCAATCAGAAAATGTAATAAAGGCAGAAACCGGATTCTTATGGGAGCAGTTATTTTATGCATTCTTACACTGACATTTGTCTTTGGCACGGCTTATGGAAAAATAAATGCAGAATATATGAAAAATATACGGATGGATGGAACAACGGCATCCACTTATATAGAAGAGGGAACAAAACAGCAGTATGAAAAAGTATGTTCCTTAGGATATGTAAAAGAAACCGGAAGAAGAATGAAAATGGGGGAAACTGACATCTGTTCTGTACAGGTATTGGATCGGACGGCATGGGAAAAGATGATGAAGCCCGCCTATACAGGTATCCATGGAACATATCCGGAAAAGCAGCAGGAAATCATGCTTCCGGTAAAGACATTAAAAAAGCTAGGAATTAATAATCCGAAAAGAGGGATGAAGATAGCACTTGATGTATCAATCAGCTTTTTTCAGACAGAAAAAGAAGAGTTCAAATTATCAGGCTGGTACAGTGCTTATACAGAAGATAATGGAAGAAGCAAAGCAATCGGATATGTGTCAGAAAAGAAACTGAAGGACTGGGGTTATGATATTAAAGAGGGTTCGGATATTCTGATCTGTCCGGCGAATGACATGGACTGGAAGGATACAGAAGAAAAATTATACGAAGATGTACCGATGAAAGACAATTCCCAACAGATCATTGCGACAGATACGGCAAAGAACCGGGCCGTAAAAGAGATGACGGGAAGTTACGGGATGGCAGTAGTAGAGGCCGTTGTGATTATCTGCGGAATATTCTTACTTGTCTACAATGTGATGCAGATATCCATGTCGGGCGATATCCGGCAGATGGCGCTGCTTCATACGATCGGTACAACGAAAAAGCAGATCCGTAAGATCTATATCCGGCAGATCATGCGGACGATAGTGCCGGGATGTATTACAGGGACAGTTTTGTCGGTTCTGCTGCTGCGATATCTGATACCGGAACTAGTGGGAAGGCAGTATCTGAATGGGTATGGAGGAGCGGAAGAACTGCAGATTTTTCGGATGGAAATCTTGTTGTTAGCGGTAGCCTTCACGTTACTGGTAATTCTGGGTGCATCGGAACAGGTGATCAGGCAGACGGTAAACAGAACCTGTATAGAGGGAATGCATTACACGGAGCAGACCGGAAGAAAGAAAAGGCATCGTAGAAGGACAGACCTGGGAAAAGGCACTTTTAATAAGAAAAAAAGAAGCGAAACACAGGAACTGTGCTTTATGGCGTGGAAAAACGTCACAAGATACCGGCAGAGATTTGTCATCACAGTCATTTCAATGTTCCTTGGAATAGAAATGTTCCTGATCGTTATGGTGATCATAACTGGAAGTGATTATGCGAATATCATTAATCAGAGACCGGATTTCTTGATTGCAGGGGAATTCAGTGAGTTTGCAAAAAAAGAGGGAAGCGGGACAGAATATCAGACACAGTCGCCGGATCAAGATCCACTGAAATCAGAAGGAGATAGTTTCGAACTCTTATATGACAATGAATATGATGAATTTTCACCGATATCCGAAAAGGTGCGGAACCGCTTGTGGAATCTTGACGGTGTGAAGAAAAAGAAATCTTATATAACCGAAGGAGCCTATATGCTTTCCAGTATATCCAGAGATGGACTACGTCCACTGGAAAAGGATACTTATCTGGGAAAAAATGTGGAATATGCAGAAGAAAGCAGTACTGATTATGAATCCGGGGCAAAGATGATCGAAGGACTGGATGCCGATACTGTTCAGATTGTCAGTGAAAATGAATTAAAAGCATTAGAAACATATGTAGAGGAAAACAAGCTGAAAGTCGATATGGACAGTCTGAAAAACGGAACAGGGGTAATGATCATCCATGATCATAAGTTGTCACAAAAGCAGGGAAGACAGGCAGAAAAAGCAGTGGGAGAAACGGTATGTTTATCTCCTTTAAAGAATAAAGAAACGTGTATCCGGTGGAATTCCATGACGGACAAAGAAAGAGACAAGGAAGATGAGATAATAAAAGCAGAAACGCCGTCTACAGAATATACGTTAAGCGGCTATCTGGATAATCAGGCAGATGACTTCCCGGAGATCCACCAGACCTGGCATGGTGCAGAAGGAGATATCTATTATCTGGTCAGTGAAAAAGGATTTAACCGTTTACCTACGAAGAAAAAGACATTTTGCATGGAATTAAAC
>ENA-OUQI01001949-OUQI01001949.1-human-gut-metagenome-genome-assembly--contig:-NODE-1949-length-11713-cov-4.364985_pt1 | contig 11713 bp, 13 predicted proteins | sample MGYA00237953_ERZ548840 | MGnify/ENA primary metagenome ERZ548840 (study PRJEB26490, sample SAMN05194690) | human gut metagenome | biome: terrestrial biome; feature: human-associated habitat; material... | reverse complement strand
GTATTACATAGATGATGAGATCACGGGAACATCCAATTCTGTGATGGTTGGAAGCTTTTTGTTTGAGGGAAAAACGGAACGCCTGATGTTTGATGCATCAAATGGGAAAACGGAGGAAAAGATGGTGAACGAAGAAAAGACAACAGCCGGAGGACTGCAAAAGATAGAAATCTTTGATATTCCACGAATCAAACCGGGAGGTATGTATTTTGCATGCAAACAGTCAGGAGGAAGTGCAGATACAACAGTAACCATAGAGTATGAGGAACGTTATATCTAGGAAGGAGAGCCATGGATACAAAAACAATTATCAAAATTATTTCTGCTTCCAGAACAAAAGAATATTACATCACACAGCGAAAAGATTTCAAGATTGAAACGATACTGGACAGTGCAGATGCATCGGTAGCGTTTTCTGTTCCTGATCAGGTGTATCCCATCACATGTGAAAGTTATGTAGTAGTGGAGCATCAGGAGTATATTGTCAAGGAAATTTCACCAGTTAAAAATGGATATCGTGATGTGAAAGCAATCCTGAATCTGGAAGATCTGGAAGGAAAGCTGTTTTCGACATATGAAAAGAAAGCGACCGCAGAAGCACATTTAGAGGAAGCACTGAAAGATACCGGCTGGAAGCTCCGGTGTCAGTTGGATGATAATACCGAATTGACGATCGAAGATGAAAATACAACGGCAAAAGCGATCATTGATCAAGTGCGTGAGATTTCTGGAATCGAGGTCCGGTATGACACACAGAGTAAAGTATTGTATGCTGCCAGACAGATCGGGGACGATAAAGGAGTTGTATTCCTGAAAGGAGTCAATCTCCTGAAGACAGAGATTAAACGTGACACTTACAATTACTGCACAAGACTGTATCCGATCGGGAAAGAAATACATTGATGCCGCAGGTGCAGAGAAAGTGGTCGCCCAGTACTGGGAAGATACTGCATATGAGACGGCAGAAGAGCTTCTTACTGCAGCGAGATATAAGCTGGCAGAAATGGCACAGACTGCAGTTACCGTGACGGTTAAAATCGTTGATCTTGCCGGTAAGAACAAAAATAAATATGCAATGTATGCGTTCGAGGTCGGAGATACAGCAAGTGTTGTGGATGTCAAAGAAAACGGAAAATATCGAGTAACAAAGAAAACGATATATCCGGATCAGCAGCATAAGAACACGGTACAGCTGTCAAACCGCAAAAAAAGCTTTGCGGACTACGCAAAACAGCTGAAAGCGAAGTCCTACGAAACGGATAAGATCATCATAAAGTTCAACCGTAATCTGGAAAACGTCCAGGCAGAAATCAAAGATATGAAAGAAAACCCACAGAAGAACGTGGAAGGAAATGCAGGGACATCAACGAAGCTGCAGACAGGGAGAAAGATAGAAGGAATGCTTTTTGATGGAACAAAAGACATCAGTCATTATGCGACCTGTTATACTTCGGCATCGACAGGGGCGAAGACCGCCAGCCTGTCAGACTTCAGTCTGGTTACAGGTGCAAGAGTCTGTGTTTGCTTCAATTATGGCAATACTGCAGTTAATCCAACGCTGAATGTAAACGGTACAGGTGCAAAAGCGATCTATTACAAAAACAAAAATATCCCAGCAGAACTGATTACATCGTATATCGTGTTAGAGGTGGTGTATACCGGATCTTACTGGTGCGTGATCGGTGTGATCGACAGAGCGACAGCGTTATCAACAACAGCAGTAACTCCATCAGCAACAGGAAGCTGGTACTATTCTTCAGCAATCAGTTCCTTGGCGAATTATGATGAAATCCGTGTATGGCTGGAAATTGCCGATGGTGAAAAAGGCTGGATCACACTGACCAGAAAAGATGCGGCAGAGACAGTGCATACACTGTATCTTACAGCATCCTATAATGCACGCGTTCAGCTGAAATGGGATACAACAAACAATAAAGTGGGTGTATATGTCCGCAATATTGGATCTGGATGGACAGCAAACAAGGTAAGCGTGAAACGAATCGAAGGGGTGAGATAATGTTAAAAGCAGTATTTTCAAGATTCGGTGAAGAGATTGAGCTGACAGATGAATTATGGCAGTATGATTTCGGCCAGAAGATTCAGGTCACGGGCATCGAATTGCCGGATGTCTGCGAAGTGCATTTCCAGTATGATAACCTGACCGAGACAAAAACAGTAACAGGGTATAAGCAGGAAGATGCACTGATTATTGACATACCGAATGAAGCACTGACAAGCAGGGGAATCATCAAACTGTATATCTATCTGGTCAGTTCAGAAGAAGGCAGAACAGTAAATGTTGCGATCATGCATGTGAACAGACGAATGAAACCAGAAGGATTTGAAGTTCCGGAAGATATTGACCTGTTCCACCACACACTGCTGGCGGCAGATGAATATATGCATCAGGCAAAGAATGCAAAAGAAAATGCTGAAAAAGCAGCAGACAGGGCTGAGAGTGCCAGGGATTTAGCTGAGGGATCAGCAAGGACGGCACAGGGGAGTGCAGAGGCCGCAGAACAGGCAAAAAATGAAGCGGTAGAAGCCGCTGAAAGCATAAAAAATGCCAAAGTCCCGACCAAAACGAGCGAGCTGGAGAACGACAGTGGTTTTCTGGCAGCAGATACAGAGATTAGCTGGGGAAGAAAAGATGGAACATTTGCTGGAATGCAGAGTGTGGCATTGGGGTTGGATGTAGAAGCATTTGGTGATAACAGTTTTGCAGAAGGAAATAATACGGTGGCGTATGGTGACAATAGCCATGCCGAGGGGTATCAATCTCAAGCAACTGGTCAAAACGCTCACTCTGAGGGCGAAAATAATATTGCAAGCGGTCAGGGGGCACACGCAGAAGGAGGAGCAGGGACAACCGCATCCGATAAATATGCCCATGCTGAGGGGTATGGGACAACAGCGTCCGCTCAGGCAGCACATAGCGAAGGATATAATACCTATGCAACTGGAAAGTACAGCCACGTAGAGGGGTATAATTCGAAAGCAACCGCAGATATGGCACACGCTGAGAATTATGGGACGGAAGCATCCGGCAAAAATTCTCATGCAGAAGGGCTTATTTCAATAGCCAAAGGAAATGGTTCTCATGCAGAAGGTTTTGGGACGGTCGCATCAGCCAAGTACCAGCATGTCCAGGGGAAATACAATGTGGAGGACACAGAAGGCAGGTACGCCCATATCGTGGGCGGCGGGAGCGATGCGGAAAGGAGGGACATCCACACACTGGACTGGGAGGGCAATGCAAAATACGCCGGAGATGTCATTGCGACCATCGATGGTAAAGAAGTATCCATGTCCACAATAGCCGGGGTTTTATTACAGCCCGGAGCTGCAACGCACAACGCAATCTACCGTGGGAAATATCTGGGTGATACAGTCACTGCTGAACAAACGGCAGCCATTGCGGATGGCAGCCTCGAAGACTTGTTCATCGGTGACTACTGGACGATGAGCGGCGTAAACTACCGGATTGCCGATTTTGATTACTGGTACCGCACCGGATTCCCGGAAGCGAGCAGGGTTGAAAAACACCATGTAGTTATCGTACCGGATACCAGCATTGCCACAGGGCAGATGAATGGGAGCAATACCACATCGGGCGGCTACCGGAATTCGCTTATGAAATCCAAAATGAACGATACCATATCGGCACTGCCGCAGGGAATCCGTTCAAGGCTGCTGGTGCATAATGCATTGCTGGATGGTACGTGGACGGAGACATCCGTTGACCTGATGAACGAGATCATGGTGTATGGGTGCTATATACTGGCTGACAACAGCAACAAGCAGACATCAGAGAACCGCCAGCTCAGCCTGTTCCGGATGAGCCCGCAGGCACGGTATGCTGGTGGCAATTACTGGCTCCGGAATTATGCCAACGCAACGGAGTTTACGCTGGTGTCCTACTATGGTGATGCCAGCAAGGATGCAGCAACCAGCACCTACGGCATCCGTCCGGTATTTGCAATTACAGGAGAAAACAGATAAAGAAAGGATGATTATAAATGATGAACAAAATTATTATGTTACTTGCGGGCAATTCATTTTTCCGCATTTTATTGATCGCTGTCACACTGGACACAATCCTTGGGGTACTCCGGGCGATCAAAGAGCACAAGTTTAATTCCTGCGTGGGCATCGATGGTGCAATCCGCAAATCAGCCATGCTGCTGTCGGTGTGCCTGCTGATGGCAGTGGATGTGATCCTGAATATCAATGTATTGTTTATGATTCCTCAGAATTACATCGAACTTCTTGGGATACATAAACTTGGAATCTGTGAATTTTTCAGCATCTTGTTTGTGCTGTACGAAATCGTGAGTGTACTGAAAAATATGACCTTGTGCGGTTTGCCGGTGCCGGCAAAAATTAAACGCTGGGTGCAGAAATTCCTTGAGGATATGACAGAAGAGCTTCCGGAAGAGAACCGGACAGGGAACGCATGAACAATTTAAGCAAAGCAGAATAAAAAAAGCAAAGAGGGCGTGAAAGCGTCCTCTTTTATTGCAAAAAAATGAACGGAGGAAAGTAGGATGAACGGATTATTAAAAATCAATTATGAGACAGAACAGCCGACGGTATCGGCGAGAGACTTGCACGAAGCTTTAGAAATAAAAACAGCTTTTAAAGATTGGTTTCCTCGAATGACAGAATACGGTTTCGAGGCAGGAAAAGACTTTAGCTCAGAAATGAGCAAAAGTACAGGAGGCAGACCAGCCGTTGACTATCAAATTTCCATCGACATGGCAAAACAGATCTGCATGATCCAGCGAAACGAAAAAGGCAGACAGTACCGCCAGTACTTCCTTGACCTGGAAAAAGCATGGAACACACCGGAACAGATCTTTGCACGTGCCCTGAAGATGGCAGATCAGCAGATTGAGAAACTCAAAGCAAACAATGCAAGCCTTGTGGAAAATATACAGCGGATGAGACCGAAAGAAGTGTTTGCGGATGCCGTCAGCGTGTCGAACACCTGTATCCTGATCGGGGAACTGGCAAAGATCCTGAAACAGAACGGTGTGGATATCGGACAGAACAGGCTGTTCACATGGATGCGTGAAAACAGGTTCCTGATCAGCAGAAAAGGGACAGATTACAATATGCCAACACAGAGAAGCATGGAAGCCGGTTTGTTTGAAATCAAAGAACGGACAATCAACAATCCGGACGGCAGTGTGCGGATCACAAAGACCGTGCTGGTGACAGGGAAAGGGCAGCAGTATTTTGTGAATAAATTTCTGAAATAATGAAAATAATCCTTGACTTATGTCATGACATAAGTTATAATAAAGACAGTTAAGGAAGACTTAACGAATAAGGTGGCAGGTGCCGGAAAGGAGAAACAAATGGAAGAAGATATGAACTTAGGCGAACAGCTCAGAGATCTGGCGGAAGAAAACCAGACAAGAAAAATCCTTGAAATCCTCAATACTTGCGAAACACTTGAGGAAGCAAAGGAAAAAGTAAAAGCCCTGCTTAATAAATAAGCAAGGCAGTAATTAAAGCAGGCGGTACTTGCCACCGCCTGCACCCAATAAGAACATAACACAGTTCAGGGAAAATGGCAAGAGTCAAGAGGTGATAAAAATAGAAAAGAAAATGGGACGTCCGACAGATGCACCCAAAAGCTACCGTGAAAGCTTCCGGTTGTCAGAAAATGACATGGAGAAAATACGCTTTTGCATGGAGAAAACAGGGGCAAGTAAAACGGATGTCGTCAGAATGGGAATAGAGGCATTATATAAAGAATTGAATCAGTAAACAGATATAACGAGAGAGCTTGGAAACAGGCTCTCTTTTTGTATACAAAAAAAGAAAGGCAGGTAGAAACTATGAACAAAATCAACCGCATGATCTCAAATTACAATTATAATCCCGGCAATATCTCCAGAATCAAATACATCGTGATCCACTACGTCGGAGCATTGGGCGGAGCACAGGAAAATTGTGCATACTATGGTGGTGGCAACCGTGAGGCATCTGCACACTATTTTGTCGGTTTCGCCGGCGAAATTTGGCAGTGCGTGGAAGATCGGAATATCGCCTGGCATTGTGGGGCGAGCAGTTACAAACATCCGGAATGCAGAAACGCTAATAGCATTGGGATTGAGATGTGTGTGCGAAAGAAGAATGCGGCGAGTCTTGGGGCAACCGACAAGGACTGGTACTTCGAAGAGACAACAGTACAGTCGGCTATTGAGCTGACCAGATACCTGATGAAGAAATATAACATCCCTGCAGATCATGTCATTCGCCACTATGATGTAACTGGAAAGATTTGCCCAAATCCGTATGTATACAATACAGGTACGTACACTTGGGATGCGTTCAAGAAAGCTATTTCCAGACAGAATGGCGACATTCTGCCAGCGACTGACAAACCATGGTACCGTGTCCGCAAGACCTGGAAAAACGCCAGCAGTCAGATCGGGGCATTTAAAACGATCAAGAAAGCAAAGCAGTGTGCAGATCAGCACGCCGGTTATCATGTCTACAATGATGCCGGAAAGAAAGTATACACATCAAGTAAGCTCCCATACAAGGTGCGGCCAAAAACCGCAAATGTCCCGATCAGAACGGGACCGGCGAAAACTTACAGACGTGTGAAGAAGCTCCAGACTGGAACATATGTAATCACCGAGGAAAAGAACGGATTCGGCAGACTGAAAAACGGCTCAGGATGGGTGTATCTCAAAAAAGTGACAAGAGTATAAAAACAAGCCCTGCCAGCATTATGACAGGGCTAAGGTTTATTTTTTACCGATGATTTGAATACCATATCTGATACGTTTTTCACTTATTGATTTTCGTGATTCATTACCACCAAGAGCCAAATCTACAGCGTTCTTGACACAGTACTGATTGGCATATATATTATTGTCATCGGGCAGGTCGACGATCCAGCCATCTTTGTATGGTGATATTAAGTGTTTTCTGTATTTGAAAGATTTTTTTGTGACAGCAAGGCTGTCTTTCCATGTGATTCGCATAACAATCCTCCTGTTCAGGTAAATTTATATGACGATGGGGCAATAAATGTGGCACACAAAGAAATTGATTTGAAGAATCCAAAAACCAACCGAAAAAATGCCGGTTTTACGGATGAGGAACGCGGAAAATTTTCTACATTGCTGGGACAGGGATTTATCGACACCTATCGCTATTTTTATCCGGATCAGGAAGGAATCTATTCCTGGTGGTCTTATCGTTTCCAGGCGAGGAAGAAAAATGCCGGATGGCGTATTGATTATTTCTGTGTCTCGGAAAGTCTGAAGGAAAAACTGGTGGATGCCAAGATTCACACGGAAATCATGGGTTCTGATCATTGTCCGGTTGAGCTGGATATTGATCTTTGAAACGGAAAAAGAGTGTGAATATAATGCAAGGTGCATTGTGAAAAGAGACAATTTACAGTTTCTTATTGCAATGCATCTTTTGCTTTAGTATAATTGTATAGAAGACAGAGACAAGGAGCCGGCATTTTATGAATATTATCAATATAGAACATATCAGCAAGATTTTTGGCGGAAAAGTGATTTTTGATGACGTTTCCTGTGGCATTTCCGAAGGAGAGAAGATCGGTGTGATCGGTATCAACGGAACCGGAAAGACAACACTTTTGCGTGTGCTTGCTGGACTGGAACAGCCAGATGAAGGGCAGGTGATCACACAGAACGGGATCCGGATTGCATACCTGCAGCAGAATCCGGCGTTTCCGGAAGAAAAAACCGTACTTTCCTATGTGACAGATGGTATGTGGGACATGGACTGGATACTGCAAAGTGAAGCAAAGAGCATGCTCAATCAGCTGGGCATTGTGGATCATGAGCAGCCGCTGGCAGAGCTTTCCGGTGGTCAGAGGAGAAAGGCGGCACTTGTACGGACACTGGTGCAGGATTTTGATGTACTGCTGCTGGACGAGCCGACCAACCATTTGGATAATGAGATGCTCACATGGCTGGAAGACTATTTGAATCGTTATAAAGGAACCGTGATCATGGTAACGCATGATCGCTATTTCCTGGATCGTGTGAGTAATCGGATCCTGGAGCTGGATCACGGGAAAATTTACAGTTATGAAGCAAATTATTCAAAATTTCTGGAGCTGAAAGTGCAAAGAGAAGAGATGGCACTGGCAACGGAGCGAAAAAGACAGAGCGTCCTTCGTATGGAACTTGAATGGGCAAAACGCGGCTGTCGTGCGAGAAGTACCAAACAGCGTGCGAGACTGGAGCGTCTTGAGGCTTTAAAAGCGGGAAAAGCACCGGTCAGTGACGCCACACTTGAGATTGAAGCAACAGCTGCAAGGATGGGCAGAAAGACAGTAGAACTGCATCATATCAGCAAACGCTACGGAGAGAAAGTACTGATCGATGATTTTGATTACATTGTTCTGAAAAATCAGCGGCTTGGCATCATCGGACCGAACGGATGCGGCAAATCAACGCTGATCAAGATCATTGCCGGGCTGATCGAGCCGGACAGTGGGAGCGTGGAGATCGGTGAGACGATTCAGCTTGGATATTTTGCACAGGAAGTGCCGGATATGAATACCGAGCAGCGGGTGATCGATTACATCAAAGATGTGGCAGAGTATCTGCCGACAAAAGACGGGAAGATCTCGGCATCTCAGATGCTGGAGCGATTTCTGTTTACACCGGAAATGCAGTATGCACCGGTATCCAAGCTTTCCGGCGGGGAGAAAAAAAGACTGTACCTGCTGAAAGTTATTTTTACCGGGGCAAATGTATATCTGTTTGATGAGCTCTCCAATGATATTGATATTCAGACGCTGACGATTCTGGAGGATTTCCTGAACAGTTTTCCGGGGATTGTGATCACCGTATCCCATGACCGCTATTTTCTGGACAATGTGGTGGACCGCATTTTTGAATTTGACGGAAACGGTCATTTGCAGCAGTACGAAGGTGGTTATACCGACTATCTGGAAACAAAACAGAAAAGAACATCACAAGAAACATCGGAAAGCGGGAATGCACTTTTCGGGAAATCCGGAAAGGGAAAGTCTGAGGAAGGGAGTTCAAAATCTTCCAGAGACTGGAAGCAGAACCGTAAGACAAAACTGAAATTTTCCTATAAAGAACAGAAAGAATTTGAAACGATCGATGACGACATCGCACAGTTAGAAGATGGAATCGCCGCTCTGGAAGCTGAGATTCTGGCAAATGCAACAAATCCTGGAAAATTAAACGAACTGATGAAAGAAAAAGAAAAGGCGGAGCATGCACTGGAAGAAAAGATGAATCGATGGGTTTATTTAAATGATCTGGCGGAAAAAATAGAGTCACAGAAAGGTTGATGAAAGTGGAAACATTCCAGGCAATGGGAGCCGTTCCGGTCAAAGACGGAATCGTCTTTTCGATGGAACGCAAAAACAACGAAGAAGCCAGCCTGCTTCTTTATAAAAAAGGCAGTAAAGAAGTAATACAGGAAATACCGTTTCCTGCAACAAACACGATTGGAGATATCGTCTGTGTCAAAGCAGAAAAAATAGCATCTGCACGATATGAATACAATTTTTGCATAGATGGAAAAGTAACTTTGGATCCTTATGCAAAAGTACTGATCGGAACCGGGAAATTTGGCGAGGAGCATCCGGAGGGACACGAAGTCCGCTGTGCGATGATCGCCGGAAATTACGACTGGGAGGATGACCGGAAACCGCAGATCGCATACGAAGATGCCGTGATGTACAGCTTTCATGTACGTGGGTTTACAAAACAGCGTTATTCCGGTGTGCGTCATAAGGGAACCTTCCTTGGAATCACCGAGAAGGCAGAATATTTCAAAGAGCTTGGCATCAATCAGATCAAGCTGATGCCGGCCTATGAATTCACTGAAATGGAGTCTGTGAAAACACATGCCCGGTACCGTAAAGAAGAAGAGCTTCCGAAGCGTCTGAACTACTGGGGCTATACAAAGGCCTTTCATTTTGCCCCGAAACGTGCCTATGCAGCGACAAAAGATCCGGTGCGTGAATTTAAAGATATGGTAAAGACCATGCACCGTCTTGGTATCGAAGTTCTGATGGAATTTTATTTTCCGGAAGGATGCAGCCCGCGTTATATTACGGAATGTCTGCAATACTGGGTGCAGGAATATCATGTGGATGGATTTCATGTCCGCGGCGTGCAGGGCATCTGTAACCTGATGGCGACGGATCCACTGTTTGCAGATACCAAGCTTTTAAATATTTATTTCCCGGTGGAGGAGATCTATGGCAAGAAGAATCTGCCAAAAAAACGGATGGTGGCAGAGTGCAACGATGGGTTTATGATTGATGTCCGGCGTTTCTTAAAAGGAGACGAAGAGAGCCTGAAAGCATTTGCAGAGCGGATGAGGCGGAATCCAAAGGGCAGCGGGCTGATCAATTACATAGCAAGCCATGACGGGTTCACATTATGTGACCTGGTATCTTATGAAGAACGTCACAATGAAGATAACGGCGAGCAGAACCGTGACGGAAGAGTGCAGAATTACAGCTGGAACTGCGGAGAAGAAGGAAAAAGCCGCAAAAAGAAAATTCTGGAGCTTCGAAACCGTCAGATGAAAAATGCATGGTGTATGCTGCTTTTGTCGGCAGGAACGCCGATGATCCTTGCCGGGGATGAGTTCTGCAACTCGCAGCTTGGCAACAACAATCCATATTGTCTGGACAATGAGATTTCCTGGCTTGACTGGAAAGGATATAAATCCGGAAACAGTGAAATGTTCCGGTTTGTAAAAGATCTGATCGCATTTCGCAAAAAGCATAAAATCCTGCATATGGGACAGGAACTGAGCATGACGGACAGCTTATCCTGCGGTTTTCCGGGGATTTCCTATCACAGCAGCAGTGCGTGGTACGGGGAACTGGACGGGCAGAACCGTAAGATCGGTGTTATGTACTGCGGCAAATATGCCGATGAGGATGAACTGATCTATATTGCCTATAATATGCACTGGATGGAGCATACTTTTGCACTTCCGGCTTTGCCGAGCGGCTATCGCTGGAATGTGGCTCTGGATACGAGTGAGGGCATTTTGGAAGAGGACAAATGGCGTCTGTTGCCGGACAGCAGACAGGTACAGGTATCGTCAAGGACGGTAACTGTGTTGATTGGAAGGAAGCATAAAGATGTTAAAGAAAGTAATCGGACACTTCACAACCATCACAAGGCATAAGATCCTGGTGATGAAAGAGTGTTTTAAAATCGGACTTTACAAACAGGGACTGACACACGACCTGTCAAAATATTCGCCGACGGAGTTTCTGGTCGGATGCAAATATTATCAGGGCAACCGCAGTCCGAACAATGCAGAGAGAGAAGAGACCGGCGTATCCAAAGCATGGTTGCATCACAAAGGACGCAACCGCCATCATTTTGAATACTGGATCGATTACAGTGTGGAAAAAGACGGCAACCCGATGACCGGTATGCCGATGCCGAGAAAATATATCGCAGAGATGATGATGGATCGTATGGCGGCATCCAAGATCTACAACGGAAAAAACTATAACGATCATTTCCCGCTGCAGTATTATGAAAAGGGGAAGCACCATTATATGATGCATCCCCAGACAGAAAAAGATCTGGTAAAACTGTTGACAATCCTCGATAAAAAAGGCGAAGATTATCTTTACCGTTATATCCGGCAGGTTTACCTGAAAGGATAGTGATCATTCCGGATAGAT